>Ga0185307_1001223_pt1 | contig 14556 bp, 9 predicted proteins | sample LHCtaG_FD_128010 | JGI IMG/M metagenome (GOLD analysis project Ga0185307, IMG submission 128010) | Hot spring microbial communities from Little Hot Creek, USA to study Microbial Dark Matter (Phase II) - LHC4sed_matched (SPADES... | ecosystem: Environmental > Aquatic > Thermal springs > Hot... | reverse complement strand
AGGCGATTTGATCATCCTCCGAGACATCACACTGCAGCACCAACGGTTCATTTAGGTTTGCAGCCAGTTTCCTGACAGTCTCTTCAAACCGCTCGTTTTGGTAGGTGATGGCGAGTTGAGCGCCGTGCTCGTTAGCAGCCTTAGCGATAGCCCAAGCGATGCTGTATTCGTTGGCGACACCGAAAACGATCCCTCGCTTTCCTTCCAGCATCCCTCAGCCCTCCTTGACAGCATTAAATGGGAACGCCCATAATCCTCAAAAGTGCTTTGCCCTCTTCAGTTGCCATCTCCGGTGACCAAGGCGGGTCAAAAGTCAATTCGGTTTCAACCTCCTTGACGCTTTCAAGGGAACCTACAAGTTCACGGATTTGGTCAACCAACACAGGACCTAAAGGGCAGAAAGGCGTCGTTAGGGTGAAAGTTACCTTAACCCGCCTTGCTTCTTCGTCTATGTCAACGCCGTAGATGAGCCCTAAGTCAACGATGTTGATGCCGATTTCTGGGTCGTAACAGTTTTTGAGAACTTCAAGGACTTGCTCCTTCGTTGGCATAGATTTGTGCCTCCTTTCGGTTTGACTGCATATAAGGTTGGCAGCAAAGTCTGAGAATGCAAGGGGAGTGCGTTCTAAGACTACACATATCACTGATTTTCAGCCAGTGTTCGTGCAAGCGGGCATTCGTGCAAGGGTGTAAAGGAATAGTGCGGAGTGCTAAGTGTGGGGTGCAATTGTTAAGCACCAAAATTTCTCAGTAGTAAAGGAGCACTGCCACCCAGAAAACTGCCGTCTTAAGTCACTACTCGCTATTCATCATCGCTATCCCCCTCAATCTGCCGATTTAAAGACCTCATGAACTGCCGACCTTTTGACTTACCATCTTCTCACGAACTCTAAGTAAGCGTAAAAGGCACTGTCTTTCGCAGGGAAGTTGGCTCGCACCACATCCTTGCCCCAAGCCTTCGCCAAGTAGAGAGTCCAAGTTGTCTTGGGGTCGGGCGTGTAGTCAATACTCAAGTCAAGGACATCCATAAGCCGTTTTGCTCCACCGCTGGGACGACCAATGTAGCCGAAGGAGTTGTGGTTAAATGCACCACCACCTGCATGCCAGAAGTCCTCGCTCTTCGTCAGCCACAACATGTGCCAGTCCAACCGCAGAGTAAGTTTCCGTGAAGGCTTGAGCATCAACTGCGCAAACAAATCACGGTTATTCATCAAGTTGTAAACCGGCATCCGTGCATAGAGGCGAGGAGTGGGCAAAATCTGGAAGAAAGTTTGGTGGTCTGGGTCGTTCGGTTCCTCGTCACCAGTGCTATGAAAGTAACCGATTCTGAGACAAGGTTGCCAGCGGGCTTTAGTCCATTGATGTCCCAGTTCAAGGGCAAGGGCACCAGCCCTGTGGTCAAGTCTTCCCCATTTTCCTGCTTGCCATGCTCCCCAGAGCAGGAAATCTATCTTGCCGAACTTTGAAGGGCATGTTCGGATGTAATGGAAACCTATGCTGGGGATACTGATGGTGTCGGTGTCGTTGTTCCGCTCCCCAACGGGTCTGTTGTCAAGTTTGACGACTTTCGGCGGCTTCCGCTTGTCGTAATACCAGAAGACAAAAATGCGGGCGTCACTCTGGTCGTCTGGAGCAAATGTCCAAGATGCGTAACCGACCGTCACATCCTTCAATTCATCGTTGCCTTTAAGGTCAAAAGCGCCCCTCGTCGGTCTGAGTAGGGCTATGGTCAAGGTGTCTCGGTTTCGCTTATCGCTCCAGTTGTCTTGTGTCCACAGGATGCCATCAAAACTTCGCTGGACATGGGAGAAGCCGAAAGGACCAATGAGTCGCTCTTGAATTCTGTTACGGCGAAGCCAAGATAGGGTCGGGTCTTTGGGCATCCGTTCCGTGCCTTCCCCAAACTCAAACCGACCAATTCTCAGAGTTGAGTTCTTGCCTGTTTTGTTCTGCCACTGCCAATAAGCCTGCTTGACGAAAATGCTACCGTCACGACCTTTGTTCCATCGGTAGTAAGTAGCGCCAAATCCCAAATCCCCTGCGGGTGCTGGAGCGATGGCATTGTCTGGGAGACCGCCGAAGGTCACTTGCGAAAGTTCCAACCGCCAATCTTGAGACTCGCCGACCTTGCCGCTGACTCCAGCCCTTAGAAGCGATGCGACAAAAGTGTAACTGTTGTCAACACCTGCAACTCCGGGGTCAAAGAAGTTCCAACTTTCAACCCTCACCCGCCAATAGACCGAAGTGGTCAAGGAACTCGTTTGAGCCACCCCAACCTTAACTGCGACTAACGCTGCCACCATAATCGCCCACTTCTTCATCGTCTCAGCACCTCCTCAACCACTTATTTTTGCCTCACACTTGCACACTTTAAAGGCAACAACCTATCCTTCTATCGCTTTCCTGAACGCTTCCGCTTTCCCGCTAATGACTGGACATGGTGCGTAGTAAATGACATGGGCAGCGACACTACCGAAAATCAGCCTTCCCAAAGCACTGTGCCCGTGCGTTGGGATGATTATCAAGTCAACGGCGTTTTGTTGGGCGAAATCAGTGATGCCAGCACCAGCGTGATGGTATCGGGTGACTTTGGGCTCAATGCTTGGCATTTCCAACGGTTCCACAGTTCTTGACGACCAGCGACGCAACTCTTCTGTTGTTTCCCGTTTCAACTCCTCCCACGCTTCAGGGCTACCCTCGTATGGTGCGACGACATGCAAGAGCGAAATTTTGGCTTTCGTTAAACTCGCCAGATTGGCAGCGTAATCAAGGGCAATTAAGGCGGCGTCGGATAGATCGCTCGGCACAAGCAAGTGATTGAACTTGGGTTCACACCTCTCACGAACAAACAAAACTGGAACGGGCGAAGTCTGCAAGACTTGTTCGGTCGTTGAGCCCAAAAGTTTTTCCTTGAAACTGGTGTGACCGTGAGCGCCGAGAACAATCAAGTCAACGCTTAACTCTTTCGCTGCTTGGACGATGACTTGTGCTGCCTGTCCTGGGCGAACAGAAGTTGTAACGGTCAATCCTTTCTGACGAATTTGCTCGGCGATTTCTTCCAACTTTCGCCGGTGTTCTGCTGCCAGTTGCTCATCCCTTGCCTCTTCAGCCTCAGCAATGTGTAACAAGGTCAGTTGAGATTTCGCCAAATGAGCCAGCGCCAATCCCCACTCCAACGCAGCCTGTGATGTTTCCGAGAAATCCGTCGCCCAAAGCAAGTGTTTAAGCATCTTGCCGTCACCCCCGAGTTTTTGTTTGACCCAAATAAACCGTGCCACAACATGTTGGGTGACGGCAAGAGATGCTGTCACTGCCCAGACTTGACAGTGATGCCTGCCGATTGCGAGTGTGTTCTAAAAGTCAAAAGTTTCTTTCCATGCTACGGGCTTTAGCCCGTAGTTGATGACGAAGAAACTTAGCGCCGACTTTAGTCGGCGAAAATTTTGAATGACGATGGTAGCATCGGGGCTTGTCCCCGACGGCAGTTAAACGGCCGTCGCCCACAAGAGGCGATGCTACCAGATTTGTCATCAACCACTGACCGAAGCCAGTGGCATGGTTAGTTTTAGAACATGCCTGCCGATTGCAGGGCAAGCATTTGAGCACGACGGGCGTAGTCCATTGCTTCTGTCAGTTCCTTCAAAACCTCCTCAGGGTTGTGGAAGCCCATGCTGTTTTCGGAGACGACCAAATTCTCCCAACGCAAGTGAGCGAGTTGATGCAACCTGACGGCTTCGCGCAAAAGTTGCTCGTTGACAGGCTTCCCGTCTTTTTTTGCCTGTTTCGCAGCAGCGATGGCATCAATGCTATCGCTTAGGGCTTGTTGCACCCGTTTCTGAGCCTCATCAACATGCTTTTGGACTCGCAAGACTTGTTCTCGCAAAACTTGTGGCGACACAGAATGGCACTCGCCGCAAGGGAACGCTCCGAGTTTCTCGCCCTTGATGTATCGGTCAATGTAGCGAAGCGGCGAGACGAGCCAGTGGGATGTGAGGGTTCTGCCATTGACCTTGACTTTCGGCATATGGCAAGTCACGCATGAAGCGCCAGCCCTTTCATACTTGCTCTCCCAGAAAAGTTCAACTTCAGGGTGTTGGCTCTTGATGAGCGGTTCGCCGATGATGGCGTGAATCCAGTCTTGCATGTAGCCAAATTGCTCGCGATAATAAGCGTCCAAGTCCCTGACCTTCCGCCAACCGAAGACGAACCTGACCTTTTTGTCAGCACCCGGTCCGCAAACATATTCCACATGACATTGGGCACACAGAAGGATTTCCTTCTGCTGCTTATCGGCTTCGGCGAAACTTTTAGCGTTTTTCTCAGCCCAGTAAGGGTTAACACCTCGTTCGGCAATGGCTGCTTGAAGGGCTTTGTTAATAATGCGCAGTTGTGTTGAGTGGGGGTCGTGACAGTGAGTGCAAGATGCACCGTAGTCTTGCATTTCTTTCGGGATGCGGGCAATTACTTCATCCCACTTCGCGTTCTCGTCAAGTTTGATTCCCTTCCATGCCCGACCCCAGTAGTAAGTGACAGGCGTAGCCTTACAGTTCAGGCAAGCAGCGTTTTTCGGGCGCTTGATGTCAATGTGGTCACGGAGAATGAACTTGTGGGAGCGGTCTTCGTTGTAATCCTTCGTGAACCCGTGACCAGCCACAATCTTGTTGTAGAGTGGAAAGTCTTTCGCCTTGGGATGCTCCTTCGGGTCGGCTGGAGTGCCTCCGTAAAGACCAGCGACGCCGGGCTCGCTTATGAAGTAGGTCTCATACTGGAAACGATGGCATGAGCCACAAATTTCGGCGCTGAAGTCCATAGTAGGCAAAACCTTTGCAGGGTCTTCAGCATCTTGGTGCTCAAGCGCCCTCTGATGGCACTGAGAGCAATTTAATCCCGAATGGGCGTTGTGAGCGTAACTGTCGGCAATTGCACGATGACAGTCCCGACACGCTTCCTGAGACTTGATTGATGCAATGCTCAAAGGTTGTTTGCCTATCTCCTGACGCGTCGCCACCACGACCATAGCCAGCAAAAGCACCGCACTTGAAACAATTAAAAACCGCCTCAGCATCGCAACCTAACACCTCCTTGCACTGCTGTTTGCCAAACTAATTTTGGAACAGAAAATCGTTTTCGGGCATTGGGGAAATTCCTGATTTCGGCGAATGGAATTGGCTAACACCAGACAATCTGCAAATCGCCCAACACTTCAGGGTGTTCCAATTCCACTCTCATTTGCCCTTCAACGAGGCGATAAACAACCGCAGGAACTATTCCGCGCTCCCAATCAGCAAGGGGAAGCAAAGGCATGCGGCAAGGATAAGGCGCTTTTTCACGCAGGTGAACGATACTGCGAACCCTGTCAATTTGAAGCCCACAGAGGGCGAAAAGGTAGCCGATGCTCGTTATGCCTCGCGGGTAGAAGCAAAGGTTGTTGGTCAGGTAGGTGTCAATGAAGCCTTTTGTCAAGCCTGAAGTGTTCATGAAGGTTTGAAGGGCAAAGTAGCGGGATGAGTTGTCGGGCAACTGGACGCCCAAGTAAGCAGCGATGAAATCGCGCCACAAGTTCTGCGAAATCCAAACATTGCTCCTGTCGGCACTCGTGTGAGTGCAACCGTATTCGGTGAGCGACTGCCAATAGGCATTTACGATGTCAGTGCAAATTCGCTGGTAATTGAGGTCAGGTTCGTTGCCGCTCAGCAAGAGGTAAAGCAAACCGTTTGCCGTGTAGATGGAGTAAGCATCCCAACCTAACAATTCGCCACTCAACGGTTTCCCAGTCCACGCATCAACCAAGCCATTGGCGCTTCGTTCCAAGCAAACGGCATAGTGGTCACCAAGCCATGCTTGTTCGTCAAGGGTTTTCCGTATTCGCTCCACCAATTTTCGGCACTGATTTGACCAATCATTTTCGCCCAATGCGTCGGCAATTTGCGTTGCTGCTTGGCAAGCACACAAAGTTTTGACAGCGAGGTAAGTTTGCTCCCGCGAGTATTGAACTGCGGGTGAAGCATCGTCAATGGTGTTGGCGGTGCCCAAGTTTGGGAAACCGTTGCCAGTTGTGTCGCTCCGTTCAAAGTAAGCGGTCAAGCGTTTCGCCAAGCCACTGTGCCTTTCAATCAACTCATGCTTGCCTGTCCATCGCCAAAGGCAATGAAGCATCAACAGGAAATTGGCGTTTTCCTCAACAGGCATCGGATGATGGTAGGCTTGCTGACCAATTTCCAATTCGCCGCCCATATCGTGGGCGAGGTAACTTCCAACTTCGTCTTGCATCTCAAACAAAGCCCACTCATCCAACAAAAGTTCAAGCAAATCGGGGAAGAAAGCGAGGTAGACGAGGGCATCGTTGTATTCCACATCAATGGTGCTGTGGAAGTGACACGAACCTTCCCAAACGCTGAACCACTCAGCACCGTCATCGCGGACAACCCACCAAGTGTTGAGGAGGAAATTTTGGAACGAAAAGCAGATCAAATCTGCCTGTGATTTTGTCAAGCCCGAGTTAGGGAGCAGTTCGTCCATCTGGTTTGCTTTGGCGAGGAGTTCGTCAAAGTGACGACAAGCAAAATCGGCGACCGCTTCAACATCGGTGAAAAGCCAGCGATACTTGAAGGAAGCAGGTTGCCCGAAAACTGTCAGCACAGGCTCATCAACGAAAGCGCACCAGACCAAGTCAAAACGGCACTTCGTTGGGTCGTCAAGGTCAAATTGAAAGGCAATGCCATCGTCCAAAAGTTCGGCATTTGACGAAATCGGAACAAGCCTCTCATCGCACCACCAAAGTTCCTCACTCTCACCCAAGTCCTCAGGTCTCTCCCTTTCGCCCTTCCAAAGGACTTTTGGGACGGAGTAATTGATTTTGAGCCTGTCGTGGGCTTGGGTCAAATGCAGGTTAGCCCTTTGAAGCCTCACAAAAACTTGTCCTCGCCTAACCAACCTGTCAGCGGAACGCCAAAAAATTCGCTCTTGAGGCTGCACCTCAAGCCTTATGAGGAAAAGCGGAGCGACGGAAGTCCATTCGTCATGCGGGTAAAAGGGCGCTGTCACTTCGGTCCTCAGAGTCAACCCCAATTCCCATGAGCGGGCAACATACTTGACACCGCAAAAAGCCAACCGTTGCTCAACGATTTCAAAGTGTGGGAAGCAATGAGTGAATGGGAGAGCACGGACGGTGTCGTCCTCGTCCCTGACACCTATGGCTAAGTCGGTAGGAAAGTCAAGCCATCTTCCAAGAGCGGAGTGAAGGATTTGCTTTGCATCTGGGTCAAAGACCAAAGAGAACCTTGAACCCAACCTGCCAACCGCTGTTGCCATCAACTCCATCTTTCTCTCGCCCCCGAAGCATTAAGACTTGAAAACACAAATTTGCTTCCTATTCTTCGGGCTGTCGTGGAATACCGCCAAACTTCGTCGCGGCGGCTTTTTGAATAATGATGCGCCTTCAATGTCAACGCAACGACCCTACCATTGCATAAGTAGTGTTCTAAAGCAAAACACACAGGCAGAGGATGGGCGTGGCAGAGGCGGGATTGACTTCCTAGTAGGAACAGGATAAAAATGACGGTAAAGTGCTATTCAAATCTGTGACCAATGAGGCTTCCCTCTCGGGCAAAGGGAAGCGGACTTGCTTTTCGGACGGAGCGAAGAATGTTCAGTGCGATTCTCCGATACGGGGGTTTCCCACCGCTGCGCCCGTGCCGTCTGTGTGGGAAGGGTCTGGTATCTTCAGGATGGAGATAGTAAAAACGGAACTTTCGTCAATAAGCAATGGGTCTTTTGGATTTGGGGCAGCGGGACACTGACAACTCAAGGGTTCAAGAGTTCTGGGAAGCCCTTTAGAAGGCTATGGGGGAGACGCAAGAGCGCGGAACTGATGAAACTCTCTGACAAAGCCGCAATCTATGTGGGGGTCAAAAGGATTTGCCTCGCTGGCTCAGGCTAAAGCCCTCTGAGCCCCATTATGAGGGACTGCTTGTTGTCGCTTACGCTCGGCAACTGGTGAGGTTGCAGGTGAGAAATGGCAATAGGTAGTATGAATACGGGGAAGACCGTTTGCCCGTTGCTTCTCTGAAGCCACTCGGTTGTTGGAAGAAGACATTGATATATCTGCTGCCGCCTTGACCACTGCATCCAGCCAATAACTTCAAGAGCACTGGATTGACCCAACGAAAACCAAAAATTGTATTACCAATTGGTTAGGTTGAACCAAACACGACTCAGCATTGCTGGATGTGGAAGAGTTGACGGAGGGGCGAGCGAGGGCGATTGCCCTGCGATTTATTCAGCATCAAGATATCCTTAACCAACTCCACGCGCAAATGGAGGAACTCGCACCTTATCTCCACTTCGCCACCGACAAGGGAACCAAAAATGACGGCTTCCCTCAAGCAGGCTACTACTGTGCCAATCGCCACCACTTTTTCAATCCCGAATGCCAGAATGTTCCCAAGTTGGTGGTGGGCAAAAATGGATGATAAAGGTAGCGTTGGGACTTGCCCCGACGGCAGTTATCTTTTGAACAACCGTCGCCCACAAGGGCGACGCTATAAAAAGTCATCCCTTTCCCCTATAAGTTGACCACTACCCTCAGGTTCTGTCTCCGCTGTCAAGTTTTTTGAAACGCAGTCATAACCTCGCACACCAGCATTTGGAGGCTGACTGTCTTAGGGATTGACAAACCGAAAATTCTGTGAATAAAATTAAAGCGGTGTTTGAGGATGTAGTCAGTGTAATTCAAAAGCGAGGAGGGGATGAGAGATGCCCGCAAAGACGGCGAAAGACATCATGACGACGAGGGTGGTAACTGTCAAGCCTTCAACCTCCATTGAGGACGCTGCTCGCTTGCTCGTCCGCCGAAAAATCAGTGGTGTCCCCGTCGTTGACGAAAAGGACAAGACGAAAGTCGTCGGCATCCTGACTGAAGCGGACTTGCTTGCTGCTCCTGCTGGTGCAAAGACTGTTGCCGATGTGATGAAAAAGCGGGTTGTCTCAGTTAGCCCTAACATTTCTGTTGACGAGATTGCTGAGATTTTGGTCAAGAAGAAAATCAAGCGAGTTCCTGTTGTTGATGCGGGCAAGTTGGTGGGCATCGTCAGCAGAATTGATGTGCTCAGGGCGAAGTATGGTGAGAAATGAAGTGATTTGGCGTCAGTGCCTGAGGTGGGGTCACCTGTGGGGAAGCCTTTGCAAGAGTGAGGGCAATTCCTGCAAATGGGTGACGCGGGGGCAGTCGGCGTCGGGAAAAATGCTGTGACGATCAAAGTAAACAGGCAAGATTTTGACCCGTCGTGCCCCAATAACATCGTGCCAATACGAGTTCCCCACATGGGCTGTCTCCTCAGGCACCGCTTTCATTTTCTCCAAAATGAAATGGAAAAAGAGTGGGTCTGGTTTAGCGTAACCGACTGCATCGGACAAAAAGATAGCGTCAACATACTTGGTGATCCCTAGCGAACGGAGGATTGTCTCGTAGTTAGGGGTGGCGTTTGAAGCAATAGCAAGACTGTAGCCCTGACTTTTCAAGGCTTTGAGAGTCTCAAGTGCCCCGTCCATCAACACCTCGGTCTCAAATTGAGTCTGGACAAAATCCCAAAGGAGTGCAGGGTCGTCAAGTCTCCCACTCACACTCATCTCGGTCAGCATCAAGCGAACCCCTTCTCGGATAGCCTCACGGTCTATCATCCGCCCCTCTTGACTCGCACCGATGAAGAAGCGTTCAATGGTTCGCAAGCCGAGCAACGCAGTTTCGTGGTCATGAAGTAGGCTGAGGTTAAAGTAGTGGCACGCTTGTCGAATCCTCTCCACCCGTTCCGGCAAAACTTTCGTTAAAGTTCCGCCAGCGTCAAAAAGAACCAACTTAATGCCCATACATGTCACCCTTTTGCCTCATTTGATTGCGAAGCGACAAAGTTCCACAAATCGCACAATATCACTTCACCCACATCAATGTCAAGCAGCCTGAACCAAACATAGACCAATTTGCCATTTCCCACTTGAACCATTGCAGCGCCAAGCCCATGAGAGTGTCCGCTTTCGTCAACCAACTCAATCAACGGCAAAACTTTCGTTTCTGGCGATGCTTTTTCTGACATCAAAGGTCTCCATCTCAAGTCGCCACTTTCAGGATAAGGGAACTGGTCTGGGACATGTGGAAGAAGACTTTTGTTGCGAACGACAAATTTCAACTTCTGCCCTTCAGACGGTCGCTCCCAAGCAACGACCAAAGGAAGCCATAACTGTGGGGCATGGTGGACGGATATTCGTGAGTGTTGGGTTTCATCGTAGTGAAAGGGCATGGGCATTGAAGGCATGACCACCAAAAAGCCGCCATCTCGGACATAACGCTGCAGCGATTTGAGCACATCGTTCTGCTCTTTCACTGTGGTCCTGTAACCCTCGCCGCCACCGTAAAGAACAATCGGAAAGTTCTGAGGGTTGAAACGCTGCTGGTCAACTACTTGCTCCCAATCCAACACTGTCACCTTAGCGCCCATGCCTATCAGCCACCAAACTGCCTCTGAGTTCGAACCGGGTAGAACCGCTACAGAAATTTTCTTCAACTTCTCTTGCAGCCGCTTTCGTTCGCTTTCTGGGATCAACCTAACTCGCTTTTGGCTTTGGTGTGGAAGTAGTTGCTTGAACTTTAAAGCATACTTAGCCGTCGTTTTGAGTTCTCGGTCTCCGTATTCAACCGAAGGCTCAATTTCGCTTCCCTCGTGCCATTCGTTCCAGCTGGTGATGAGAACCCAATCAGGGTTAGCAGCGATTGCCGCTTCCCAAAGGACTCTGTAAGTTTCACCGTTGTGCCGCTCAGTGATCGGTCGGGGCGGCTTTCGGTCCCGGAGTTTGCTGTCATCGTAGCCAGGAATAATTGTCAAGCAAGCGATTCGGTCGTTACCAGCAACCGAGACCCAATCTGGGAAAACCTTTTGAGCCCAAGCCTTGATTTCTTCAGGTGACTTGCCAGCAGTTAGTGCGGTGATGTTGTAGGTGTGGATTCCATCAAAGATGCGAGCGGCTCGTTTGGAGATTTGGTCGCCGATGAAAACTGCACCACCTTCGTAGCGGCGGTTTGCTTCAACGATGACCCAAAGCCAACCATCCAAACCAATCTCCCCAATTGCCCGACCGTAAACGAAAATCACTGGCTTGCCGTTCAACTTCAGCCAAGCGGGATGCTTACCGTAGCGATTGAGCAGGTGCATGACATACTCCAGCGCTTGTTCTTTTGTCCTCGTCGGAACCGTCTCAAAGTAGGCAGTGATTTCCAAACCAAACTTTTGAGCAGTGTCCAAGATGAGGGGCATGGCTCGGTCGTGGAAATCGTTGGGATGCCACCAACTGACGATGAAGCCGTCTATGCCTGCTTCCTTCGCCCAACGGCAGTGCTGCTCAACGACTTTGGGGTCGTGGCTGTCGTAGGGACCAAGCAACGGGTAATGAGTGCTTGAGCCAATTTGCTTTTTTGCTTCGTCAACATCGTGCCAGTGAACCCATCTCCCGCTGACTTGCGGGTTGCCATACCAAGCATAGTAGAAAGCGAGCACTTTCTTGGGGATATTCGTCCAACTGACCTTAGCCCTTTCAGCCAAAAATTCCGCCGCCATCTGAGCCCTCACCCCTTTCCAAAGGATGGCGCCGACAATGATGACAAGCACCAAAACAATCAACCATCTCACGCCCATCACCTCTTTCCCTTGCTTTTCGGGCAAACCCTCTGCCAATCCGCACTAAAATTTGGCACTGGGTTGAAGAGTTTGATTGCGTAACTTGGTGATGGCTGAAATGGTTGATTTGCAGCCGATTTTGGAAAGCCTGACCAAATCCGACAGCCCGAAACTTGGCTTCGTCTTTAGAGCGCCCAGTGGGATTTCTCAAGTGGGGCAGAAGTTAGGCGTTTTCTCTGGCTCTTTCAACCCGCCGACGATTGCCCATGTCCAAATGTGTGAACGGGCGCAAAAGCAACTGAGGTTGCACGAAATTTTGCTCCTGCTCGCCATTGTCAATGTTGACAAAACGCAGTTTGACTTTTCGCTTCAAGAGCGTGTGGAAATGATGTCGGCAGTAGCGCAGGAATGGTCAGATTGGTCGGTCGCACTTTGTAGTCACGGTCGGTTTGTGGAGAAAGCGAAAGCAGTGGCAGAAGCCTACCCTGAAGGCACTGAAGTTTGGTTTATCGTGGGGCACGATACCCTCGTCAGGATTTTTGAACCCCGATTCTACTTGGATATGCCAATGCATCAGGCTTTGGAAAACTTCTTTAGGCTCGCTCGCCTTGCCGTTTTCCCTCGTGGCGACGCCGACGAAAGAGCCATTAGGGAGTTTCTCAACCGAGATGAAGTGAAACCTTTCGCCGACAAGATTACCGTTTTGCCCAGCGAACCTTCTCTGCTTTGGGTTTCGTCAACTTTGATTAGGCAAAAGTTGAAGCAGGGCGAGCCAGTGAATGAACTTGTGCCGCCAAGCGTTCTAAAGTTTTTGAAGCCGTCAAAGGTGTAGCGAACGAAAATTGCAACAGTGGGTGAGTGAAAGAGATGAGACGAATTTTGTGGCTCATCGCTGTTCTGGTTGTTGCTGCTTCGGTCGCTTCAGCGCAGGTTAGAACCTTTATCGCTCAATCGCCCTCCGATTTGCCACCAAGCAGAAGGATCGGGGGTAGGGTAGGGGATATCGTCCTTCGCAACGAGAAAATTACTGTCGTAATCACCACTGCAGGGCATATCCACCGAAGTGCCGCCAGCGGTGGAAACATCGTTGATGTGGCTTTGACAGGCGCAAAGGATAAAGGTGTGGACGAGTTAGACCAAATCTTCCTGTTCCTCGGTCGCTACCCTCGTCAGGGGCGCTACAGTTCCGTCCAAATAACCAGAGACGGAAGCGATGGAGTTGCCGAAGTTGTGGCTGAAGGGGTGGACAGCGAGGACGGCTCGTTGAAATTGAGGACTGTCTACCGATTAGAAGCGGGCAAACCTTACATCCTCATCCGAACAGCGGTCACAAACGCTGGCGATAAGCCTCTGACGAAATTTGACTTGGGCGACGCCATCCAATGGGGAAACTCTCGGGCATTTGCGCCTATGTTCGGTTTCGGCATCCAGAGGCGAACCGAAGTTTTGGATTGGGTCGGAGCCGAAGGATACGGCATAGCCTACGCATGGTGCACTGCTCAGGGCATGAACAGAATCATCAACGGTTTGGGATGGAGCGACCCAATTGCAGTCACGGTGGACATCGCTCAAGGCGAAACAATCGTTTACGAGCGCTATTTCATCGCAGCACCCACATTGGCGGAAGCGGCGAAAATTGCTTGGACAATTCAAGGCAAGGAACTACACGAGGCGCAGGGAATCGTCCGCTCAAGGGCAACGGGTAAGCCTGTCGTCGGGATTCGGGTGGTGGCGCTTGCGAGCGAGGTCAAAGTTCAACCGAAAAATTCTGGCGAACCGTCTGCCGAACCTGCGGTGGCTGCAACTCACACTGACAAGGACGGCAAATTTGCCTTCTGGCTTCCAGCCGGCAGTTATCGCTTTCAAGCGAAACATGTGGCGAGGCTGAGCCTTAAAGATGCTGCAATTAGGTTGCCCACCAAAATGGCAAAGCCTGTTGAACTTTTGGTCAGCGGCGCTGGTGTTTTGGTCTTTGAAGTCCGTGACAGCGAGACCAAAGAGTTGCTTCCTTCCCGACTGACCTTCTTTGGCATCAAAGGAACGGCAACGCCCGATTTTGGTCCGAACTTTTTGGCGACTGGAGCGGAAAACTATGTCTTCACGGCAACCGGCAAAGGAACTCGGACAATACCACCGGGGACATATCGCATCTATGTGTCGCGAGGGCTTGAATACGATGTTGATGTCGCTGAGGTCTTTGTGCCTGAGCAGAAGCCTGTCAAGGTCAGTTTCAACCTGAAGCGGAGCGTGGATACGAAAGGATGGATTAGTGTTGACCCTCACATGCATTGCAGCAACAGTTTTGACAGCGCCGTCTCGCTTGAAGACCGCGTTGTTAGTTGCGTTGCCGAAGGGCTTGAATTCATGGTCATGAGCGACCACGATTTCGTCACCAACCCGACGCCAACAATCCGAAAACTTGGGCTTGAGAAGTGGATTGCTGGAGCGGCTGGTGTTGAAATTACGACGAGGGGGATGGGGCACTACAATGTCTTCCCCCTCATCCCTGACCCGACGAAGCCGGGCAACGGGACTATACTGTGGCAAAACAAAACGCCTGAACAGATTTTTGCAGAAGTGCGAAGCCTTCCGACCCGTCCGCTTTTGACTGTCAACCACCCACGCTTCAGCACTATCGCTTACTTCACCCCTTACGGTTTTGACCCTGAAACTTGCACTGCGACCAAGCCAGGTTTCTCGCTTGACTTTGATGCAATGGAGTTGTGCAACGGGAAGGCACAAACTGACCTTGCCATTTTGCTGCGCGATTGGTTTGGGTTGCTGAACAACGGTTACCGCATTGCGGCGGTTGCTGGCTCCGATAGCCACACATTGACGCAAGATGAAGTTGGTTACGCCCGCAATTTCGTTTATGTCGGCACCGACGACCCGA
>Ga0185307_1001222_pt1 | contig 14566 bp, 12 predicted proteins | sample LHCtaG_FD_128010 | JGI IMG/M metagenome (GOLD analysis project Ga0185307, IMG submission 128010) | Hot spring microbial communities from Little Hot Creek, USA to study Microbial Dark Matter (Phase II) - LHC4sed_matched (SPADES... | ecosystem: Environmental > Aquatic > Thermal springs > Hot... | reverse complement strand
AGGTATAAGCCACGTAGTGATAGTTGGAGAAAAAGAGTTGAAAGAAGGTGCAGTCGTCTTAAGGAATATGCGGAAAAAGGAACAAACAACAGTCATAATCGGCGAACTTGCCAAAACACTAAAACTTCAAATTTCCTGAACTGCTTGACGTTCTCTTCTCAAAAAGTCTCCAATATCCAAGAGGTTTTTTACGGCTAACCCGTTCTCTAGCTTGTCAAGATTTTTTGCAATCACGCCGTATCCTAAACATTCACCATGCCTGTTAAAAACCAGAGTGTAATCGCCCTTTTTTCTGGAACCCTCTATTTTTAGGATTCCCTCTTTGAAAACGTCTCTGCCGCATATGAAAAGCCAAGCCGTCTTGTCATTGACGACTATGCGGTTTTTGGCTTTTTCAGCGATCATAAATAGTAGTGGAAAGCTTGGATGGAAAACTCCGCCACGTTCAACCTCCCCCAAATATGTCCCAGCGTAAAGCCAACTCCCACGTTTTTTGGTTAAACTCTCTAGTTTCTGATTGAGCAGAAAGTAGCAGTTGCCATTTTTAACTACAAATCCTTTATACAAAAAGCGTTCCACGCCAAAAAGCCTTGCAAAACTCTCAACCACATCTTTTTCAACCAAACGGTTCACCTCCGCTTTTTAAGCTTGCAAACAAAAAACCCTTGGGTTTTTCCCGGCCAAATTCGCCTACAACGCCTAACAGATTCGTCCAATCTCTTGCCGAAAACCTCTGTGGGAGCCTCCCCGCCATAACAGTCTATTTCCACAGTTTCCAAGCCGAGAGTTTTCACGGCCCAGTCGATGTTTAACTCGTTTTCTTCAGGTTCAAGGGAACAAGTGGCGTAGACAATTTCGCCGTCATCCTTCAAAACTTTAGCGGCTTCCGCCAAAATCTGCTTCTGCAGTTTCGCGTTTCGCTCCACATCGCGGAAAGTTCGCCGCCTAAACCAGTCCTTATCGGTGGCGAAATTGCCAGAACATGGCACGTCCAGCAATATCCTATCAAACTTCAACCCAAGCTTCGACGCTTGCCTAGCATCCAACCGATAGACAACTGTATTTTTCACGCGACAACGCTCCAACTGGTTCATTAAGGCTTCCAGCCTCCGCTTATTCACGTCCAAAGCAACGATGAAACCAGTGTTGTCCATTAAATCCGCCAGCTGAACAGTTTTTCCGCCCGGAGCTGCACAAGCGTCTAAAACAATCTTATCCTTCAAGTCTGTGAAAAGAGTTGCCGGAATCTGGGCCGCCGCCTCTTGAATAGAATAGTAGCCCAAAAGATATTCAACAGTGGCGCCAACAGAAAAATCTGAACGAATAACCCAATAGCCGTTTTGCAAAAACGGAACCTTCTCAAGCTCAACCCCTAAATCCCTAAGACGCCCAACAACATCAAAACCCTTAACATTCATGGAGTTAACTCTAATAGCCTGCCTAAGCGTAACTTCCCTAAACTCCCAACCCAGCCGTCGATAACGTTCAACAAAAAAGTCCCTGCCAAACATTGAAAACACAAAAGCAAGTGAGGTAAATAAAAACTTGGCGATAAAAACCATAGAGGGAGGGGATAGCGAAAATAACAAGCGAAAACAGCCCATTCTCCCACAGTTCGCTACACCGTAAAAACTAGAGGGAGGCTATCAATTTTAACAGTTAGAAAAAATAAGCATAAAATTGACAAATCAAGGTAAAAATGGGAACATAATGCTTTTTAGGAAAACCATGATAAGAAGATACCGGAATTCAGAGGCTTGCGGCCGTAGTCTAGCCTGGTCTAGGACATCAGCCTGCCACGCTGACGACCCGGGTTCAAATCCCGGCGGCCGCACCATCCCCAGCATAAAACATCGGCACCATTATTTCCTCTTTCTGAACAGTTTGACGCCGTCGATTTCGCATACATATTCGAATCCAGCCTCAATCAGCTCGGCGGCCTGCTCAACTGTTTTGGCCGCTTTGCAGATGTACTCGTCGTCCCCTTCATTGTTTATGAGTTGGGTGTAGATGAGCGTGTTCTTTATGTTTCTGTGTCCAAGCATCTGCATAACGTGAAGTATGTCCTTTGTTTTATGATATTCCATTGTGGCCTTCCAACGGCGGAGGTGTGGAATGATATCTTCAGTATTCTTGGGTTTCCAAGCTTGTAGGCTACTCTTTTGCGGTTCCTTCCGAAGGTGCTGGTTAGGGTTTCTTAGAGAACTCCATCTTAAGAACACGCTGTCCCCTTAATGGAACGTTTATGCAATTGGGGTGCTTGATGTCGAAGCCATGTTGCCGCCTTTCAGCATATAAGTGCATGACCCTCTTTTGAGGAGGATTAAAGTCCTAAGGAGAAGCCCTGCAAGAGTTACGCTTAACTTAATAATGGAATATGCTTTCCCCCACTTCACAATGAAGAAGAGCTACCGACAACTATCAAAAAGGTGTATTAGGGGAGTAATCCTACACGCCTGAAATTATTCTAAACCTTCTGCAACAATTTCTGAAATGTCTTGTACATAAATTTCAACACCCAGCTTTGCCGCCGCTCTGCGCATTTGTAAAACACATGAAGAGCAGGAAGTCACAACAGTATTTGCTTTCTCTTTCGCCTCTAATAGTCTTTCTTTTGATATTGAGAAGCTAAAGTCTGGATAACATAAGGATATTGCTTTAGCCCCTGATCCGCAACAATACGCCCACTGTTTTCGCCTTTCCATCTCTTCAAGTTTTACCGCGGGGATGCTTTCAATAACCGCTCTTGGTTCATTATATAATTTTGAGTGTCTACCTAGAAAGCATGGATCATGATAAGTCACTTTCTTTTGCAGCTTTTTATTAAACGTGATTTTCCCTTTTTCTATTAGACGTGCGTATATTTCTGATATATGGACTACCTCAAATGGAAATGTGTCAATAAGCTTTGGATAATAATCTCTCAAAGCCTTATAACAGTGAGCGCAAGAAACTATTATTCTACTAGCGCCAGCCTCTCTTAGTCGCTTAACGTTTTGCTGAGCCTGTTTCTCCATTTTATCGATATCACCTTGCTGTCCCGGTAAGAAGCCGCAGCATAACTCTTCATCACCCAACCACGCCAGGTTCAAACCGGCCTTTCTAAGGACATATATTATTGTTTCTATTAAATTAGGCTGCGTAAAGCGCATAAAACATCCCGTGAATAACACATCTCGGCCTTTCTTTGGAATATTTCTATTAACAGGGGGTGGTTTTTCGGTGCCAAATATGTTACCGCAATTCTCAATGTTGGCAAATAATTTTGGAAGAGGATTGGGAAGCTTTATTCCTCTACTTGTTAAATATTCCTTCAATGCCCATATAACCGTCCATGGATCATGAGCCTTACAGATTTCAGAACAGGTTCCGCAACCAGTGCACGTGTAAACAATTTTTATCAAGCTATCTGTGACTGGAAAGTTTGGGTCGTCAAATACTATAGAAGCTAGATTTCCTCTACCTACGGGGGAAAAAGCGCGAAATTTAAAGTATTCATAGGAAGGACACTTTTTGTTTGGCGGCGACCATTCGAAAGGTGGTAGTTCACGCCAGTTATGTGGAACTATTGGACCTTTATAATAACATGAAGCACATTGCATACAGATACTCCAGCTTTCTCTGTAACCTTTCAAATACTCTTTTAAATGTATTTTTTCCATAAATCTCACCGCTCCTCAAACAATTCAAAGGTTCCTGGACTTAGAACATTATTAGGGTCAAAAAGTTCTTTTATTCTTTTAAGAAGCTTTAATGTATCCGGTTGATTCGCCCAAACTTTATCCGGCACGTATGGCGGCAACCTGTACTGGAACGTTCCTCCTTTGTCAAGAAACCATTTTCTAAACTCATTCCGGCATTGTATGTATCTTTTCACTGCGTCAGAGTCCTTATCATTTAGTGAAATTGTAAACTGAGTTGAACTGCAGAGGTTGTTAAGAACAAACCCATCAACAACCAGACCTGCCAATTTGTAATCTGCGCAAAGTCTAGCCATCTTCTCATAGATCTGCGGCATCCAAGACCATGGATGAATTAATTCATCAAACAGGTATACATATGAACGGGGAATTTTAGCAGGCAAAGTAGACCTTGGCGGCAAAATTTTTTCTTCTGGAAGAAAATCGCCCGGCCAGACTGCATGAAAGTCCTCTCCAACATTAGGCAAGTACGTACCTCCATAGGATTCGCATATTTCTCTGACGGCTTTTTCTCTTCCAAGCAATTCCAACTCATTAAATCCATCAATTGCAAATGTGAGAACAAAGTATAGGTTTTCAGGTATTTTAGGACCTTCGGATTTAAAATCCCATCTCACTCGGTTATTGAAATGTATGTCAAATATTTCTATTGAGGCAGCCTCCGCTGCAGCTTGAGTGCACTCTTTTAACATGTCAGAAGGCCATGCAAAAGCATTAAAAGCCCAGTATCTAGGCTTACGCAAGCATCTGTACGCTACTTTCGTGATTATTCCAAAAGCTCCATTGGATCTAGTAAATAATCCTATTAAGTCAGGACCTGTTATATACCGATGATAGGGACCGAATTCCTTATCGAAATAAGCCATAGAACCAACACGTACTATTTCACCAGACGGCAACACAACTTCAAGTCCTTCGACAAGATTAATGTTACCACCATATCTGGTTCCTCCGAAGGCATAGGCGGGATCCACCGCCGAGGCTACCACGCTCGGGCCACTTCCATAGGCAGCTGTAGGCAATAACATGCCTCTTTTAAATACTTCCTGCGAAAGCTTGAAAAAACTGCAACCAGCTTCTGCGACAGCTTTCATGTTTACAGTATCTATAAGCAAGATATTATCCATTAAAGACAAATCAAGAAGAATTCCCCCTCTCAGCGGGCCGCCGTGACCGCCGCCTCCCACAGCCCCTTTCGGCGTGACGGGAACCCCATACTCGTTTGACACTTTTAGAATCTGCGAAATTTCTTCAGGAGTTCTGGGTAAAACCACTATGTCAGGTCTCACTATGACGTCTCTCCCCCAAAATGGGTTAAAGGCGTAAGCAAGACACACTTCCGGAGAATCTGAGACTCTGTCAGGGCCTACTATGTTTTTTAAGTCACTTAATATACTTGACAAGACACACATTTAAATCAACCAGATAGATATTTGTTCTTTATTCTTTACATATTTCTTTTAGAAGTATTTGGAATTTTCGTGCGCCTTTTTGAGGAGGGGTTTTAGCAAATTACTAGCAAATTATTAGATTCTGGGAGAAGGAAATTAGTGAATACATTGTCAATTTTCAGTATACGTCATGCATTGTTCGAGCTATAATTTCATCTTGAACGCTTGGCGGCAAGTCAACGAAGTATGCGCTGTAACCAGCCACTCTTACTACTAGATGTTTATATTTCTCCGGGTTCATTTTTGCTGCTATCAATTCCTCTGGACTGTGAATGTTAAACTGTATGTGCCATCCACCGCGCTTGAAGAATACCTTTACTAGCGCGGCAAGCTTTTCAAGCTTCTCACGATTATTAAGCATTGTCTTATTAATTTTAACATTTAACGGTCCGCCTGCTAGACGCCAGTAACTCATTTTTGTCGCTGAGGCAATTAAAGCAGTAGGTCCTTTTCTGTCCATTCCGGGCATAGCGGAAGAAGCTCCATCGTTGACCGGTGTGTAAGCTGACCTGCCGTTAGGCAGCGCGCCAACAACTCTTCCGTGGACAATGTGTCCTGTTGCAGCACCCTTAAACGTGAAAGGTTTACGGCCAGTGAATGGATCCACTCTTTTTTGGAGAATTTCTTGAGTTCTTTCCCATATTATGGTGTGAATATCATCAACATATGGGTCGTCGTTGCCGTATTTTGGAGCGTTTAGGCACAGCTGCCGTATATCTTCGCATCCTTTCCAGTCGGCCTTGAGAGCCTCCAAAAGTTGCTTCATGGTTACTTTCTTTGTATCAAATACTAAATACTTAATTGCGGCAAGGCTGTCGGCAACGTCAACAGTTCCGCGGTCTCCAAACCATATAGTCATACCATCGGGGTAAGGTGCGCCTCCCTCCAGTATTGGTTCACCTTTGGCAAGGGTATATTCAAAGTGCATTGCCGCTCCGAGGGCGCTATGAACGTGACTAGGTGACAGATGTAGGGAAAGACGATGAACAAGATAGTCTTTCCATAATTTCTCGGCAAAATAGTCTACTTGTTTAAGGAAAGCGTCTATAAACTGATCGATCGACGTAAATGTTGTAACATCACCTGTTTGTAACCCAAGCTGTTTTCCTGTACGTGGGTCAAACCCATTATACAAAGTTATCTCGAATATTTTTGCTAAGTTGAGGTTGAACGTTCCTGTGGCATGTTGACAACATGTTAAGTGGTAGCCAAGACAACCGCTTGCAATCCAGTCAACAGCATCCTTAGGCGGAACCCCCCGCTCCAAGTATCGGGCGGTGCCAAGTTTATCATTTAGCAGAGCTGGGTTACCGCCGCCATAATCTCGGTTACATTCTAAGGCATAAATCAGAAACTCGTCGCTCATGTTTTCGTGCCAACGTAAGTAGATGGCTGGTTCTGATAGCTTAAGTTGACGCATAACCTCCAATATTAGACATGAAAGCTCGTTGGTAACGTCATTCCCGTTTTCGTCAGCTCCACCGATCGTAATGTGGGGCAATAAAGTACCTGGCGCATGCCTAACATCCTTTCTCTCCGGATCAAATGCTTCGAACGTGCGAGTTTTAATGTAGAAAAGAGCAAGCAACTCAGCGGCTTGTTCTCGCGTCATTTTTCCTTCTTTTATGTCTTTCTCGTAATAAGGCCATAGCTCTTTGTCAAGCCTACCGATTGAGCTGTCCCTTGAATACGGGTTCTCCTTAAACAATGCAAGTCTCAGAAAATGAACTGCTTGAAGAGCCTCCCAGAAGCTTCTCGGAGGATTTGCAGGAACCCAATCACAAATTTCCGCAATCTTTTCAAGTTCCTTCTTCCTCACAGGATCTTGCTCTTTCTGAGCCAGATCCCGAGCTAATTCCGCATGCTTTTTAGCCCACCGAATTACCGCTTCGCAGACTATTATTATTGACTTAGCCAATATGTATCTTTCACAAACTTCACGCGGAAGCGCCGGTAAATTGGCAGTTTCTTCTATTTCAGAAATTACCTTTTTTGCCTGTTCAATTATGTAATTAAGACCATAATGTATTACCTTAAGACGGAAATGTGGGGCCCCTCCGACACCCATAGGGGAAGCAGGTCCGTTAAAAAATCCAAATATTCCACACTCTAGTTCGGTGTCTGCTCTTAATGGCAATCCTTCCAACACCATTGCTCGGTCCATAAGGAGGTCCAGATGATCTTCACCCAAGTATTCACGCCTCAGTGTGTTGGCAAAATCGGGAGCCACTTTGTCTGCCCAATATTTCGCGTCCTCAAATAGCCTTCCTCTGTCATCATTCGTCATTAAGAATCTGGCCCGCTCACTTGCTTTGTTATCTATAACCCCTTCTTCAAGGGCTTTTAAAACACGCTTCGGAAACATAGCTGCAATTACTTCAGCTCCTCTAAGGTATTTAGTGGGAGAACCCACAATCAGTTCATCCTCCCATATCCTTACGGGCGCTTCCTCTATTATTTTGGCGGTAGCCTTCGCCCATCTTAAGGTGAGGGGTTCACCCTCTGTTTCCTTCCAAGATTTTGTAAAGGATAACGATGCCTCAGAACATAAATAGACTGGTGCTTCTTCCCAAGCGGTTAAACGTTTCTTTACCCTATGCGTTAAAGCGTTAACCTTCTTGATCTCTTCAATTGTTTTCCGCCACCTTTTTTCCATTTCTTCCTTATTTAACGCAATTAAATCTAAGCCATTAATTGGTTCATTAATGACCAAAGCTTCTTCCATAAATCCCCCTCGACGCATAGACTCATATAGAGTGGCCATATTTAACCTTTTTTGGTAAAAGGAAGCGTGTTTCAAGCCGCGGAAAATGGTGTTAGCCCTGGCGAAGCTAAAGTTTTAAATGCCGACATGGAGTGTTCAAACTTACAAAAGCAGTTTCAAATAGTAGAGATGTCAGCTGAAGGGTTAATTCAAAACTGTGAAACACTAAAGGTCAGGGATGTCGATTTAGCAGCTATACTTTTGGATTTTAGAAACCGCTCAGCTCCTCCATACTTTAAAGATTGAGGAAGCGATTTTCATTTCCATGATACTATTTGGGGTTTGGGGGTTGGTTTTATTTTGATTGCTTTTTGGGGGCAGTAGGCTTGGCAGAATTGGCAGTTTATGCAGTCTTCTGGATATTTTACAACTGCCTTTTTTGAGTTTTCATCTAGTCTTATAACGTCTCTTGGGCAGTGTTTGACGCATGTCCCGCAGCCGATGCATAGGGCGGGGTTTATCCAGCTGTTCTGCATACTACGCGTCCTCCATGGCTATTCTCCTGGAAACCTTCTGGGATACCTCTCCTCATAGGGGATGGAGAAGTCCGGCCACCATTTCTGCGGTATAGGCTCCTTCCACAACCGCATCCTGCCCCCATCATCCTTCAGTTTAACCCAAGCAAGCCAATCCGGATCAACCCTTCTCGGATAATCCTCCCTAAAATGGGTACCACGACTCTCAGTCCTAAAAAGCGAAGCTCTGAGGGAGATTTCTGCATTTAAAATGGCGCTTCTTATTTCATGAACCAGCCAGAGTTCATGTGGGTCCTTAGCATACAATTTTGGAACGATATTATCCCTGATAAATTCGATGTGGGTTAAAGCAGCTTCCAAACGATCTTTATGCTTAACAAGACTCACAAAATATGGAGTCATGATATTATAAATTATTTGGGTGGTCCATCTTGGATCAAAGCCGCTTCTTCGTTTGATAGGAGCATAAATCTTCTCTTTTACCTCTTTGAGTATGTTATTGTTTACGGTGACGTCATCTACTTGAAAAGCGTGTTCCGCAGCTCCTAAACCAGCTCTGTAGCCGGTGACCGCTGAAGGTGTTAATCCATCTCCTGGCGCATGATGATAGGCTCCTCTGAATAAAATGCTTGCGTAACCGCTCCAACCAGCTGCAAATAGACCTAAAAGACTGGTCGCACATTTTTTGTTGATGAGCCATGCGCCGCCAGAATCGTAGACTGCGTGTCCATCCATTGGTATTTTGCCTCCTTGTGCAGGGTTAAATGTTGTTTCAAACCTTGGATATGTGTTTTCTATTCGCTTTTTCATTCTTTCGATATCATCAGACGTGGCTGAATCTAAATCCCAATAGATCGGGCCTTTTCCAGCATGAATTAAGAAGACCAAGCTTAAATCCACTAACTCCTCGTTAGGTGGGTGATCTATTCTTTTCCATTCTCCGTCAACGAAACGCATAAAAACTGTGCGTGCTGCAACTGCTGGCCATCCTCCAGGATAACTTGCGGCTCCCGGCCATGTATGATTAAACCCGTTACATGTTATTTCGGCTCCAGCTTTATAGGCCAGCGCCGCGCTGCTGCCAGTTCCATAACCAAATCCACCTGTTGCAAGAACCGTTGCCTTTGCCTTAAAAATATATAGGTCTCCACTGTAAAGTGAAAAACCCGCGGCGCCTAGAATTCTGTCATCACACTTAAGTAGGTCAGTGATCATTATTCTGTCGAAAATTTTCACTCCAATGTCTTCAGCATGTTTTCTACACGCAGGACCTACTCCCATTTCTCCAATGCGAATGACCGGTATGGGGAGAAATTCTTCAACATAGGGGCGCCTGCCGGGTCCTTCAAATCGGAAGTCGGCGCCCCATGAGAGTAACTCTTGAAAAACTTGCCATGATTCTTTCAAAATAATTTCAGTCCACTCCCTATCATTTATATATTCACCTACCTTTGAAATTGTATCAATGCATGATTGGAGATCAATTCCCCATTCAGGATTATAGACTATAAATCCTGAAAGAGACCAGCGTGTTGCTCCAGTATATCCTGCATACCCCATATCAACAAGCGTTACGTTAAGTCCTTTTTCCCTAGCTTTTATGGCAGCAAAGCAGCCTGCTATGCCTCCACCAATTACTAGGACGTCAGTGGTAACCATTTTTTCATTCATTAGCATGCGTCACCTTAAGAACTTATTTTAGCGGTATCTCCTGCTTTGTTATGCATATAATAACTTTTATAACTTTTACTTTTTCTTTGCACTGTGGCCCTTATTGGAGCATGTTTAACTATTCTTTAGTTAAGGGCGTTAAACTCTGTTGGATTTTCTCATTCTTTGTTATTGGGATGAGTGCCCATTTCGTTTGCCAGACTCTATGATTAGGAGTCTTCAGACTCGATCAAGCTCGTACAATCGCAGTGAGCAGCCTGATGGTTAATTTAACCCTACAAAGTACCGTTGGGGGCTTCTGCTTCTGGCTAGGTGATGAGTTTGTAAATCCTACGAATAACGATTTTCTTCGAGAACCTACATGGTAAGCTTAGAAAATAACCTAGAATGAAAGTGTGTCCCTACTTTCATAGCTTGTTTGTTAAAATGAAAAACAGTTGGGACAAGCGCGAAGTGCAACCCAAAAATTTTTATTAAGTTGAAAGTGAACACTCCTAATTAAGATGTGAATACCATGGGAACAATTAAGGAAATAATCTATTTTGATAAGCCTTATCTGAGATCTAACACTGATGAAATGGTGAATTTTGCTATAAAAAGACTGCAGGAATTAAACTTTCTTCGTACGGTTGTAATCGCTTGGGATTCAGGATACACTTTTTGGAAGTTTATGGAAGCCGCCGAAAAGGCTAAACTTAGAGACAGACTTAACGTAGTAGTTGTAACAAACCCTAAAGGCGCTATTCTTAGGGGTAGACATGTTTCAATCGATGATGAAACACGTGTAAAGTTGGAAAGTATTGGTGTTAAAGTTTGTTATTTAAAGGATTACCTCCAAATTGGCGAACCTTTCGATGAAACAAGACCTGATGACTTTAAAGAGCGCCTTAATATTCTAAAAGCTTTCGGCGTCTCACCCTACGTGCGTCCTTTAGATCTAGCCGTAGGAGCAGATCTTTCTCTTTTAACAATAATAAGTCAAGGCTTCCGTGTATGTGTGGGCATAACGGTCCTTGCAACTAAAAATGGATTAATTAGGGAAGGAGAGTATGTGCTTGCATTAGCTGGAATCGCAACAGGACTTATTCTTAGAGCTAGTTCAAATGCTAGGAGATGTTTGGTGAAGGAAATTTTGGGATACGACAGAGATTGGCGTGCTGAGGATCCTTACGCTAACATGAAAGAACATCTAGAAAAAAATTATTGAAATAAAAATGGCTAATGGCAAAGTTTTTGTTTTCTGACTATTCTATTCAGAGAGTAGAATTTTCTCCAGCTTTAATTCTTTAATTCTGTTTTTGGGTATCTCTCCAGTTTCGGGGTTCCATCCCATAACTTGATAGTAGCTTTTCTTTAACTTTTCGTAATCAATTGATATTCCTTTGAGGACACCTTCCGGCAAAGGCGGGTTTCCTGTTATTCTGGGTGGAAGGGTGTAGTCGCTTGGTTTCCACCCCTCCCTGAGGTTGAATGCGTGGAAAAGCGTATTTATCCTCATGCCTGTCTCTAAAATCTCGCCTACGTCTACGTTCCAACCTGTAGCCAGATTCAATGCTTCTAAGAATGGATAATCCATCGAATCGTTACCAAAGAGACATAAGCCGGCTGCAACAACACATTTGAACCAGGCTGATGCTAGTGCTTGAGCCCTTATTCTATCTTCTGAAGTATCGTATCTGTCTATTTTCTTTGGCATCCCCAATTTTTCGGCAAGCCACGGTTTTGATGTTCCTAAAAATTCAATGAAATGCCCGCGGGTGTGCTTAGCAGCTTCAGCATCTACTATATAGCCTATTCCCCATCCAATGGCGTATCGTGGATCATGCATGGGTACAGGTTCGCCGCATACATCCATAGAATATTGCTCCGATCCTTTCCCAATTTTCTTTGCAGCCCAGCGTGGGCCGTCAGCGAGCACGTCGCCTATTCCCTCACGAGCACCCATCTTTTTTAGAATCTCTATTATGGCGTCGCTGTTTCCCCATTCTAGCCGAATTCCATCGGTATCCTTTTGGGTTATTATTCCTTTCTCGTAACACTCCATTGCAAAGGATATGGTTGCGCCAGCCGAGATAGTATCAAGCCCATATCTATTGCATATGTCATTTGCATAGATTATTGACTCTACATTGTCATTTAGGCAAAGCGGCCCAAGCGCCGCTATTGTTTCATACTCAGGTTTATGCGCCCTTTCTATGGCGTATTTTCCGCTAGGGACGCGAACCCAACCGCCACAACCAATTGGACAACCTGTACAAAAGTACTTCTCTACAATGAACTTTTCCATAGCCTTGCGGCCAACTTTCTCCCATTTCTCCTCTGGAAAATCTTTTACGTTTGTGCCCGCCCAGTTCTTAATTGGCGTGTCATGGGAAGCTAGGTGGGGAACAACTGCCGAGCATGTTCCAGCTTCAATTAAATCTTTAAACATGGGGTTTGGATTTTTTCTTGCTTTTTCAAATGTTTCCTTCATGAGTTCTATGATCTTATCTCTGTCAAGAACTTCTGGCTCTAGGTCTCCGTGGCATGCAATGGCCTTTAGGTTTTTTGAACCCATCACTGCGCCTAGGCCGGATCTAGCGGCAGCCCTCCCTCCATCATTAATGATGGCCGCTATTCTCGAAAGTTTTTCGCCGGCGGGTCCAATGCACGCTATGCTTAGCTTTTTGTTTCCTTCTTCTTCCCTGATAATTCTCTCAGTTTCGACTGTATCCTCACCCCAAAGATCCTTTGCGTCTTTTAATTGAGCATCTCTATTTTCGATTGTAAGGTAAACCGGATGTTTAGCTCTACCCTTAAAGAAAATGAGGTCGTAGCCTGACGCCTTTAACATGTTCCCAAAAGTTCCGCCGCAGCTTGCTGTTCCCCAGTATCCCGTTAGCGGAGATTTTGAAAATACGCTGAAACGGGAGGCGCAAAATGCCCCAGAAAGGGTAAGTGGGCCTGTTCCGAAGCCAATTATGTTCTCTGGTGATAGCGGGTCACATTTAGGCTTGGTTTGTTCGTAAATAACTTTTCCACCTATACCTATGCTACCTATAAACAGTCTTGCTGTTTCGCTGGAAATATCTTCTATGTGAATTTTTTCCGAGGTTAAATCGACGAAAAGCATTTTCCCCATAAAACCGTATTTTGGTTTCATGCAATAACGCCTCCCGTGATATCGATCACGGCGCCTGTTAGATACTCGGCTTTATCAGATACTAAGAACGCAACAAGTTCCGCTACTTCTTCGGGTCTTCCAAGCCTTCCTTTTGGAATAGCCGCCGCTGCTTTTTTGTAGTCTTCCTCCCTCACGTTTTCTATTGGAACTCCCTTCTCTTTGCTAAGTTGTTCAAAATATTCGTCTCTTAAATTCGTGATGATTGCTCCAGGGTTTACTGCATATACGTCGATATTATACTGTGCCAATTCTAAAGCTAATATTTTGGTCATCATGAGTTGGGCCGCTTTCGAAGAATTATAAAGCGCGCTTCCCGGAGTTGGAACCTTTGCGGCTAAGGAGACAATATGAACTATTTTCCCTCCGCCTCCTTGCTGAATCATTTGTTTGGCAACAGCTTTTGAAACGTTGAAGGCACCGAGCACGTTTACTTTAAAAACTTCAAGCCAATCTTTTTCGTCAAAATTCACTATTGGCACGTTTATTGGACCGCGGGTGGCAGCACAGTGAACAAGAACATCTATTTTGCCAAACTTTTCCACAGCCTTTTCAACAGCCATGCTCACCTCATTATAATCTTCTACGTGAGCGGCGATGGCTAATGCCCTTCTACCAAGAGCCTCAACCTCCTCGACTACACTTTTTAACCCTTCCCACTTTTCGTCTCCGGGGAAGAGGCTCTTAGATATTATTGAGCGGCTTACTACGACAACATCTGCCCCGTCCTTGGCTAACTTTATTGCAACGGCGTGTCCAATTCCCCTTTTAGAGGCAGCACCAGTGATTAAAGCTACTTTTCCCTGCAACGGCAGTTTTTCCATAAAGCGCACTACCCTTTAATCCGAACAACTATTCTTAAACGAATTAAATTTATAAAAATTTTCTAACTTCTTCAAAAGCAAGCTTAAACTTCAATTTTGGTTCCACCTTGAAAAGTTATGCTTGAAAAGTTATGTCTGACCTCTTTTAACAAAGTCTTCACTAGTCCCCATTGTGCAAATGTCACAGTGAACTAGCTTTTCATCATGGGCTAATATGCCGTTGACAGCAGTTTCAAAATAGAGGTTTAAATGTTAGTTGAGTTAACTGTTGCTTGTGGGTGAGCTTTTTAGGTAAAGTAAAGTCGCAGAGTTGCTGGGGTTGCGGAAAAACTGTTTGGTAGTGAACGGTGGGGGAAAGATTAAAAGCGATCCGGCTGCCCAGCGGTGAATTCATATATAGAAGAAAAGGTTGAGGGGCTCTTGAGGAAAATGGGAGGATGGAGGTCGTCAAAGCAGTAGTCTTCAAGCATGACGCCGACGTGAATGCTTTGCTTTATATCTTCAACCAGGATGGTTAAC
>Ga0185307_1001220_pt1 | contig 14585 bp, 14 predicted proteins | sample LHCtaG_FD_128010 | JGI IMG/M metagenome (GOLD analysis project Ga0185307, IMG submission 128010) | Hot spring microbial communities from Little Hot Creek, USA to study Microbial Dark Matter (Phase II) - LHC4sed_matched (SPADES... | ecosystem: Environmental > Aquatic > Thermal springs > Hot... | reverse complement strand
CTAGGAGGCCAAGACATAAGTGGAGTTATTGGAAGTGTCTCATTTCCCGGGAGCACAAAGCCGTATACTAAAGTATGCATAGAAAGACCGCGCATGACGGTCAGTAAAAAGAAACTTGTGCTATTATTGTTGCTATTGTGCTTTGTGCTAGCTTGTGCTATTATTTTAAAAAAATACATTTAGCTGAACTTTGTACTACAGGGGTAGCTAAGATACCTGAGGAGGAAGCTAGGTTCTTTAATGGTTTAATAATAGTTTGCATTTGGTCCAAATACTTCATGAAAGGATTTAAAACACTTGGTTGGATGTCCATAAATATGTCCTTGAAAACATTCTTGTTCTAAATCCACATTCTATTAGCAGAGATAAGAGAAAAAAGCTTATAGACCTTTTTAACATAACCGGTCGAAAACATCCCGAATCCAGGGCAACAATACACCAGCAGCTTCGAGTTAAGAAATAAAATAGATGTAAGTATATTAAATGTGCCAGGCTTTAGTGAAAAAGAAATGGAACCGCTTATGTTTAAACTTTATGAGGCATTGAGGAAACACTTTGAGGCACTTAAGAATGTTTCGGGTTAATTTCCTCGTTAATGGTAATGGTTAACAGGCATGTACAGGTGTTTTCCAGGTTGGAGTATTGCAGCAGATGCCTAGAAGGCTCGAGGCAGATTAAGTCAGCATCCGGATTTTGAAACATGGAGGCGAGCTCTGAGATCCAAAGACTGGTTACGATCCGACTGACTGTAAGCCTTAGAAAGATGGTAATAGTTGGCGAGGCGAACAGAGACAACCTACCAAAAACCTCAGTAGCGAAAGCGACGCCCCTCAAAGAATTTACGAGCCTGTTAAACGCCTCTTTCCCTGTGTAAGGGATGCATGAAGCTGGATCCTCACCAGAATTATGATTTTACACTGATGCTATAATGTTTTTGCTTCTCATCAGGACGTCAATCTTAGTTATTATCCCTTCTAGGTGTCCTTCTTTAGTTACGAGAACGGCATTATGGCCTTTAAGCAAGTAGTCTATTACCTCTGCGACGCTGGTATCAGGGTCAACCATAGGGTATATTGAAGAAATGGCTTCTATAACCTTTTTCTGGTAGAATTTTTGGACGTCTTTCTCCTTGGCGAATGCTTTCAAAAGCTCCAGCTCCTCTACTGCGCCTATGGGTGTTCCATTTTTAAGGACCGGTAGTTGCGATATCCCGTACTTACGCATCAGTTTCAACGCTTTCTCAATGGTATCATTCTCATTTACGACAATGACGTCTCTTACAGCGATATCTATTGCCCTAGACCCCCTTGGCTGCGCTTCCTCCATCAGCGCTTCGGCTATCTTTCTCAGGGTTGAAAGACGAGGGTCCACTTGGTTTTTCTCTATCCTGGCTATTAACGCTTGGCTCACTTTTGCTCTCTTAGCTAGAGTGCTCTGTGTTAAACCCTTTCTTTTCCTCTCTTTCCTTATTTCTTCGCCTGGTTTTCTGAGAAGGTTAAGTAAATCCAACCTTCTCTTAGTTTGCATAGGGTAACGTATTTTTACTTTACTCTTTTCCTAAAGTCAATGGTGGTCTTAATCTTCTCCATAAAGGCGTTAAGCAACTCTTCGGAAACTCTTCCTTCTCTGTCTTTCAATTGCATCATGATGCCATTTAATTGCATGATGACGTTTAACTGGTTTATATCTATTAATCCCAAGTATGCCATTATTAATAGCGTAACAAAGGCTTTTCTAATGTTTGCTTTAGCTTGATTTAGAATTCTAAAAAATGCTCCTTTAGGCACTTTTTCTCCCTTAAACTCTACGTATCCGTCCTTTATTATTTTACGATCAATATTACTGTAGTAAAATATTACTGCTTCAAGTTGTCTAAGGGTCAGATTAGATTCTCTTACAAGCATTTCGACAACATTATCAGTTTCTACTACGTTTTTAGTCATTTTCCGTTCTATGAATGCCTCCCTTATAGTTATACTTTATCATATAACCCGCCTTTCCTATCGGTGCCTAGGGGAAAGAGAAAAATAGGTAAATGGTCTCCAGATTATTGCGGATTCATGGCTAGGAGAAGAAGGAAGGAGGCAAGGGTTATTCGCAAGGTTATTCCTAAGATTTTCCCCTGTCCTAAGTGCGGTGTCCAGTCTGTTTCAGTCATGGAGAACAAGGCTTCTGGAAAGATGAAGGTTGTATGCGGCAACTGCGGGCTATCTGCAGAATTCGAGCCTCTAAAAAATATCGAGAATGTCGATTACTTTAATAAGTTTGTAGATTTGTATCACAGTGGAGAAATTTCTTAGGGCTCAGTTTAGGTTTATATCCCTCATAATAGGTTGGCTAATGCAAGTTGCGAATAGGTAAAACAGAGAAGTATCTTTATGATGCTATTAGCGAGAAGGGCTTCATCCACATCACTTTGATCGATCCTGAGAAAATGGATAGGATAGAAGAAGTTGTTAAGGCGGCTGAAGCGGCTGGCTCTTCAGCATTTATGGTGGGCGGGAGTACTTCGCACAAGACTTCAGACTATGAGGAAGCAATAGCCAGAGTTAAGTCAAACTCCCGTCTTCCAGTAATAATTTTCCCCAGCAATGTTGCGAGCGTAGCTAGAGGAGCAGACGCCATATGGTTTATGTCTCTACTCAATTCAATGAATCCCTACTACATTATCGGTGCCCAAGTGCTTGGGATTAAAACGATTAGGGAGTTTGGCTTGGAGACAATTCCCATGGCATACCTGATTCTTGGGACGGGTGGGGCTGCTGGCTACGTGGGTGATGCTAAACCTATTCCCTTCGAAATACCGGAACTTGCTGTCGGTTATGCTATGGCTGCTGAAGCACTCGGTTTCCGATTTGTTTACTTGGAGGCCGGCTCAGGCGCTAAGACGCATGTCCCTGAAAAGCTAGTCAGCATGGTTAAGAAGAGCATAAGCATCCCCTTAATCGTTGGAGGAGGAATAAGAGAGGGGACTGTTGCTGAAAACATAGTTGCATCAGGTGCTGACATAATTGTTACGGGGGATGTTCTTGAGGAAACATGTGCGATAAGAGATAAGCTTTCAGAAATTATAGAAGGAGGACGCAGAGGCGCTTTAAAGAGAAATAGTAAAGGTTTCAAAACTTGCTGTTAATCTCGACCAGAAAATGAGGTTAGAGGAGTATAATCAGCTTTTGCAGGAGAAGTTTTGGCAGGCATATAATCATGCGGCTCGCGCTAAAGAGAACGGTTATGACCCGGAGAAAAAGCCAGAGTCAATAATCTCTTTTTCCCAGGCTGAGACCATAGAGAAGCTTTTGGGTTTGAAGGGTTTTAAAGACAGGTTTGAGGAACTTAAGAAAACACTCCCTCCCTTAGAGGTACCGTTTAAAATAGCTGAAGACATCATACTAGGTAGATTCGGGTATTTTCCGGAAGAGAAGGCTGCAGAGTTAGCTTTGAAAGCAGCATTAGCCTCGCTTACTCCTCCTGGGACGACGGCGGCTCCAATAGAGGGGATAGAGAAAGTTCTGATAAAAAAGAACAGTGACAATACGAGATACCTTGCCGTGTACTTCTCCGGCCCGATGAGATCCGCCGGAGGCACTGAGCAGGCTCTTTCAATAATCCTCGCCGACTTTATAAGGAGGATTTTGAAGCTTGACAGGTATAAGCCTACGCAAGAGGAAGTCGCAAGATATATTGAGGAACTGAGGCTTTATGAAAGGGGCAAGAACAGGTTTCAGTATAAGGTTGCGAAGGATCAGATAGCTGAAGTAATAGAGAACCTTCCCATAGAGATTACTGGGCCTCCTTCTGAGGATGCTGAGGTAGTTATATACAGGGACCTGCCTAGGGTTGAGACGAATAGGCTTAGGGGTGGTGCTCTCAGGATAATAAACGATGGAATAATCGGAAGGGTTAAGAAGTTTGAGAGCATAATCAACAAGCTCAACATATCAGGATGGTCCTGGATATCCAAGATAGAGGTGGAGAGCACGAAGTCAGAGTATCTGAAGGAGGTTTTAATAGGCAGGCCGTTCTTCTCCTCATCCGAAGCCTTCGGAGGCTTTAGGATTAGATACGGTAGGGCTAGGAATACTGGTTTAATGGCTGTGGGCATCCATCCGATGTCGATGAAGGTTCTTCAAGGGTTCCTATCCATAGGCTCGCAGCTAAGGATCGATAGGCCCGGTAAGTCCGCGATAGTCATGCCTGTAGACTCAATAATGCCTCCTATAGTCAAGACTAATGATGGCTCTATTCATCTCGTGAACAGTGATGAGAAGCTTAGGAAGGTTCAAGACAATATTTCGAGAATTCTCTTCCTAGGGGATATTCTCATATCCTTGGGTGACTATATAGAGGGGAATTCTCCCTTAGACAGGACAGGCTATACTGAAGAACAGTGGGCTGCTGAACTCGAAGCAGTGTTAAGGGAGAAGGGAGAGAGTATTAAGAATCTCCCCCTAGACGAGGCTTTTCTCAAGAGACTCATTGAAGACCCTTTTTCCCAAATAGATTTTGGGACGGCTTTGCAGATAAGCATAGCGCTGGAGGTTCCTCTTCACCCTCGCTTCTATTTCTTCCTCGAGAACCTAAGGGGACAAGAGCTTCTCCACGTTGTCAAATGCTTCAGGGAAGCCAAGGTGGAGGGAGAGATAGTGAATGTCCCGATGAAAGATGCATCGCTGGCGGAGGAGTTTGAGAAGATGTGTCTACCGTCTCAACGAGGAGACGGTGTTATTAAGGTGGAGAAAACACATGCAGAATTATTTCTCTATTTATCTAAAATGCTTATGCCTAAGACGGATCTGGATAAAAATGCCATTGAGTATTTGAATGGTTTTCTGAATTTCAGGATAAAGCCTAAGGGGGGTGCATTCATATCTGCTAGACTGGGAAGACCTGAGGCTGCTAAGCTGAGGGAGATGGATCCTCCTTCTCACGTCCTGTTCCCAGTGGGCTTAGAAGGCGGCCCTAAGAGGAATATTGTGGCTGCAGCATCGCGTAAAAACATCATTGTGAATATTTGCAACAGATATTGTGAAAGATGTGATCTCCATACTTTCTATTTTCACTGTCCTCAATGCAAATCTCCTACGATAGCGACGTATTACTGCGCTAGGTGCAACAGCTACTCTAAGTCGGAGAAGTGCGAGAAATGCGGTGGCGAGGGCGTGCCCTATCATGCGAAGAGCATTCCGCTTGAGAAGATTCTAAGCGATATTGAGAAAAAACTCGGGATTAAAATAGATGCTGAGCTGAAGGGAGTAAAAAGCTTAATGAACGAGAACCGTGTTCCAGAGCCTCTTGAAAAAGGGGTTTTAAGAGCAAAGTATAATTTGACAATCTACAAGGATGGGACGATCCGCTTCGACGCTACGAATGCTCCATTAACAGCCTTCAAACCAAGGGAGATAGGCACTCCCCTTAATGTTTTAAGAGAATTAGGGTATGATATCGATGTTGAGGGTAATCCTCTCGTCAGCGAGGACCAGTTGCTCTACCTCTATCCTCAAGACATTATCCTCCCACAGGAAATGGGTGACACGCTTGTTAGGATTGCTAACTTTATAGACGATGAGCTTAGGCTCCTCTACGGCGTCGAGCCTTTCTACAATGTTAAAAGCAGGGAGGACTTAATAGGGCATCTCGTACTGGGGATTTCTCCACATACTCTCGGCGCTATAGTAGGTAGGATAATAGGCTACACTAATTCCCAAGTCGTGTTCGCACATCCCTTCTGGCACCAGGCTAAGAGGAGGGATTGCGATGGAGACGGAGACTCCATAATTCTCCTTCTGGATGCTCTCCTAAACTTTTCTAAACATTACGTTCCGGAGACTGCAGGAGGTCTAATGGATACTCCTCTCATAATAATGCCCATTTTAAAGCCTGATGAGATAGATGATCAAGTATACAATATGGAAGATGTGAAGAAGTACAGTGCGGATGTTTATTCGTTAGCTTGGCAAGGTGCAAAGCCGAAGGAGCTTGAGAACTGCATCAACCTGGTTAAGAGCAGTAATGCAAACATAGCTTGGACGCATAATACCAGCAGCATTGTAGACGGTGTGAGTAAAAACGTCTATAGTACTATCGGCTCTATAGATAAAAAGCTAAAGCTCCAATTGGAAATAACGGCTGTTTTAGCCGGAGTTAATGAGAAAGATTTCATAGAGAACCTTTTGAACTCGCACCTCTTGAAAGATATCTCTGGGAACATAAGGACGTTCTTCACGCAGAAATTCAGATGCAAGAGATGTGGCAAGAAGTTTAGGAGGGTTCCCCTATCATCCAAATGCCCCTCCTGCGGTGGGGAGCTTTCTCCTACAGTATACGTGGGTGGTGTTAAGAAATATCTGGTGCTTGGAAAGAAGGTTTTAACCCTATTCTCGCTCGACCCGTATTTCTCGAGCAATATGGAGTTGCTGGAAAAAGAGCTTTCACTACTAATTACTAAGGAAGATAATAAGCTTCTTGCTCAAAAAAGGCTCAAACAGTATTTCTAAAAAGATTCTTCGTTAACTACGTTCTTGAGAGACACCAGCCTATGGCCGCAAACTGGGCAAATCGTCCCCGCATATTTATTATATCTTCTCCTGCAGGCGGAACAATACTTAATATAAGTAAACGTTTTCCTTATTCTCATAACCCCTACCGAGATATATTTGAGGTTAAGGAGTGCTGCCGTGTTCTGGATATCATAATCGTTAGAAATTATTTCTACGTCGTAATTTTCCTCGTTGCGAAGCTCGTAACCTAGGGCTAGGATTTTAATATCTGGCTTAGAAAGCTTGCAATATACTCCGTATTCCTTCGTAGCCTCTTCCACTTTTTCTCTCGACCTACTGGAAGGCTCTCTGATAGTGAGTTTCCCAAGCATCATCGCAGTCTTTATTCTCATCCACCTTTTCCCAATCCCCCCGATCTCGTCTAGGAGTTCCCTTATGGTAAAGGATTCACATCTTAGCGAGTTAGGATCTACCCCTTGTATTATGGCAGTCGAGTCTAGGACATAGCCTTTCTTACTCATTTTCAACCCCTCCCAATCAGCCTGCACATACGTTTTATGTTAAAAGACCTCGAGAAGCGCACAATACTCACTGTCTCGTTGCTGCCCGTAATCATGACTGTTTTACCAGAGTCCATTTTCAACATCTCTTCTCCGTCTACTATTATGTGAGCCTCTTCTCCGCTTAAATATTTCACTCTAATAAGCTCATCCTTGTTAACGATTAAGGATCTTAGAGGACTTCTTGCGCATAGGGGTGTACATATTAAAACTTCTACGTTAGAGAGGACGAAGGGGCCTCCTGCGTTTAGGGAATATGCTGAGGAGCCTATTGGTGTAGATATCAGGAAGCCGTCTCCCTCTACTATAAAACTGCCCCCACCCAGTTCTACTAGCAGTTCAACTTGCTTCAACCCCCTTACATTTCTAATCACAACCTCGTTTACCGCGCTTAGAATGCTACTATCGTATTCTATTTTTAATTTAAAGCATTTCTCAACTAGGAAGTTCCCCTTGCAATATTCTTCTAGAAGCGATTCTAGATTCTCACGATTAGCTTCTATCAAATAACCTCTCTTACCCATGTTCACCGGTAGTATTAGAGACCCGTTTTCAACGACCCTAGAGGTTCTAAGGAGGGTGCCATCGCCTCCAATAGACACTACTAGATCGAATCCTCTTAAACCCTTCTTCAAGCTCCCTATTGAATACTCCTCTAAGAGACTTGGCTTCAGAACCTTCTTAATCTTCTCGATTATGCTTAGGGTCTCTGCATCCCTAATCTTATAGACTATTGCTACCCTCACTGTCTCCAGCACCTTCTTATCTCGGTATAAGTTTTTAAATACCGTAACTTATTAGTTTTCCTTAAAATGGGTAAAGTAGTTGAACTCGGCGAGTTGAAAGAAGGATCTTGGCTCATGATTGACAATGAGCCATGCCAAATAGTCGAGATATCGCATTCGAAGCCTGGTAAACATGGCAGTGCTAAGGCGCGCGTCGTCGGAATAGGATTGTTCGACGGTGCTAAACACACTCTCTTAAGCCCGGTAGACACGAAGGTAGAGGTTCCGTTGATAGAGAAGAGGAGTGCGCAAGTGCTTACGATACTGGGAGATAACGTTCAGGTGATGGATCTTGAAACATACGAGGTTTTTGAACTGCCCCTCCCACAAGACCCTGAGCTGAGGAGCAGTGTAACACAGGGCGTTACTGTGGAGTACTGGAGGGTGGGCAGTAGACAGAAGATAATGCGGATTAAGTAAACTGTCTAGACGTACTTATCTATTATGCTCTTAATCTTCTCTGCTTTCTCCAGCGTTAAGAACTCTTTATCCCTTCCCCCGGATAGTATGGCCATTATCTCATGCTTGCTCCTAGGAAGTATGTTAACAAGAATGACCGCTTCTTTTCTAGACAACCCTGTCTCTTTCATAAGCTCCTCCACTAGTTTCTTAGCCTTGTCCGCTGGGAGCTTGGAGACTTCTTTCAAATACTCTAAGACCAGTTTTTGATACTGTTTCAAATCCTCTTGCTTCAAGAGTATTTCAAGAGCCTCAGATACCGTTATATCCGTCTCAGATATTTTCTTAATGCCCATTTTCTACAGCTTTTTGAAATGTTCAGGCCTCGCAATTAAGGTTTTTGCCTTATCCCCGTCCATCACCTGAATAAGGTATGCTCTGCCCCTTTTCCCTATTATCGTCCCTATCTTGCCGTAGAACCTTCTATGGGGCATTCCCTTATTTACTGATGGATCGTACTTGAGTACAACTTTGTCTCCAGGCTTGTAATCCTGCAACAGGTATGACGGGGGCTTAATACCTCTTTCCCTAACCCTTTTCCGAAGCAGGGTCCTAGTTTTAATCCTTTTTCCAGAGGTTTGAGGCATGTTTTTATCCTCCTTCGATCCCCGTAACCTCCATCTCCACTATTTTAACCTTAGCGTTGAGCAACTCTGCCACAGAGGGTACAGTTCTCCCCTCGTCTCCGTGCAGCAACTCCTTGACATAGAGTCCGCCGCTGCACGTGACTAGGGCTTCATACCGATTATTGCCAAGGGGTTTGAAAACAGCCTCGTAAACCATCTTTTTCCTCACCCTGTCCCCCCTCCTTTTTAAAACCCTGAGCGGCGTTCTCTGCCTTATCAGGCAGCCCGTCAGTTTTTTCGAAACCTCTTTCAACTTTTCTTCCGAAACCTCTCTTTCAGTCTCGAAGACGACTCGATAACTCTTCCTTTTTCTCTCCGCCTCCAGTTTGAGTCGGGGCACATCCAGATAGCTCGCCTTGCTGAACGGAGACACTTCAACCATGTTCCCAAATCTTCTATTGAACTCAAGATGTAATTCGCTCAGGTTAACGTTTCTCGCCTTCGGCTCAAGTATTTCGACTATGAACGGTCTACCGTCTCCGAGCATCTTAACATCAACATCCTCCCTCCCAGCGCCGTGGAATTTTAACTTCCTGCCCTTGAAGACTGGCAGCAGAACATCCTCCAACATCTTCTCTATGGATGGAGTTATGTCCTCAGAATCCATTCCCTTCCATTTTGTCTGAGCAATTCCACCGACCAGCTTCCTGTAGCTGGATCTCAAGAATATGGAGTTTATCTGTGTTGAAACCTTATCGTTTGCTGCATCGTATACGAATAAGACGTCTGGTCTTTTCATCCTAGCCTTCTTGCCAACGGCTTTCGCAACATTCTTGTTTATCTCCTTGTTAAGCTCGTTTTTCAAAGCCTCGCCGAGCCCCAGTTTAAAGAAAGACTTTACTTTCTCATCTTTCTCCTCTAAGGAAACCGGTAGAGAAAGCCCCGTGTAGAAAGTACCGAATTCAATTTTGGAAGCTTCTTCAATTATTTTATTAACAGCCTTCTCAACAAGCTGATTGATATTGCCACCGCAAATATAGCAGGGCTTGGAAGCTATTTCAACCCCAGGTTTGCTCTTTTTAAGAAAAGCTAATGAGGGTCCGTGCCCTGACTCTGCCAATGATTTGAAGACATTGAAAGATCCTTTACCATGTTTCTCCGCCTTCATTTTCTCGCTCATGAATAGGAAGTCCTTCAGAATTCTCCCCTTCGTCTCGTTGTCGTAAGACGGGATGAGGCTTGAAAACTGTCTTCCTAAACACCTGTTGCATAGAGGAATCGATGTCACGATCTTCTTCAGGGTTTTTAAAAGTTCCATTTTAAGGTCTTAAGCGAGATATGTCTCGCAAAGCCCCCTTAGAAATCTTCTTAATCGTCTTCTTCGCCACTAAATATTGCTTTAAGAGTTCTCTAACATCCTTCTCTGAAGTCCCCGATCCCCTCGCGACACGCCTTACCCTTGAAGAATCCATTATTGTTACGTCTTCTCTCTCCTCAGTATTCATTGAATTCACGATCGCCCTCCATTTCTTCACCTTAACGAAAAACTCTTCCATATCCTTTTTGCTAAGTTTCCCTCCCCCAGGAAGGCTGGAGAGGATTGTTTGAATACCTCCCATTTTTCTGGCAGATTCCAGTTGTTGCACGAACTCCTCTATCGTAAATCTTCCGCGAGCCATCCTCTGGGCCCTAATCTTCTCCTCCCTAGACATTTTCTGCACTCTAGCTATGATTGACTCCAAATCGGGCTTTCCTAAGAGCCGCGATACGAATTTTACAGGGTCGAACTCCTCAATCTCCTCAATCCCCTCACCGACCCCTATGAAGATTATCGGAGCCCCGACGGAGGCTATTGCAGATAGGGCTCCGCCACCCTTGGCTGAACCGTCTAGCTTAGTTACAATAACATACCCTACTTTCGCAATCCTGTTAAAAGCCTCTGCCTGTACCCTAGCCTGCTGACCGATCATCGCATCGACCACAAGTATTGTCGCAGTAGGATTCACCGCGTTTATTATCTGAGCCATCTCCCCCATGAGGGTTTCCTCCGTCCTGTGCCTGCCAGCAGTATCAACCAAAACAACATCGAGACCGAGCCTTCTAGCCCATTCCACACCTTCCTTTATCACCTCCACGGATGTTTTCTTCGAAACATCTGAGTAAAGGGGTATCTCGCCTTTCAAGAGCTGCTTGAGCTGGTCTACAGCCCCGGGCCTGAAAACATCTCCCGCTATCACACCGACCTTTACATTCTTGTTTTTCAAATAGTGGGCGATCTTGCCTACAGTCGTAGTCTTGCCTGAGCCCTGTATACCCATGAAGACGAAAACGTTAAGCTGGTTGGGGATTATACGTAGCTCCTTTTTCTCGCCCCCGAGTATTCTAATAAGCCCCTGATAAGTTAGGTAAGTAATCCTGTCCTTCAGAGAGATACCATATCCCTCAACCGCTTCTTTCAAACCTTTTTTAATATCTTCAGTAAGCTGGCTTACAAGCCTAACGTCAACATCCCCCATTATTAAAGCGCGCTGAATCTCTCTAAGATACTCGGAGACCTCCTTATCGCTCACGTAGGCTTGTCTCGTTATAAACCTGAGGGCGTTCTGAAGCCTCTCAGAAATGTTTTCAAGCATTTCCCATCTGTCCTCCGACCAGCTTCTTAATCTCGCTTCTCAGAATTATCGGGTCCGCTCTGCCACGGAGCTTCTTCTGTATCTCTCCACATATATAGTCGATTACACGCTCGTTTTCGGAAGCCTCTTCCCTAAGCCTCGGGTTCTCCTCTAAGAAACCTCTTATCACTGGAGCAAGCTCCTCAGGACTCTTTATAATGCTTAAACTCGCTCGTTTAACATATTCTTCAGCATCCTCGCCTGTTGACACTATTTCCCAAAGCACTTGTTTAGCCATCCTTGTAGTTATGATCCCCTCTTTAACCATCCTTATCAGTTTAGCCAAGTTCTCCGGTTTAAACCTGCTTTCTTTGCAATCTATGCCGCATTCTCTCCACCTTCTCACAACCTCGTTCATAAGCCAGTGTGCAACCTCCTCAGGATCATTCAATATCCTTACAGTCTTTTCGAAGAAATCTGCAACAGGCTTTTCTGAAACAAGCATTGAAGCAAGCTTTTCAGATACACCGTATTCTCTTATGAACCTCTCTATCCTCTCATCAGGCAGCTCGGGAAGCCTCTTCCTTATGTCTTCGACGAGCTTTTCATCTATCACTATTGGGGGGATATCTGGCTCAGGAAAGTAGCGGTAATCCTCTTCCATCTCCTTCTCCCTAGATGTTGCTGTAACCCCTTCCTTCTCCCCCCACCTTTTTGTAACAGTGCTCTCCATCTTGGGGAGATACTCCAGCCTAAGCTGTTCAAAGCGCAATGCCTGCTCCACCTCCTTAAAGGAACTAATGTTCTTTATCTCGACCCTAGCTCCTCCCGCGTAGGAAATGTTTGCGTCGCATCGCATGGATCCTTCGAAAGAAGGATCTAAAACTCCAAGGTGCTCAAGCGTCGTCTGCACTTTCTCCAAGACTAGCCTTGCCTCCCTAGGCTGATGCATAGCTGGCTCCGTAACTATCTCTACTAGAGCTATTCCTGCTCTATTGTAATCTACGTAGGTCTTCCTAATGCCGCCCTGCTCAATATGGACCAGTCTACCAGGGTCCTCCTCCATCTGTATCCTTCTCAAAGGTATCTTCTTCCTCTCGCCGTCTACGTTTATCGTGACATATCCTCCGACGCCTATCGTCGTGCCCCCTGCCTTATCGTATTGAGTTATCTGGTAATTCTTGTTCATATCAGGGTAAAAATAGTTCTTCCTGCTGAAGACGACGTATGGCTGAACCCTGGCTCCGAAAGCGAGGCACACGGCTATCGCGCTCTCGATAGCTTTCTTATTGACTTGAGGAAGTGTACCAGGTAAGCCTAGGCATATAGGGCAAACGTTCTCATTAGGCTTCTTGCCCCGATAATCTGAAGGGCAAGGGCAGAAAAGCTTGGTTTTGAGATTAGTCAGTTGAACATGTATCTCCAGCCCTATCTTAAGCTTGCCAGCCTCTTCTTGACTCAGCATACTTTCATTTTTCCCTCTATCAAGTCGTTTATGAAGCTTCTCAGAGAATCGTCGCTCAAATCCTCCTCCACAACCTCGGCGATAGGCTTCTCCAAAGTCTCCATGGTCAAGCCTTCTTCAAGGACTGCCTGGACGGATACTAGCCTAGGCTTGTTTACGGGCGTCCCTATCTGGCTCAGAAGCCACACGTAAACCTCCTCCACCCCCTCAACCCTGTCAATTATGTCGTTAGCAATCTTAAACGATAAGACGTTGTAAATCTTGCCGACGTGGCTCACAGGGTTCTTGCCCGCAGCCGCTTCGGAGCCCGCGGGCCTTAGTAGAGCAATCACCCCGTTTACCCTATTGCCCCTGCCGACCTGCCCGCTGTCCCCTGCTTCTGCAGACGTGCCTGTAACAGTCAGGTAAACACCGTTCTCCCCCCTCCCCTTCACGTCAAGACTGTTCAGAGTTATATTTACCCTCTTGAAGTCATAATTGCTAGCCACGTATTCCTTAAGGTTCTCAACAACTTCCCTCTTAGATCTGAAGTAAGAATCCTCGCTGTCTACAAAACGGTCCACGTACGACATGGCTATCGTCAAATCGACCTCGCTGTTCACTCTAGAGCCCATTACCTTCACATCCTCCCCTGTTTCCTCAAAATCCTTCTTAAACTCCCGGCTGTTCAAATACTGCTCCACGTCGAGGACCAGCTTCTCCAAAGGCGATAATGGAGCATATCCGACTGCTGCAGAAGTGTCGTTAGCACCCAGGAAATCGCCCCCGCGCTTGAAAATGTCAGCGAGGTTTGCAGCACTCCTTCCTATCTGAACATCGTAGGAAACATATTTCTCCGGGTCTACGAACCTAAGGTTTTCTCTAAACCATTTTTTAGCAGTCTCTACTGCAAGGTTCTCTATAGGCAGCTCCTTACCGTTGAAGCTGTAGGTGGCCCTGTCTCCGAAAATCAGCTTCATAGGCTTCTTAACGACTCCACCGCCAAACCTGGTTTCAGACTCTCCCGCTACAAGTAGGCTCTTATCCAGATTGTAATGGAGTACTGCGTTAAACTCCTTAAGATAGAGTTTGCAAAGCTCTACTGAAACCTGGTTCATAACCATATCGGATATCGTATCCGGGTGGCCGAGACCCTTCCTCTCCACTATCTCTATCCTCTGCTTTGGGACGGGGTACGTTCGCAGCTGGTTTATGTTTATCGCCAATTAACCTCTTTAAAAGCCATTGAACAACGTTAAATAAACTTTATTCGTCTTCACCCAGTTTTAAAACCCACAGTATTACAAGCAATTATCAAGCTTAAAACGAGAATAAAAGTCTCTATCGTGCTTCAAAAAAGCTTTTAACATCGTGCTTCAAAATAAAAAGATGAAGGCGGGGGTCGCCAAGCCAGGTCAAGCAAGTATAAGGGCTAGAGGCGCTGGACTGAGGCTCCAGTCCCGTAGGGGTTCGTGGGTTCAAATCCCACCCCCCGCACTTCTCAGACAAGCCGTACTAGAACTTCATCTCCCCAAACATCTATTGTCCCCAATCTTAAGCTCGTAAATAATTCTTCTAAGCTTATAACCCATATTCGTTTCACCAAGTTCTTTCCGACCAGTTATTCATACAGGTTATTTAGCAAGCTTTAATTTCTTCAAA
>Ga0185307_1001218_pt1 | contig 14600 bp, 10 predicted proteins | sample LHCtaG_FD_128010 | JGI IMG/M metagenome (GOLD analysis project Ga0185307, IMG submission 128010) | Hot spring microbial communities from Little Hot Creek, USA to study Microbial Dark Matter (Phase II) - LHC4sed_matched (SPADES... | ecosystem: Environmental > Aquatic > Thermal springs > Hot... | reverse complement strand
TAAGAGACCGTCCCTTTGAAGTTCACCTATTAAGTCCACTGAACTCTTATTCCCCAGGTTCTCCTTAAGCTGCGGTTGGTCCCGGAAGATCTCCCCGACAAGGTCAAGCAGATCGTCCAAGTAGAAGAGCTCCTTTTCAGCAATAAACAGACGGTAAGCGACCTCTTCAGTAAGTCTTAATTTCGCATGAAAATAAGGATCGTCCCCTGAGCGTGGTGTCTTCCACTTCTGGGTGAGGATTCCCCAGATGCAGGCCTCGTAAAGCTCAGCCCGGCTCTTCGGGAGTTCGTCTCTTTCATCGAAAAGGCAACACATCAGGGCAAGAAGCAAGGGGATCCTTGCGAGAGCCTGAACCTGGGGGCTTTCCCGAAGCTTGCGGAGAAAGGCCTCGCCTTTCTCCGGCCGACCGGAAAACCAAGCTCGCACGAACTCCTGTTGCTGGCGGCGATCGAAGGGCAAGAGCTCGAATTCCCCTTCTTTAGGTAAGGGGAAAGGAGCGCCGGGATAGCCCACAAGCCTTGAGGTGAGGAGAATTTGCGGCCCCTCGTATTTCCTGGCGAAGTCGTCCAGGCACTCGCAGAGTCTCTCTTTCTGCCCGAAAGGTACCTCATCCAAAGCATCCAAAAGGAGGACCAATCGGTCAGAATGAAACTTTTCCTTAATCCATTTTCTCAACCCCTCGCCAATGGGGTATCTATTCTCTAGGCCTAAGATGACTGTCTGATCAAGCGTTAGGGACTTTCCCTGGGGATCCATTTCTTCAGCAAGCTGGGCCAGGGGCAAGAAGATGGGGAGTTGGATCTCATCCGTAGCGAATGGGTAGTCGCTCAACGTCTTCAGGGCTTTCTCAGCTAGCTTTAGAGCTTCGTGCTTCAAAAGCCAAGTTTTTCCAAAGCCGGGATCGCCTAAGATGACGGCCCGCTTGATCCTTCGTCGCACCTCCCGGTCCCAGTCCAACGGGCGCTCCGCCTCGGGTTTCATTTCTTCCTCGGGTGAGGGCCAGGGGTACTGGTAAGCTTTTCTTACGGATTCTTCTTCCGTGTATCCCTGGCGGCGCGCCATTTCCCGAGCTCTGGCCTCGGGTTCCCTGAATCGGCGGACGCCTTTGCGGACCTTAACCTGCACGCGAATCTCGGAGAAGTCGAGGTCAGATGGAAAGCCGAGGGCTGCGGGGAGGGTGAGGAGATCCTCTTGCAGCGTCTGGAAATAATGCTGCATCTCCCGAGTGAGGGCTGTGCGGCGCGCGATTTGAACATCAAGGGCGAAAATCACTGTCCATTGCTCTACATAGGCCTTTCCTTGAGATCGAGCTTCTTCAAAGCAGACGTTTTCCCCGCGGGTAATGCCAGTGCAGTTAACGAATTCCACTTCCCTGCGGTTCTTCAGTTTGTAAAGATCTTGTGCACTGAGCAGGCCAAATATTCGCCCGCCTTTTTGTTCCTCGATGAGATGGGGGATTTCGCTCGCCGGGGCCCTCGGCCCGCAGCTGAGCTCCGTAAGACGATATGCTAGGATTGCGTGACGCCTCTCCGGTTTTCCGCCGTCACCCAGAACAATTACCAAAGGTTGAATTCCCACCGCCTCAAGACAAGCGGCCATTAGGACAGCGAGATCGATACATGGCCCACCAATACCCTCGGAGTCTAGGATCTCTTCGTGGGTGCGGATTACTTGGGCCGGTGGCTGGGAGTCCCACCGCTCCACAGCGTAACCAATGCCTCGTTCGCGCAGGGTCTCGTAAATGGCCTTAACTTGGAGCTTGACCAGATCCGCGATGGTCCCTTTCCAGCCATTCGGCGGCACATAGGCTGGGAACTCACCATTGGGAGCTTTCGCCTTAGCCTGAGCAATAACCTCCTCAATAACTTTGGCTCCAGGGTTGATGAAATCGATGAGGCGGAGCCACTCCTCTTCCCCTTTGTCTAAGCACCATTGACGAGAGCTAGAAATTCCCATGACTCTCCCTTTTCAGTATACCGCGCGAGCTGGGGTCGGGATGACTCCAATACTTGCTTTTTTGTTGCTTTTTGCCTAAGATAAAAAGGAGGTGGAGGCAAATGCCCAAGAGGTATCGAGAGGAAGAGTCTACGAACCCGTACGCACGCCGGATGGCCATTTTGGATATTGTCTTTTCCACAAACGGTCCGGTGCGCACAAGCGACCTTATCGCGCGATTTAAGATTGAGCCCAACCTTTTGGCCTATGACCTCCGCCAATTAGAGGAAATGGGGCTTGTGGAGAGGGGTTATGGGTGGGTAAGACGGCGCATCGCCGCCATTGAGGATATTTTCGCAGGGAGCGAGTACCTAGCCCGGATGGGAAGAGCCAGGGAGGCGAAGGAACGAATTGCCCAATACATTGCTGAGCATTTGATCGAGGCTGGGGATCAAGTGGTCTTTGACGCGGGTACCACCGCGTTTCTTGTCGGCCGCTTCCTTGTGGATTTGAGGAAAGATGTCACGATCTGGACCAATAACCTCCCCCTTTTCCTCTATGTCCTTGCCCACTCCAACATGGTTTGTCATCTTGTAGGCGGTGTGGCGAGCCGCGCGCACGCCGCCCTGGTTGGGGATATGCCAGCGCAACAGATCGCCCACGTGAAATTCGATGTGGCGGTCGTCACGCCTAAAGGACTGATTCTGCAGGATCTGGAGAAGGCCAAGGATGGGCCGTTTGGAGAGGAATTGGCGTGTAGAGAACTCGACGTTTCCACTGTTTGTCTTACTTTGTTCAATGAAGACTCAGCGCAACATGCCTATAAGCGGATGATGGTGCAAAACGCCAACCGTGTAATCATCGCTTTGGACAAAGAGAAGTTTGCAGCGGTGGGACATCCGTTTCTGCTGATCGCGAGCGTGAAGCGCGAGGCACAACCCGGTGCGGTGCGGACGCGCGGGGCCGTTTTGCCCAGAGGGGCGGTTCGCTCCCGGGGGCCGCTCGTGGAACCGGCTCCCGAGCAAGTCGAGATAGAAATAGGGTTCCCACCTGAAGTGACCGTGGTGACGGATGCCACCTTGGAAGAAGTCAAGGAGAAAAACCCTGACATACGCAAAGAGAGACTTGAAGAGTGGGCTAAACAAAGCTTGATCACGGTTTCTCAGCGAAGTCTTTGAGCCTGGGGTTCGGGAGGCCTTCTTTGGGGTACCGAACGGCTCAGCCTTCTTTTTTCGAAAAATTTTGAACCAGTCCCCCGTCCCGCACTGCCTCGGGAAAGGCCGATCGAAAGCTCGCTTGTGTGAATTCTTTGACAAACTCTCGCATCCTTGACAACTGCTCGCCGGCGTGGTATTATAGTTTTGTTGAAAGCATATTGTAGGGAGGTGAGGCAGTAGCTGTACGTACTTCATGATTCCAATAGATTTTGGAGCAAACCCATTATGAGTTGCTCATCAAAAGAGGTGATCGATGATGAAACGGAGAGCGACGTCCTCGGAAAGGGTGGAATGGCAGCGTATTAAATTGGTCGTCAGCCATTACTTGTCACCCCCACCCCTAAAGCTGACGCCGGAGCTGAAGACGATCGCCCCAACGCTTGATCTTCTTTCGATAGCGAAGTCCGTACCCGTCTGGGAGAACACATGGGCGATGGCCCCTCTTATCCAACCGTCGCAGGTTGTGGGGGCTGTGGCGGAGCCTCCGCTGGTCCGACAAGAGATCAAATTGGAGATGGTTGAGCCCGATTTGGCAAGTTTTGTCATTCCCACGGAGGTTTGGAAGCCTCCAATTGAGGCCGAGGTCTCCAAAGCGGAAATAAGAATTCCTCGGGAGTGGGCCAGTATGGCGGTGCCCAACGTGGTCGAGACATTGCCTCTGAGCCTCTTCAACCTGACGGAGGCTCCTCCAACCCCTAGAGTCAGTCTCGGGGAGCTTTTGCGCCGCAAGGGGGAGGAGGCACAGCAAGTTCTCAGGACGTTCCGGGAAAAGCTGGACCAGTTGCTGATGCCGGCGCCCACGTTTGCCCCCGCCATTCATACTAGGGGACCGGTACGAAAAAGGAGCGGCCCTAACGAACAAGCTGAAGGCCAGATTATGGCGTTTGTGCTTAATGAAGCAGGGCAGCTGGAGCGCACGCTTTCCCTGACCGTAAGGAATGGGCCCGTGATCCGAAATGGGCGCCTGGCCCTTTTCCTCCAGGCAGAAGATCCCTCCCTCCGCGGGCGTCGGGCAGATCTCGCCTTGGTTGTAGAAGGCATGGAAGTCCTCTTGTGTTCGGCGGAGGTCAGGGCTGGCAAGGAGGGGGGGACGGAGATCGCGTTCAGCCTGGACCTTGCTGAAGCGGGGATCAGACTGAGGGATGGGATGCTTCCCCTGAGTGCTTTGCGCGTGTTCCTTGAACCCAGGCTGCAGAGGGAAAGGAACGAAAAATGAACGGGGAATTACGGCAAGTGCTGGAGAAGTACAGTCCGAAGGCTTACGCCGTTTTGGAAGCTGCCCTCAAAGAGGCCAATTCTTACGGGTTCTTGGCGGTTGAACACCTGGTCCTTGCTCTGCTTGAGGTGCCGGAGCTTCGCGAACGAATCCGCAATGCCGGAATCGATGCCGAAACCCTTGCAGAGATAGCCAAAGGTCTTCTCCACCAGAGCCAATTTCAACTAAGAATGCCTCCAGGTGAACCCCCGGCCTATACTCCCCGCGTTTTCAATTTGTTGTACACGAAGGCTCCGCGGGTTGCCCAACGGCGGGGACATCTCTCCATTGAGCCCGATGACCTTCTGATCGCCGTGCTCGAGGAATCTGGAATCCCTTTGGTGGAAGAACTTCGGAAAAAGCTCAAGGAGCAAGAAATCGACCTATTGCAGATATTGGACCGCTTGGAATACGGTGGACCGCCTCCTTTAGTCATTCCCGAGCCTTTACGCAACTGGTGCCAGGACCTGACGGCGCGGGCGGAGCGAGGCGAGTTGACGCCCGTGATCGGCCGCGCAAAGGAGACCGAGGCAGTGGTAGAGATCCTACTGTGTCCGATGGGCCCGGCGAATCCTGTCCTTGTGGGGGAAGCCGGGGTAGGAAAAACAGCCATTGTGGAAGGCCTGGCCCAACGCATTGTCGCTGGCGGGGAAAAAGCTTTGCGTAACGTGCGAATCGTTCAGGTGGATATGAACGCCATGCAAGCTGGCACTATGTGGCGCGGTTCATTTGAGGCCAAACTAAAAATGACCATTGATTTCGCTAAGAAACGCCCTGAGGGCCCGAGAATCGTTCTCTTTATCGACGAGCTCCATTCCATCATCGGGGCTGGCCGGGCCTTAGGCGTCCCCGCTGATGCATCTCAGATCCTTCTTGGGCCATTGGCAAGGGGCGAAATCCAGATTATTGGGACAACCACCGTGGAGCAGTATGAAGAGTACATTGCCAAGGATGATGCACTGAGCCGGCGATTCGCCATGGTCAAGGTGGAAGAACCCACCATTGAAGAGACACGGGAAATTCTAAAGGGCCTTCGCCAAACTATTGAAAACCGATTCAAGGCCCATGGAATGAGTATTTCTTTTACGGACGCGGCGATTGAAAAGGCTCTAGAGCTTTCCGGGCGGTATCTTCATTCCCAGCATCTTCCGGATAAGCCTTTGCGGTGGCTTATCTCCGCGGGCGTATGGTGTTACCGTGACGGAAGAGAAGAGGTGCGGCCCGAGGATGTGACCATGATGGTTTCCAGAGCTACGGGAATCCCGGAGGACATCATCTTCCGTTCGACCCAGTGGACTCCTGACCACTGGGAAAGGGTGCTTCGCCAGCGGGTTCGCGGACAAGATCACGTGATCCGTGAGGTTGCCCATCGTGTGCTTAGGAATCTCGGGCCGCTACGAGAAGACAAGCGTAAACCGGTCGCTGTCTTTCTTTTTGCGGGCCCAACAGGGGTGGGAAAGACGGAACTCGCCAAGGCGCTGACTGAGCTCCTGTTTGGAGATGAGGGGCGCATGGTCCGGCTAGACATGTCCGAATTTCAAGGCGATCATGGGGTTCAACGGCTAATTGGGCCGCCGCGGGGCATTGTTGGAGAAGGCCGCGGGGAACTCACGGATCGAATTCGTTATCAACCTTACACGGTTCTCCTTTTGGATGAGTTCGAGAAGGCGGATCCGCGGGTGAGAGCCCTTTTCCTCCAGGTTTTTGATGAGGGCTGGCTTACTGACGGTCTTGGCCGGCGGGTTTATTTTACCGATACAATCATCATTGTCACCACCAACCTCGGGGCAGACGTATACCTAAAAGAAGCACAACGTAGGGCGTCAGGATTTTTTGGGCCGCCGGAGCCCCCTTCCCCGCAAGAGGCCGAAAGGATCTTCAAAAGAGAAATTGATAAGCACCTTTCTCCGGAACTGCGGAACCGCTTTAGCGCTATTTGCGTATTCCATCCGCTTAGCCGTCAAACCCTCAAGGAAATTGCAGAAATGGAGTTGGAAAAACTCAGAGAGCGCCTCCACAGAACTACCGGAAAAAACCTGTCTTACAGTCCGGAAGCGGTGGCCCTTCTTGCGGAACAAGGGCTTGACCCACGTTCGGGAGCCCGGGCCCTCAAGCGGGCCCTTGAGAGTTTTGAAGGCTATGAGCTCAATCCTCGCCTCGCCAGTGGTGACTCCTTCCGAATCGAGGTAGCAGAGGAAGGCGAACAACGCAAGCTCACGGTGATTGTGGAGGAGGAGGCGGTGATGGGATAGGGGGTGAAGATGGATGGAGAAGCGCGGGCTTTGCTGGAAGTCATGTCTGGGCCGGAGGACGGGAAGGTGGTGCTCATAAATTCCGAGGAGGTGGTGCTAGGACCCGTAGCCACTGCTTTTCTTTCGCTTTCATACGACAACACGGTACCACAAGCCGGGCTGAAAATAACCCTCAAGGACGAAGATTTTCTTGTGGGCGAGGAGGTCAAACACTACGGTGAGCTTTTCAGGGTTGGGCGAGTTTGGCTGCGCATTCTGCGGCCACAAAGGGAGGCATAACTATGCCCATGCTGAATCGTCAACAAGCTGGGCAGTTTTTGGGGAGAATAGGTTTTGTGCAACGCGCTCAAAATGTGTGGATAGCACAGCAAATGGTTGAGGGCAGACTTTTTATCGTCGAGGCATTTCTCAAGGAAGCAGTAGTTAAAATACGAATAGCGCTCAATCTTCTTACCAGATGTAATCAAACTTCGGTTTATCGCTATTTTAACGAGGAAAACACAAGGATTGCCCTCGGGAAGTTCGCTATAGGGCCGGAGGTGGATCATGAAGGTCGCTTGCTCTTTTTGTCCGTGGAAATGCCTCCGGGGACGGAAGAGGTGTACATCGCTGAAGAAAGTTTGGTGCTTTTAATCGGTCTGGCCTTAAACCTCTTAAAGGAGCATTACACCCCAATCGAACGTTTGTTTCGGCAAGGTTGTGAGGCCCCCGGAGAAGTGCATGGAGAAAGGGTGCGGGAACTTTTGGAGCGCATGCGGGTCTTTGGTAGGGAGGAGGGAGGCCATGCCTAATGGCCAGTTGATGACGAACGAAGAGGTGGAACGGTGTTTCCAAGAATTAGGATGGAGATGGTTGCCCGGTCCGCGGCCGGGGTTCTGGGTTTTGCCGGTTTGGAACCCCGAGCAAAACCGAGGGGAAATGATTATCGTCGACAATGGTCAGGGCAACCCTAACTTCATTGGGGCTCGTTTACAGATCGTGAGAGCTACGAGAAACGAAGATTGTGTGCGTAAGGCCTTGTGTTTGACCAACGGCACTTTGGACTTGGTGAAGCTGTATATGGACGAAGATCGGGATGTGTTTGCCAGGGTTGTCGTTCCCCGATTCAGAGAAATGTTTCACCGCCAAATGTTGCGCCACGCGCTTGGGGCAGTGGTGGCCGGGGCTGCGTTTGTTCTCCCGATCCTGCAAAGTTGTCTTGAGGACGAGCACTGCGACGTGGAGGCCGCCCTCCGCCGCCGTCTAGGTGGGGATCCTGGTGTAGTACCTTAATAAGCAAGAATGTGAGATTAAAGGGGTGATACTTAATGGTGAGAATAATCAAGCGTGGACTGTTCAGTATTGTGATTTTATTTGTTTTTTCCGGTGTTTGTCCTATCGCTGTGGCAGGGGGTTTCGAGGATTGCAGTGCTTTGGTCCAACATTTATTCGTAGGCAACCCTGATATGCCCATTCTCTTCGTGATTGAGGAAAACCATGCCGATCTAGCTGTCCAATGGCAAGTCGCTTGTGCTGTTGAAATGGTAGTTATAATTCTAGAACGCGAACCACCTCTCCTACTAATCGAAGGCAGCAATCCACGCCAACTTTCCCTTCTGTCAGAACAGGTGTTACGAACGGAGCCCCAATGGAGAATGGCTGCAGCAGAAGCTTGGTTTGAGTTGGGGTGGCTCTCAGGGGCCGAACTTGCGGCCATACGTTTGCCTAATTTGCTGGTCTGGGGAGTGGAAGAAGCTTTTGGACCGGAGCGCCTCCGCCACTGGGAAGCTCTCCAAGACGAAAAGAGCGCTTGGGCCAGGATAATCCCGTTGTGGGAACAATTACGCTATCTTGATTTTGACGTATTTCTTGCGACTTTAGAAGTAATAGGACGCATAAAAATTCTTGAAAAACCACTTATTGAGGGCTTGCCACTCAAGGAGATGGCGGAGAGCCTCTCGGAGCAGCTCGCTGCGGGTGAGCCTCTGCGTGATGTCTTGAGTAAATTGAAGTTTACCCCTCCGAGCGATTCTTACGCCAAGCGAAACGACGAACTCAAGATGGCAAGACAGAAGTTGTTCAAAGCAGTTGTGAGCGCAGCTTTGGCAAACAACAAGTTGGATCAGAATGAAGCCGAGGAACTCCTTAGGCTGCATGAGGTTGCGCACATGGCCGCCAAGATCCGTCATCAAGCGCTTATCAACAACATCAGCAAGATTTTGAGGGAAGGGAAGACGAGGGTTGGCATTCTGGTCATCGGTGCAGGCCATACTTCAGAGTTAATTGAAGAACTGGGCCAACAAGGGTTTTCCTATGTCGTGATCACTCCCACAGCAATCACCGGCACGACACCAGCGCGGGAGGCTGACCGCTTTGTCCAGATTTTGGAACGTCAACACCGCGGGGACAAGCATTTAGATCCGATGACGAGATGGCTTGCAAGTGAGATGTTTAAGCCCTCTTTGATCCTCACTAATCCTGCTTCGCTAGAGTCGTTCTCCGCTTCCTGCGGCCTTCTCCAAATGGCCGACCGCGCGTTGCGCGGCGAAAAGGTCTCAGAATGGCCAAAGGGGGCAGTGATTGAAGCCATCGAAGTTGTGAGAACACCGCAACTTATCAGAATTTCAGTAGTTGGAAAGAGCGGACGCTCTTTTGTTTGGGAACTCCCGCACAATTTCATTTTGACGGAATCGGCCGCACGTGAGCTAATTAAACATACGCTACAAGCATTGGAAGCGGACAATTTGCTGGAAAAGAGGGAAGATGGTTTCTTTACTCCATCCGTTCATGTTTATCTTGAGCCCGATGGCATGCATGGCGGAGCCTTTCTATCGTACAAACTGAATAGGTCGACCTTCATAGTTAAAGCGGTCCCTCTCAATCTACCCCGGAGTGCAGAAGAGTTGCTTCAGGAATATAGGAAAACGATCCGCGATTATGAGGAAGCGGTCAGGGAAGGGTTACCGCAGTCTGAGTGTCGGGCTCGTTTTCTCGCTGTCCTCCAGGTTCTAGATGTTCTTCAACCGGTTGTGATCCTCCTGAATCAATTGCTTGAGGACTTGAAGATCCCTAAGGACCAAATAGTCCCGGTTGTTTTGTCGATGGCTCGGATTTCTAGTGAGGGCGCCTTCCGGGAGATCAACTTCACACAGCTGGCAACGATTGCACGGCTGGTGCAAAAGCCCCATTATGATCGAACGCTCATGTTTGTAAAGTGTGGTTTGGAACCAGATGTACAAATTGGTTCTCCTGAACGATGGCTACTTTCTACCTTGTCCAACGTGCACGCTTGGGCACCAACGCAAAAGCACATCGCCGTGTTTGTTGTGCCAACAGAAGGGACAGAGGAAGAGTGGAACAACAACCCCTTTGCTCAATATCTTGCAGAAATGGGTGTAACCCTTGAAGCCTACAGAGAGCACATCCTGCCAGCTGTTCAGGAGGCAATCCAAGCTATTGGTTCGGACAACGTGATTCAACCTTCAAACCTTGAGGAGTTTTTAACACAGCTCGAAGAATCTTTGAAAAACATTGAAAATGCTACAGTAACGCTTACTTTTGTCGGACACCGTGTGGCGGATAAAGAAGGCCTCTATATCCACTTTAAGACCAACGGAAGTGAAGAACCTTTGGACGTTGTGATCTCTAAAATTCAACAACTACAGGAACAAGGAAAGATACCCGGGACAATTAACTTGGAATTTAACTTGATCATATGTTCGGCAGAAAAGGAGGCTGTTCCGGGGCTTCTCATGGGGTTGCCGGCTCGACTTGTCTTGTCTTCCGCCCACGAGGTTGGATTAGTAACGAGTATGAAGTTGCTCGCTGAAGAAGCGGAAGGGTTAAGAAAGGGCACACCTCTTTACGAAGCTTATTTAAATGCAATGGAATCCTTTGTCCGTGCAATTCTTGAGGGTAAGGCTTTGCCCTCTTTCACACAGCCAGAACCCTCTGCGCGGAATGATGGAGAAAAGTGTGAAACAGGAGTTGTGTAGGAGGGACGATGGACCTCAAAGAGAAAGCTTTGCGTGATACTGCTTGGGATCTAACAGCAGGGGTTCTTGCTCAGATCAAACCTGAAGCGCTTAAGTTCGGAAAAAACGAAGTGGAAAACATTGCCTTTCCGAGGGAGGTACGTTTGGGCCCGGAGGCATATTTGGGCCCAAAGTACTATTTGGCTCGGACATTGGATAATGACGCTCTAATTGCCGCAAGCTTGTTGAGACTGATTGCCCATGCGCTAAAGGGGCTGAAACAACAAGAAGTTCTGCAGTCTAGCTCTCCAGAAGAGTTGGCTGAAAGAGTAATAAGACAGGCTGAGACCCAAGGGGATTGGGGAAAAGGCTTAATTGATCTCAAGCGAGTAACGGAGGCTTTATGGGAAGTCTTCAAGCTAAGGCCTTCCATTGCAGACTCTATTTTCGAATTTTTCTTAGAATTACCTTGCATCAAAGAGGAAGCTGAACCCATTGAAATCCTCAGACGGTGTGTGTTAAAAATCATCGATTCCCATGGGCGAATGAGCACAGGGTTTGCCCTTTGCAGGTGTGGGCACGTTCTAACCGCAGAACATGTTGTCGGAGGCCACAGAGAAATCGAAATAGTGTTTCGTTATTCCACAAGTAACGGGAAAAAGCAGGAGTTAATGGGATGGGCAAAGGTGATACATACTGACCAGCACCGGGATGTCGCTATCCTCCAAGTGCAAGGGAGCGAATGGGAGCGGTTTAAAATGGGTGGACTCGCTCCGCCCCCTCTTTCGCTCGAGTGGCAACCCTGTGACAAGATCCTGTGTTTGGGCTATCAGGAGCAAGAGATTTTTGCGGATCCATCTACTGTAGAAGCATTCATCAGGCCCTGGGATCCGATTCTGTCTGTAAGGTTTCGCGATGGATCAGAGCGAGACAGTCTGGTAGTGGTGATACCACGTGATTATCCAACGGTTGTGCCAGGGATGAGCGGAGGACCTGTGATAAACCTGCGCACCCGCAAGGTTATGGCTATGGTTACGGGCGCGACGCGTGAAGCCTGGGTGCGGCAGAGGTGGAAAAGCGAAGAAATCTGGGAATTGATCTCCTCTGCACGTTATGGATTTGCAACACCGTTGAGTTGGGTTGCGGAAAGTTGGCCGGAGTTTCGGGAGTGTTGTCTTAAATAAAAACGATAAGGGGGTGTGAAATGACACTGAGCAGAGAGGTTCAGGAACGGTGGAATAGGATGCTTGATGATCCAGATCCCGAAGTCCAGATGAGGGCACTTGCTGAAATTGGGCAGGCATATTTTCGCCGCGCAGTCGCAAGAGAACCCGCCAAGAAAGTGTTTCTCGCGGAAGCTGAAGACATCGCTCGGATATCGGGGTGGATTCCTGAAACAAGTCTGACCGTCAGTCATGTTCCCTGGAAGCTCTCGGAGTCGCTGCGCGCCGCGATCTTCGAGAAATTGAAATCAGAAAAGGCTGAAATTCGAGCGGAAGCAGCTTTAGCTTTGGTACACTGGCATGATGAAGAGACTGTACAAAAACTTGTGCAAAGCTTAAAGGATCCGGAGCGCATAGTGCGCCTAGCAGGTATCCAGGCTTTGTTCACAATGAAAGAATCGGCCATTATTCCTCACTTGCTCGATGTCGCTGAAAAAGACTCGGACGAGCTCGTCCAAGCTTATGCTTTAAACGCCCTCGAAGGACTTCTTAGAGCGGAAGTGAAGGCCGAGGAAGAAAAGCCCCCGACCGCCGTCCTGACCGCTGGACCGATCCGAAATCGAGGAACTGCAAAGCAGGACCTTCTTGAGAGGCTGGAAAAAATCGGCAAAGCCACCTCCTCACCATTTGTAGCTGCCTTAGTTGCAAGAGCTCGAGAGCAGCTTCTTGGGTAAGAAGGGGAGCGCCATGCCTTTGCGGAACCTGATTTGCGGTCTCCAAAAATCTTTGATGCCTCTTGACTGTGCCCAAAACTTACGAGCTGCTATAAGTCATTACAATGATGTCGGGCAACTAATTTTAGGCTTTCCTCGAACCCTATGGGAGAAAAGCTGGCCTCAAGACTTACCTCATGATTTGGGAGAAATGCTGCAAAGATGGATGTTCCCTGCTTTTGAGAAAATGTCGATTGATATTAACATGCTGCTGGACGACCTCGTAGTCCAATGGCATAGGATACTTTCTAATGTTATAAATCATTTTTGTAAACAGAAGAAACAGCCCAGAGTCCTTTGCGGCTTCAATGTAGTCAACGACTTGATTTTTTACCTTGATTCCGGAGAGACTTTTCATAGACTTTTGCAGGCATGGGGAGATCCAGCTCTCGGGAGTTGCTCGACGACCCCTGGAGACTTTAGGGATGCGTTAGCCTGTTTGATCAAGGTCTTGAATAACCCCGCGAAGCATGGGAAATTTTATCCTAATTTGCACGTTTTCCAACAGATTTTAAGAAACACTTGCAACGCAGGACTTTACTATGAACGCTTTGTTGGCGGAGCTGCTGGAAACAATGCCCACGTGCTCGGCCATATGGGGGTAAATGTTCACCTTCATTGCCCATATCCCAGTAACCAGTTGAATTGGCATGAGATGGCCAACAGCGTGCAATTTTTGCAATTTAACGGTAGCAGTTTTAACCTGGTCGCTGTTGCTCCTGGAAAGTCGGGCCTTCCCTGCAGAACCACTGTGGGCATTCAATCTATCCCCGTTTGGGGCTTCCCGTCTCTGGGGGTTGTAGTGAATGAGCCAGGAAGAACCTTGTTTATCGGGCAAGACCCAGTTTTTGCTCCTCGCCCGTGGAATAGCGTTGAAGTCGTGTGGCAGGGACAAACGCAAAAATGGCCCGGAAAATGGGACCACTATCAAGAGGTATGGCCCTATCCCGCACTATTCAGCCACCATGAAGTTCAGGGGCAAACTCTGCGCATTTATCCCGTCGATGCTCAATATATCCATCGACTAGTAGCAGACCAAGGGGGATACGCCGTTGCTTTGCTTAGAGACGTTGGGTTTAAACCAGACCTTTTTTTACTTCAGCAGGCCAGAAAGAAACAGCTTGATGCCCTTAGAGAATCTGGTGTACCTATACATGTAGAGCTTGCTCCCAAATTCGATTTTGCCTTCCTGAAATATTTGATCCAGGGATCGCCTCGGGAGATGTGCAATCGGTGGAGCGCCGCACTGAACCCGGATGAACTTATAGAGATCACGGATAAGACGATGCAGACATCTTCCTACGACTCCATTACCATAGATCCATACCTCTTCCCCGGTCATCCCATTCATGATCCCGATCCTATCTGCGAGCGTTTACTGCAGCGCTTCGTCCGTGCCTATCATCTCCTGAAAATTCTAGAGTTTGATTGGATTTACGTTCATGGCAATGAAATTGACCTTGTCATCTGGAGACGAAAAGCCTGTCGTATGGTTAATTTTGGGGAAAAAGCCCGGGACGCGATGCTTTTGGCTAAAATGGCAGTGGTGGCAAATATGATCGAGCGCGCTGTTCCCACGCTGAAACAGTATGTGACCCAGCACTTGCAGCAAGGGACTGCGCTCGCAGCCAAGGGGTTCTGGGCCCTCATCGTTTTTGCCGAGGAATTTAGCGAATGGGTTGCGAGCAGATATAGCGAGCAAGGACTTAATAAGGACACCATTCTAAAAAGCCTCCTTTACAATGGTTATTGCGAGGTGAACGATTTCGGTATAGCTATTGCACCTGTTTTTTGGCCGAGCACAGTTCAAAATCTTAACGCTACTGGCGCGGGCGACTACTCATCCGCTGTGGTAGCCACGTGTATTTGGGGGGTGAAAAATGGAAATTAAAATCCGTATGCGCCACGGAGTTGCTTATGATCTATGCCTGGCGATTCCTAAAGAGGAAATAGAGCAGTGCCTGCTCAGCATGCCGGGTTGGGGGGACCTGGCTGATAAATCTTATGGTTACATTCGCCATCGCCTGCCAGAGCCGGATATGCCTGCCAACC
>Ga0185307_1001217_pt1 | contig 14611 bp, 14 predicted proteins | sample LHCtaG_FD_128010 | JGI IMG/M metagenome (GOLD analysis project Ga0185307, IMG submission 128010) | Hot spring microbial communities from Little Hot Creek, USA to study Microbial Dark Matter (Phase II) - LHC4sed_matched (SPADES... | ecosystem: Environmental > Aquatic > Thermal springs > Hot... | reverse complement strand
TTCTAGTGCAAAGCTTAGGAATCTGTATGTTTATGAGGATTTAATAAATGGGAAAAGTGCTAGTTTTAGTTTTCCAGATGTAAATGAGAACCTACCTGCAGTTATGTGCTACACTACCGGAACAACTGGGAAGCCTAAGGGGGTTGTGTATACTCATAGAGGCATATTTCTACGTAGCATGGCTACATGTTTAGCAGATACTTATGCATTATCTGAGGGGGATGTGATTATGCATGTAGTGCCTATGTATCATATAAGTGGATGGTTTATGCCTTACGCTGCAACACTAGTTGGCTCAAAACAAGTTTTACCTGGAGCAAGAATTAGACCTGAAATCCTATATGAGCTTATAAAAAGCGAGAAAGTTACTGTTAGCGATGGAGTTCCAACAGTTTGGATTGATTTCTTAAACTATGTCAAAAATAGTGGATGTAAGGAGGATATAAGAAGTCTTAAAAGACTTGTCGTAGGTGGATCTGCTCCACCTAAAGCCTTAATAAAGGCGTTTAAAGAGGAGTTTGGAGTTGAAGTTATACATGCATGGGGAATGACTGAAACCTATGATTCAGCAATAGCATGCAGACTTAAAAGCTACTTAGAACATCTTCCTGAAGATGATAAGTATAACGTAATGGCGAAGCAGGGTCTTCCATTTCCAGGTATAGAGATTAATGCCTTGGATGAGCATGGTAAACAAATAGCATGGAATGGAAGGGAGCAGGGGGAATTGATTATTAGGGGGGCATGGATCATCAATGAATACTATAAAGACCCTGGAAGAACAATGGAATCGTTTATAGGTGATTGGCTTAAAACAGGTGATATAGTAACTATCGATGAGGAGGGATATGTACAAATTGTTGATAGGTTAAAGGATGTTATTAAGAGTGGTGGAGAATTTATTTCATCTGTAGCGTTGGAAAATGAAATTATGGCTCATCCAGCAGTTCTTGAGGCAGCCGTTATAGCAGTTCCACATCAAAGATGGGTGGAGAGACCTCTAGCGTGCGTTGTGCTTAAGAAGGAGTTTAAAGATAAAGTATCAAAAGAGGATATACTAGAATTCATTAAAGATAAGTTTCCAAGATGGTGGCTGCCGGATGATGTATTATTCCTCGAAGAAATACCAAAAACAAGTGTTGGAAAATTCGATAAGAAAGTTTTAAGGCAAAAACTCCATAATTACTACGTTGAAAAGCCATAAGCCCCTCCATAAATTTATGCTCCGTTAATGATCTTAAAGATCGACTGCAACCCTAAGTTGAGACTGCAAAAATTAAAGCAGGCATCATGAATACTATGCGAAATAGCAGATTTACTGAAATTCCTTCTTATATAAGGGATAATTATCTAGCTTAAGATAATCATTCAGCTCCAATACTTCCTGGGCTATATCTGGAAATTATTACATATTTTTTATTGAATAAAGCTGTTACGTGTGAAGCAGTCTATGTATTATGGAATGCTTAAGTACATTCTAAAAACTCATCTTTAAACCCCTATATCTCAGATATATTGCTATGTATGCTATATTTATAAATACCTTATTACTACCATTAACATATTACAAGGCTGCAGCAAGTTTATATGAGTAGGAGTTTTTTAAATGTATGAGTAGAGTAGGTATTCTACTTATTTTCATGCTTTTAGTCAGAATATCAGCTAATGATAATTCCTATAGTACTATTTCTGAAGCTTTCTTTAACTCTCTTAAAAATGGGGATTACTCCCTTTTAAAGCCTTGTTTAGATGAGGATATGGTAAAGGTATTCAGTGAGGAAAGATTTAAAGCCTTTAGGAATGATATAATTTCCAAATATGGTTTTGTTAAAGACTATAAGTTTATTAGGGAGGAGGAAGGTGGAGGATTTATTTTAGGCTATTACAGCTTTAATTTTGAAAGAGCAAACGTAACGTTTAGGCTTGTTATAAGAAGGGTTAATGATGAATATAGGCTTTCCGGTTTATGGATTCATGAAGTAAACATAAGGGAGAGAGGGGTTTCCATACCTGTAGCGATAATTCTTACAGTGCTTGGAGGCTTCTTAGGTTTTCTAATGTTTTACCTTATGAAGTTTAGAGTAAGGGGTAAGGATTTTCTTCTAGGCTTCCTCCTAGTACTAGCGGTAATAATCATACAGCCCATCATCCAGCAAGCCCCACTCCCAGCTCTTAACATTAAATCTAACATAGATATATTAGCTAAAGGAGTTACCTACATAGCTTTAGCTTCATTATGGGCTGGATTTGTTGCAGGCTTTTTTCAGGAAGGTTTGAAGTACTTAATTTGTAGAGGTAGGGATTTAGGGAGTGCATTATTTATTGGTGTAGGTTTTGGTGTTGGAGAAGCAGTTCTAATTCCAATTCTTCAAGGTATCCAACTAGTAGTTTTAGGAAGCCTACATGAAGTATCCTTATTAAACTCTATTCTCTCCATGATTGAAAGATTTCTAGCAACAGTTTTCCATGCGGGAACAGCTATAATATTAGCATATTCATATAGGAAAGGCTTCGGATGGAAAGCATTTACAATATTAAGCATTACCCATGGAGTAATCGATGCTTTTGCTGCCTATTATCAATTAACCATATCCTCTATAAGCCTAACCCTATCATACATACTCCTAATGTTTTCAGCATCAATTATGCTCTACTACGGAATTCCTAAAGCAAAACTAAACTATAAAGCTAAGTAATAAATTAACATCGTTAATTTAAGCTTAGAGTTAACATCTATTTAAGCTCATTCATTATTAGTGTCTTTATTTCTTCAAAGCTTGGAATACCTGTGATTTTATGTTTCCCATTTATTATGAATGTAGGGTATCTTTTCACCCCATATCTTAATGATTTCCATATTCCTTGGGGAGTAGATACATCAACAGCATATACCCTGATTTTATCCCCGAAGTAGTTTACGAGATTAATTGCTAGATTACATATCCTCCTATAATTCTCCCTCACTTCATCAGGATATCCTTTAAGCATCTCATCCGTTATGGAAAGACCAGAAGCAGGAAGTACTGGTTGACAGTTTCTACAAATAGAGTAGAAAGTAGGAAATATGCTAAGAACCTCTACCTTAACATACATAATCCTCACCATTACTTTACACCTGCAAACTTATATAAACCTTCTCTAAATCAACTAGATAATGTTAAGCCTACTCCTCAGAAAATACATTACAGAAGTATATTATTCAATTAAAGTTTTCGAGGATCAATTCTTACTAATCCCGGTATCATATCGTATACGTCATCTGTTGAGGTTGCTGTGTGATCACTAACTTGGTTTAAGGCTGCTGCAACATAATATGCATCAAAAATTGATTTTATATTGTATTGCCTCATTAACGTTAAAGCCAATAAATCTATTTCATATGTTGTTTCCAAGAATCTTAAATTTTCTATAGATGTCAATGCTGCAGCTCTAGCAATATATTCATCTAGGCTGATGCTCTCCTCCTTTGAAACATAGTAAAGTTCATGGAGGCAATCCCTAGAAGCATAGACTATTCCTAATTTCCCCTCAATAATCATTTTCATAATTCTATCAACCGTAGCTTTTAACCAATCTTCTTTTTAACGAAAGCATATAGTAAATCTGTTTCTATCATCAAATTTGCCCCCTCCTCCTTGCTCTTTTTATCGCATCCTCTGCTGCAAATTTCTCTGCTAACATCTTTAATTCCTTCCTCTCACGTCTTGATGGAAGCCATGAACCCGCATACTCGTACGGCTTCATAGGCAATGGAATAGTAATAAGAAAAGCTCCAGCTGATATAACTATAGCTTTAGTACTTCCTACACGTAATTGTTTAGGAATAGTCATTCTACCTCTCTCATCAATTTTAACCATAACCAATTTCCATCCCTATTCTTAAATATTACCCACATTTCTATTATTTATCCCTCAAACGCTTTCAACGTTATTTGAAAACTATGATATAACTGATAAAATAGCTGATAGGCCCCACATTCCTTTTCATCATCTCCCCGCTCTATAGACTCTGTAAACTAAATTAAGATGGTTAAGATATTTATAGCTCAAAGTAACTATATTAGCTGATGAGCTCCTATTATTATAGAACATCATTAAATTCTTAATTTAGATCATGGAGTATAGATTTAAACTTAGGGATTTTATGGGGAGAATGATGTAGTTTGATGTTAGCTAATTTAAACATGCGGTATATAGCTTAACCTATCCGTATCATAAACTAGCATATCTAATTTAATAAGCCAATAGATTTTAAGCGGAATATAGCTTTAAAATAACGGTGTCCATGCCTTGATCAAACTGAAACTATTGTTTGAGGCTTAACTATAATGGGATGAATTTATCTAACTTCAGCTTTTATATTAAGCTCCTCCTCAACATACTTAGCGAACTCGTATGCTCCATTACTCCTCCTCCTATTTACTATTAGCTTTGATGGGTTTGAGTATTTAACGTACTCCAATAATCCATTGAAGTCTGAATGGTCGCTGAATGCGATAAGCCACTTCCTATTTGAAAGCCTCCTTATAGGCTTATTGAACTCCCAGCCGCTGAGAACAATCCTGTATGGGTTACTGCTGTTTAAATACTGCTCATTAAAGTGGTTTGAGTAGTGGTTGAAGTATATGTAGTATTTATCTCTAATAATTTCCTCCGCCTCACTGCTTGTTAATGGTAGGTAGTCATTTATTCTTAAACCACTACCTTCAGCATATCTTGTCATCGTGTAGTGGGTAGGTGGAAGTATGAAGGGAGCTACTATATCGTTCTCTCTAAGCATAAGCATTACCTCATGTATTTTACCATAGTATGCATATACATGTACAGGCCCCATCTTCAGCAGCTTCTCAATGAAGCTGTTAAGTATATGTTCAACGTCATTATCAAACGGCCTAACATAATCCGGCCTACCATATACAGCATCAATAATTAAAATATCTGAATCTATAACTGGAGTTTTAATGGAAGGCTTCTTAAAATCACCTGTATACACTACTCTAACACCATCATCCCGCTCATAAACCACCTGAACACTTCCAGGTATATGTAGACAGCTTTCAAATCTTAATCTACCGTTTGAAAGCCTAATAGACTCATCCATACTTAATGGTACATATTGGCTTCTAGGTATTTGAACCCCTAAGCATTTAAGCCATTTAAGCGTTAGATTTGTACCAACTATTCTAGAGCCATAGCTAATACTCCTATTTAGATCTACTGTATGATCGCTATGTATATGTGTAGTAACTCTAAACTTTAAATTATGATATCCATCTATAACAGCTTCATCTAGAATAATCCCCCCACTCTTAACTTCAACAACTCCCTCCACAACAATTATAGATAGTAAGGGAATATAAATATTCCCTTAGGCTTTCCATAAATTCTCACTTGCTTCAGATATTCGCAAAATCTAATCACTATTTCAGTTCTCCTACATCATCTACCTCAAACATGAATTAAGCCTACCTATTTCTAGATGTGGGGAATTGATGTTTAAGCTGGAATCTTCCATTTCCCCATCGGTAGGGATTCCACATTTACGGTAATAGCTTCCATCATATTAAGACCATAATTCTTCAACATAGTTGCTATATGGTGTTTGAATTGTATTAATTATCCACCATTATTGTTACAAGGGACCCGAATCCAGCAATATCGTATAGGCTAATTTTATTGTTGTTAACCGTAATTGTTGGCTTACCTATCTCTCCAATTCTAATATTTAATCTTCTAAGCTTTATGTTTAAATCATGTATGATGGTGGGCTCAGCATTCATGTAGTAGTCTTCAAGATCCTTAACCCCAACCCTAATGTTTGAGCTGTTTCCAATCCCTATCTCCCTAAGAATAAGCTCAGAATCTGAACTAATCTCGAAAACCTCATATATATCCGTTCTATAGATGGAGTGGGTATAATGTAGAACTACTCTACTTCCAGCATTAACACTGTATGAGTAAAGCTTTCCAGAGTCTACAACTATGATTTTCAGTTGTTTATTATCTACTTTAGGAATAGTAATACCTAGCAAAACCGTGATGCTTAGCAAAAAAATAATTATGGTTAGTTTTCTACTATTTAGCCTGTCCAAACCCCCTTCTCCTTGAAGTACTTTATGGCTCCATCATGGAAGGGTATTGGGGAGCCTACAACAGCAGTTTTAAGCGTTATCTCCTTAGCAACGCTGTGGACAGCTATAAGCTCATCAATATGGTCGAAGGTAATCTTCACTATCTGATATACAAGGTCATCAGGTAAATCTGCTCTACATACTAGAAGATTTGTTAGCGCTGTAACCTCAACATCCTTATCTACTCCGGGATATGTGCCCTTAGGTATTACTGTTTTAAAGTATATTGGGCCGTAAAGCTCTACAAGCTTTGGAAGAACTTCAGCATGAGGTATTAGCTTTATCTTTATTCCTGGAGTTGTTGCAAGATCAAGAACAGCTGCTGTCGGTAAACCACCACTCCAGCAGAAAGCATCGATCTTACCATCCTTCAAAGCATCGCAAGACTCACGTACACCAAGCCTCTCCCTAACTATGTCCTTATCAGGATCTATACCTGCAGCAGTAAAAACCCTAATAGCCTTATACTCAGTACCACTACCTGGAGCACCTAGAGATACACGTTTACCCTTTAAATCAGCTATTTTCTCAATACCCTTACCCTCCAAAGTCACGATGTGGAAGTAATTCGTATATAGAGCCATCACAGTTCTTACAGCTACTTTTCCAGTTGCTTCAAAAGCACCTTTACCCATATAAGCATCGTAAGCAGCATCAGGCATAACAAGAGCTAAATCACACTTCTTCGCATGAATAAGCTTCAGGTTATCTACAGAAGCTGTTGTTACCTCAGCTGTTGCCTCAACTCCCGGAATATATTTTGAAATAAGGGTTGCAAACCCTCCTCCAAGCGGATAGTAAACACCGCCAACACCACCAGTAGCAATACTTAAAGCCCTAGGCCATGGAGTTGTAGTAGGCGGTGGTGTTGCAGGCGGTGTTGGTGTAGGTGGCGGTGTTGGAGTTACTGTTAAGGTTATGATTCTTGTCTCTGTTTTAGTTATTGTAGTTACTGGTGCTGTTAAACTACCGGCAAAATATCCAACAGCAACTCCAACTATAAGGAAGACCACAATAAGTATAGCTGATATCCTACTAATTGCACTCATACATAATCCCAATATTATACGTTTTACAATTTTTAAATTTTTCGGTATATGAGGAGGCTCTGTAAACTTAAGCATGTTTCATCACCTCTATTAAGGGTATTATCTTCTCTATGAATTCTTCGCTTTAATTTTTCATTTATCCATGTTTCATTAGCATTATCATTATTGATTTTAGGAGCATTTCTGCTGCTCATCATCACATTTATCCTTAATACATGGTATTTAGTTATCAAATAGCCTATCTATCCTTAACTGTACTATTCTCTCAATTAATTTTCTAGTTTCAGCTTTATAATCATGCTTTAAATTAAAGATTTTACAGAAGCCTATGGTATAGGGCACCGTCAGTCAATAAGTTATGTTGAGTAAATAGTCCTAACCCTCCTAATGAATATTAGTGATGCTAGTATGTTAGCAGTATCAAATCATCACGTAGCAATCCTCCTAGATAAGGCTTAAGCAATTTATAATATCTCTCCTCAAATCTACCTTAACCCTACTATTATCAGCTAGCAAACCCTAACATTCTAACAAATACTTCCATCAGTAAATGAAAGCTTAAAGACTATGATAATAGATGTATGGCTTCCACGTATTGGAAGCTTAGAATATTTGAAGCAGCTCTTAAAGAATGAAAATATAAGCAATAAACAATCAGAATATAGGGATTTCCCCTAATAAACCTAACAACTTTAGGCATAGAGTCACATAGTTAAAGTAGAGAGTCAGATAAAGCTTAAGTTTACAAGGCGACTTAATAATGTCCTTAATAATGAAAATATAAACACCATAACACTAAACATAGGATTCCCTAACGAACATAATAACTTTAGGCATAGATACACCACAAGGAGAAAAACTAAATAAGCTAAAGTTTACAGAAAACTATATATATCCTTAATAATAGGATACTGTTATGAGGGGTGTTGAGAGGTGCTTTATTACTTTTTTAGCGCTTGGAATGGCTTTATGGTCTCTATACTATGTTGTTAGTGTTATAGAGACATATACTTTCCGTATGGTTCATTTAGCCTTTATTCTCTCCCTTACATTTCTCCTATACCCCTTAAGTAAAAGAGGAGGGTTAAGGGTTTTTGATTATTTATTCTCAGCCTTGGGCATTATAGCTATTGCCTACGTATTTACAGATTTTGAAGGCTTTATATATCGTTCAACAATGCCTACAGATCTTGATATATTGTTTGGAATTATTGTTATAGTCCTCATTCTTGAGGGGATGAGGAGGACAGCCGGAATCATTCTGCCCCTCCTCATAGTTTTCTTTCTTGCCTACACGTACTTCGGCCCCTATCTTCCACCTCCATTTACTCATAGGGGATATGGCTTTGACCGTATAGTTGGCCATATGTATATGACTCTGGAGGGGATTTTCGGTGTACCATTAGATGTTTCAGCATCCTTTGTAACTGTATTTGTTGTTTATGGCGCATTGATGGAGGCAGCTGGTGCTGGAAGATTCTTTACAGATCTTGCATTAAAGTTTATGGGTAGAAAGCCTTCAAGTGCTGGAAGAGCTGTTGTATTAACTACTGGATTGGTTGGTGGTCCTCAGGGAAGTGGAGTTGCAACAACAATGAGTCTTGGACCTGTTCTATGGCCTTTACTGAGGGATGCAGGCTATAGTCCACATGGTGCTGCAGGCCTTCTTGCAACTGGAGGTATTGGGGCTGTTATCTCCCCACCAATCATGGGGGCTGCTGCATTCCTAATAATGGAGTTTCTAAGAATATCCTATCTTGAAGTTATCCTCCTCTGCACAATGCCTACAATACTCTACTACGCTGCATTCTGGCTTATGGTTGAGCTTGAAGCGAGAAAGCTTAACCTTAAACCAGTAACAGTAGCTATACCGAGCTGGCTTGAGCTTCTTAAGGAGGGCTACCATCTACTCTCACTAATAATCCTAATTGCCCTAATAGTTATAGCTGGTAGAACACCGCAGCTTGCAGCCTTCTGGGCTATAATTACAGTAATTGTAACAAGCTTTCTAAACAGGGATAAGAGTAAGAGGCTAACACCTAGAAATCTTTTAAACGCTATTACTGAAGGTATGAAAAGCCTAATTACTGTTGCTACAGTTCTTGCTGGAGCTGGATTGATTATAGGCTCCTTCACCTTAACAGGGCTTGGGTTAAAGCTAGCCGGCATAATCATGACTGCAAGCATGGGGATTAGGATACTTGCTCTAGTCCTCGCAGCTTTAGCTACAGTAATTATTGGGTTAGCTATTCCAATAACAGCATCCTACGTTATTACCGTAATTATAGTTGCTCCAGCTCTTAAAGCACTCGGTATTCCTGAATTTGTTACTCATACATTCGTATTCTACTATGCAGTTCTCTCCGAGGTTTCCCCACCTGTAGGTTTATCACCTCTCGCAGCCTCATCGATAACTGGAGCTAAACCATTTCAAGCAATGATGCAGGCATGGAAGTATAGTTTACCAGCATTCCTAGTTCCATTCATATTCAGCGCCACCAGTGAGGGAGCATCACTACTAATCATTGGAGCTACTTTAGGAGACTTTATTGAAGCATCTCTAGCCTCTTTAGCATCCATACTACTACTTGCAGCAGCAATAATAGGATACTTACGTGGAAAATTAACAATTCCTGAACGTATAATTCTACTTGCAGGATCTCTTGGAATAGCTTTCTCCACATATACAAGCATTACGTTTATAGCTTCAGCTATAATAGTTGCAGCAACAATTACCATACATATATTAAGAAGAAAGCTAAAACACTAACAATAGCTTAAATAAAAATATTTTGTTTTAGATCTCCAAATCTCTCCATTACAGTTCTCCAGCTTAATACCTTAATTTATTTGTCTACAACGTTCCCTGATAGAGCTGGAAATGGTTTTAAGAAGCTATTCACTAAATCCTGCTTATACATAGCTATTACCTGAACTCTCTAAACTTATCTTTAGGAGCATTACATATTGGACATCTTTCAGGTAAAGAATCCTCAACAGTATATCCACATAGCTCACATACATATATTACGCCTATTGCAGTATCCTCCCCTCGATCAGCTGACTGCTTAGCCTTCTGGTAGAGGGATACATGTATTTTCTCCGCTTCAAGAGCCCATCTAGTCACTCTTTCAGCTCCTGTTTCCCCCTGAAGCTTAGCTACACTATTATATGCTGGATACATTTCATCAACTTCAAAAACCTCCCCATCAATAGCTACCTGCAGATTCTCCAGTGTTGTACGCATCATCCCTAATACCTTATAGTGGTTTGAGGCATGAACTAATTCAGCGTAAGCTATAGCTCTAAAAAGCCTAGCAATATTAGGGAAACCCTCCTGTTCAGCTTTCTTAGCAAATATCATGTAGCGCATATGTGCTTGACTTTCACCAGAAAAAGCACTTCTTAAATTCTCCTCAGTTATCCTCTTCATAAATATCCAATAAAACCTGTAAAACATACTTAAAAGCTTTACTTGACTTTAATCGGACGTGGCAACTTAGGAATCAGATACAATACGTTAAGTGTTACTAAGTCCCTTTAATCTGCCCTGCTAAGTTTAGTGGTTTGTAAGTATTATCTGAGGTTTACTATTATAAAATCCTTAATGCTTTAATCTAGAACTTACTTTATTTTGAAGTTAATTAAGAATACGTTAACTAACAATAAATTAGCAGCTTTAAAGTAGTGAAGCTTCAGAATTAAATATCTACAGGACATAATTTTTTAGAAAAATATATATTTAAGGGTTAATCTATATATTGAGGATATTTATGACAAGTAAGGAGGAGCTTTTAAATATGTTAAATAAAGCTTTAGAGCTTGAACATGCTGCAAGAATACAGTATCTAACACATGCAGAAGCAGTAAAAGGATTAGGCTCAGAGCTTATAATTGCTAGATTAAAAGAAATAGCTGAAGATGAGAGAAAACATGAGGAAATGTTTAGAGAAATTATTGCTAGCTATCTAGACGGAGTACCCTCCATGGGAATAGCTGAAACTCATCCAGCTAAAACAATAAGTGAAATAATTGAAGTTAATCTTAAGGATGAAATGCATGCGGTTGACGTATATAGTGAAATACTTGGAAAAGTAAATGCGATGAAGGCGGAGCTTAAATATACATATTTCCAGATAGAGCATAGGATAAGACACATCATAATGGATGAGCAGGAACACATTACTGAGCTAAAACTACTTAAAGGTTAGAAGCAAATTCTCAATCAATTTTTCCATTAATAAATAGAGGAAGGAAACTTAGAAGCTATATAAGTCCAGCCGTACGCTTATGAGAGCTAAGTATTTCAGGATGGTTAAGAATGATTCGTTTCCATGTTTTAGTTTTTAGCGTTCTACCTTTAATACTTAACATTTTAGTTACTCCTGTAATTGTGGTATCTACTATTTCCTTACCTGAATTTCTTGAAAAATCCATCTACTACATCTACATGTATGGTTTAGTTCTCTGGTCTATTTACCATGTTCTTCTTGCGGGGCTAGCAATTCACTTCTTCAAGGCTGAGGGGAAGATATTAGAGGAATAGTAGGCTCCCTAAAGAATAATCTTCGGCTTACAACTACTATAGTTACCGTATTACTAGGGTTGTTGATTCTACTTTTTCAAGTAGCGGAGCCCTATGTAACCAACTTGATTTACGGCCTAAACATGTGGAGCCTTATTTTAAGCGAGTATAGAAGAATTCCATTATTTTTAGCTGTATACGGCATAGCTGTAATATCCCTAACTGCTGGAGTATGTGAGGAAATAGTGTGGAGGAGCTATCTTCAAACAAGGCTTAAACATTTACTACACGGTAAAGTCTGGATAGCTATGGTGCTTCAAGCAGTGCTTTTCGGATTTTGGCATAGCATATCAGTACATACAATATTCACAGCGATTCTCGGCTTCATATATGGGGTAGTTTACGCTAGAACAGGTAGACTTATACCTATTATGGTAAGCCACTGGCTTAGCGATGTTGTAGGCTTCTCCACCATGTACTTCATCAACATAGGTTAGTAAATAATCCTTCCATCTTACCTAGTTAGGATTATACTTATTACTACATACTAGGTTCTAACTGGAGAGTTAACAGCTACAGTTTATGTCAATGTTCCACATATGTGAGCTACTCCACGGCTAAAGCCGGAAGCTTCCAGCGTTCGCCTGAGGCTTTACGTCTTCAGACACATATGCTTGTTCGAGGGCTCACGGCTCCTACATCCCATGCCTCTCGTTAAGGCATGGGCTATGTTGATACAAGCGTTCAGGTCTCTGTTGTAAATTAAACCACATTTTGGACATCTAAATTCTCTCCCCCTAACTTGGGCAACATGCCCGCATCTATGACATGTTTTAGATGTGTCCCTTGTTTCCTTCTTCGTTAGATACCTGACTTCTATACCTTCAAGGTTTGCCTTGTATTCTATCATGGTTTGAAGCTTTCTAAAAGGTAGCGAATGGAATCGTTTGTTAAGCTTCTTAGACTTCTTGAAGTTTCGGCGGATATCATTTAAATCCTCCATTACTATTACTGGCTTTGGGAACTGTTTAGCGTAGACAACTATTTGGTTAGTTATCACGTGAAGTTGCTGGTTTACTTTTCGCCTCTCCTTATCCTTTAGTTCCTTAACCTTCCCAACCATATGTTTCTCTTGGAGCTTCCTCCTGATGTGTGAATAAAGCCCTTTAATTCTCTTGATTTCTTCCCCTCCAAAACTGTCCCTTCATTGGCTTGCTCGGATTACTCTTTGATATTGCTACTGCAACTGCTAAATTGTGTTCGCCCCTATCTATTGTTACCACCGTTTCAGGCTCATCTACTAGCTCAATAGTTTTCTCTAGGAGGAGATGAGCGTACCATTGCCCATCCCGCTTAACCATTTCGACAGTTGTAAACTGCCATTCACCCCTAAAAGCTTCCTCAATCCTTCTCTTCTGTTTCTCACCGAACACTATCGGTAGGCTCACTCTTTCCCGCTTGTTTAAGCTAAGCGTCAACCAATACGGCGTTAGAACGTTTGTTGTTTTGGAAAAACTATAGCATCTCTTATCGAACCGTATCGAGATCCTCTTAAGCCTTAAAACGCTATCCTCTTTCTTAGTTTCCTCGAAGCTTTTAAGATCTCAACAGCCTTGTCCCTTGCGGTTTGGATCAAAGCTGTGTTTAAATTGAAGAGTTCCTTAGCCATTTCATAGCCGTTCTTGTGAAGAAAACTCTTTGACTTAGGGTTAAAACCAAGATACCATTTCACAAGCTTGAAATACTCATTAAGGGCTCTGTTTAAGGCTAAAACCTTTAACCTGTTAGATTAGCTGTACAGAGTATCTACAAATATCTGTGAGTTCCCCCGCATCGTAGGGTGTTAGAATGAATATTCTATCTAAATCTGTCTTAGCTTTCAAACATAGATTCGTAAAAGTATAAACTGCGGCTTAGGATGTTTTAAAGCTGATTGAAAAGTTTATAAGGCTACTTATTGTTAATTCTTGATGGTGTAAGCTCTTGAATGTGAAGAGCCATCCATATATTCCAAATTCCAGCTTAGAAATTAAGCAGGAATTGATGAGGGAGATCGGTGTAAAAAGTATTGAGGAGCTTTATGCAGATATTCCGGAGAAATACCTTCTCAAAAAGCCGTTAAACCTTCCATCCGGTATGTCGGAGTTTGATGTTAAAAAACATGTTGAAGCCCTACTTTCAAAGAATAAGACATGTGATGACATGCCTATCTTCCTAGGTGCTGGATGCTGGCCGCATTATGTACCGGCTGCAGTGAAGGAAATTATTCAGAGAAGTGAGTTCTTAACTTCCTACACCCCCTATCAGCCTGAGATTTCTCAAGGTATGCTTCAAGCCCTTTTCGAGTATCAAAGCATGATTTGTGAGCTAACAGCAATGGATGTTGCTAACTGCTCAATGTATGATTGGGCTTCAGCAATAGGTGAAGCAGCACGTATGGCTTCACGGGTAACTAGGAGAAGCAAGATACTTATTCCGAAGATTATCCATCCAGAACGTAAAGCAACCCTCCAAACATATACTGAGCCGGCAGGCATAATCATAGAGGAAGTAAGCTACAACCCGGAAACTGGACAGCTAAGCCTAAACGATTTAGAGAGCAAAATATCCGATAATGTAGCTGCTGTTTATGTGGAGAATCCATCCTATCTAGGATTTATTGAGGAAAACGTTGATGAAATAGGTGGTTTAGCTCATAGGCATGGAGCTCTCTTCATAGTAGGTGTTGACCCTACATCCCTTGGAGTTCTTAAGCCTCCAGGCGAGTACGGCGCAGACATCGTTGTCGGTGAAGCTCAGCCTCTCGGAAACCCAATGAACTTCGGCGGCCCCCTCCTAGGAATTTTTGCATGCCGTGATGACTTAAAGCTAATTAGGCAAATGCCGGGACGCATCATAGGCTTAAC
>Ga0185307_1001215_pt1 | contig 14613 bp, 15 predicted proteins | sample LHCtaG_FD_128010 | JGI IMG/M metagenome (GOLD analysis project Ga0185307, IMG submission 128010) | Hot spring microbial communities from Little Hot Creek, USA to study Microbial Dark Matter (Phase II) - LHC4sed_matched (SPADES... | ecosystem: Environmental > Aquatic > Thermal springs > Hot... | reverse complement strand
TTTCGGCGGTAAACCACGAGATAGGAACAATACAGCCCATAAAAGAGATAGCGGAAATAATCAAAGACAAAAACCCAAACGCGTTAGTTCACACGGATGCTTCAGACGCTTATGGAAAAATTCCATTCAAGGTGCAAGAAACAGGCGTGGACATGGCAACAATAAGCAGCTACAAAATTCTAGGCCCAAGGGGAGTGGGCGTGCTATACGCTAGGGAAGGCGTAAACATTGAAAGAATATTGGAAGGCCAAATAGGCACCCAGAAGCTTTGGCCTGGAGTTGAAAACACACCATTAATAGTTGGCTTTGCTAAGGCTTCTGAACTTGCTTTCCAAAGCTTTGAGGAAAACGTGAACCATATGCGGAGACTCCGCGACAGACTCATTGAAGGCATAATGGATAGAATACCAGACGTGCGGCTAAATGGACCTAAAGGCGAGAAAAGGGCGCCGGACAACGTTAACATAAGCTTTCTCCGCTGCGAGGGCGAAGCCCTAACCATCGAACTAAGCCTAAACGGCGTGTATGTTTCCAGCGGAAGCGCGTGCACAAGGCGTCTTTTACAGCCAAGCCACGTTTTAACAGCCATAGGCAGAAGGTTTGAAGAAGCCCACGGCAGCATCCTTATGAAGGTTACACGCATCCACAAGGAAGAGGACATAGACTATGTGCTGGAGGTTCTGCCCAAAGCTGTTGAGAGGCTAAGGGGCATAACTGGCTCAACGGTGGTGGAATAATATGTCGCGGGTGCCATTACCCTACAGCCAAAAAATCCTTGAGCTTTTCAGAAACCCCAAAAACCTTGGAAAAATGGAAGACGCCACAGTGTCAGCCGTAGCTGGAAACCCCCAATGCGGCGACATGATAACCTTCTACTTGAAAATCAACGACCAAGACGTAATAGAGAGGGCAACCTTCGAAAGCTATGGATGCGCCGCCAACATCGCCACATCAAGCATAGTAACAGAAAAGGTCAAGGGAATGAAACTCGAAGAGGCATGGAAAATCACGTGGAAAAGCGTAGCCGAAGAGGTTGGCGGCCTCCCAGCCGTCAAGTTCCACTGCGGCATCCTAGCCGTAGGCGCCTTAAGAAGAGCTATCCGCGCCTACTACAAAAATAAACAGCAAACCCCCGAATGGCTACCAGTAGAACTAACCTTCGAAGAGAAACAAGCACTTGAAGAGGAGGAGCTGGCAAAAATCCTTGCTAAGAAAATGAAAATGGCAGAAGAAGGCGCCAAAAATGTTTGACCCCTACAAGGTTAGGGAAGACTTCCCAATACTAAAGCGCAAAATAAACAACCATCCGCTCATCTACTTCGACAACGCAGCGACATCCCAAAAACCAAGACAAGTAATCGAAGCAATGAGGGAATTCTACGAGAAGCATAACGCCAACGTCCACAGAGCAGTGCACACCCTTTCGCTGGAGGCTACAGAGCTTTACGAGGAAGCCCACGAGGAAATCGCCAAATTCATAGGCGCCCGCAGCATGGAAGAAATAGTATTTGTAAGGGGCACAACGGAAGCCATAAACTTCGTCGCCTACTCATGGGGGCTTCGCAACCTCAAACAGGAAGATGAAGTCCTTTTAACGCTTATGGAACATCACAGCAACATCGTCCCATGGGAAATCCTCTCAAAAATAAAAGGCTTCAAAGTTAAATACGCGGAAGTCAACGAAGACGGAACACTAAACCAAGAATCCTTAAAGGAAATGCTGACGCCAAAGGTGAAACTTGTCTGCATAACCCACGTCTCAAACGTTACAGGCGTAATAAACGATGTGAAAGCCATTGCAAAACTCGCCCATGAAAACGGAGCCCTACTGCTGGTTGACGGAGCCCAATCAGTCCCTCATATGCCAGTAAACGTTAAAGACTTAGACTGCGATTTTCTGGCCTTTTCTGGGCATAAAATGCTTGGCCCCACCGGAATAGGCGTCCTATACGGGAAAAGGGAAATCCTCGAACAGTTGGAACCCTTCCACGGAGGCGGCGAAATGATTAGGGAAGTTTCCTTCAACTCGAAAACACGCAGATGCACAATCTCATGGAACGACTTGCCATGGAAATTTGAGGCGGGGACCCCAGACATTTGCGGAGGAGTTGGCCTAATGGCTGCAGCAAAATACTTAAAGGAGTTGGGAATGGAAAACGTGAAAGCCCACGAATGCAACCTAACCGAATACGCCATGAAACGCTTAAAAGAATGCTCCAAAGTTAAGGTTTACGGACCACAAGATTCATCCATAAAATGCGGAATCATACCCTTCAACGTTGAAGGTTTCGACTCCCACGACGTGGCCTTGCTGCTGGACAGTTATGGCATAATGATTCGAAGCGGCTTCCATTGTGCTCAACCCCTCCATCAAAAACTCAAAATCCAATCCTCAGCCAGAGCAAGCTTCTACATATACAACACCCGTGAAGAAGTAGACCATTTCATCGAAGTCCTAAAGGAGATTGAACAATCCCTATGAACGCTAGCCCAAGCCTAGAAGAATACATAGCAAGAATAGAAGAAGCATGCGGCGAAGAAGAAGACATAATAGTCCACTTCAAATATGAGAAAAAGGACGAGGCAATAGGCAAAATCCTCAAAAAAGCAAAAGTAGAACGAACAGTCGCCGGAATAATCTTCGACCTAACCTACAAAAACTCCGCCATACGCCTTTACAACACAGGAAAAGCCATAATCAAAAAAGCCCAAAACAAAACACAAGCTCAACAAATTTTAGCTGAGCTTTTGCTGTAGTTGTGGGGCTAATTAAACGTATTGAATCGCAAGAAGTAATATTTAAATCATATGCAAACAATAAAACTAATGAAAAAGGAGGGAACGCCATTGACGCAAAACAGACAGAAGCTAGAAGAAAAGCCAGTAGTCACCGTCAGCTTCGGACACCAAGGCGGAAGAAGACACGCCAACGCCACATACACCACCCAAGAACAAACAAAAACAGAGATAAAAGACACAAAGATATCTGTTTCAATAACGAAAACAGCTGCAACGGACATTTACACAAACAATGAGTTGAGAAAAAAGTACCGCATAGAAAAATACGACCTCCACCCTGGATATGTCTTCCCGGAGTCTGTGCGTTCCCTCATTCCAAAAAACACTCCAGAATATGTGGACAGAGGCTTTAACTATGTGGAAAGAATAGTTCGGGCGCTTTACTACTTTAAACAGTGCGCCTTAATAGGTCCCAGCGGAACAGGAAAAACCCACATAGTTTACCTGATTGCGGAGCTTTGCGGACTGCCCATATGGGAGATAAACTGCGGCTTGCAAACCTCATCCTACGACTTGTTCGGAAGATACATAGGCCTTGGAAAGGAAAACTGGATTGATGGACAGATAGTGATGTGGTGCAGGAACGGCGGCATCCTCTACTTAGACGAGGCAAACATGATGAAACAGGACATAGCCTCAAGGCTTAACCCAGTTCTGGACACGAGAGGCCACATAGTCTTAACGGAAAAAGACAACGAGATAGTGCATAGGCACCCATACGGCTACTTGATAATTTCAATGAACCCCTTCTCAGCGGAATTCGTTGGAACAAAACCCCTAAACGCAGCGTTAAGAAGGCGCATGTCTGTTTGGATAAACTTTGACTACCTCAGTGTGGGAGACAAAATCGCCCAGGAAGAAGTGGAACTAATTGCAAAAAGAAGCGGCATAGACATGAAAACAGCAGAGAAAATAGTCCGTGTTGGCGCAGAACTACGAAGGCAGTATAAGAACGGTGATCTACCTTACGGGCCTTCACCAGGCGACCTGATAAACTGGGCAACATTAATAGCTGACGGTTGTTCACCCTTAGAGGCAGCGGTTGAAACAATTGTTGGAACCACAAGCGATGATGTGGAAATTCAGGCTACGGTAAAACGCATAGTTGAGTCCATGTTCAGCTCCTCATAAGCCCTTGAATCGGGTTAGAAAATTGAACTTTTTTGATTTTGCCTGGTCAACAACCCTTCAAGTTACAAACAAGCCTTACAGTGAAATTAAAATAATCCTTCACGACGACTTAAGGTATCCCTATCTGGGCAAAGATGAAAAGGGCTATGTTCTACACTTAATTAAGCCGAAAAGGCTGGACAACACCCATGTTGCTTTTCAGGGTTTAAAGTTCAACCTTCAAAACCCAACCCACAAGAAGATTATATGGTATTTGTTTAAGGCTTCAGTTTACCATTTAAGCCTCCACACCCTCTTGTCGGACTTTTCTGTTTATTCAAAATGGGCTAGGGGTAAACAGCTTAACCTAGCCACGTTTGTTATTAGCTTGGTAGAGGATGCCATAATAAACAAAAACCTAAAAAATTTTTACGAGTGGATGATTCCTGAAACAGTTTACGCAAACGTTATTTCATATCTCAGAATGAGAAATGCTGAAGAACTTTCAAACGATGTTTCAAGAATTATGGCATCAACGCTTCTTAGTTATAACCTTGGGAAGGTTAAAGGCGAAGTCAAAAACGACTTGCGAATAGACGTTGAAGCTATAACGTCGATGTTGCAGAAAATCGGAGAAAAACCCACAGCAGATGAGAAGATTGATTACGCCACTAAAATATATGACGCCCTATCGGTTTATGGTCAAACCTTTGAAGTGCCATCAATGCTTTACACGGAGAGCCATGGAACAAACGACATGTTCTATAATCAGCGAATACCAGAAGAAGGGGAAATTCAAGCCCTTTTAACTGAAACTTTAAAAACCGTTAGACCGGAATTTGCCAACGAACAAAAATTAAATGCTGCACTGCAAACTTTGGGAGGCAACGACGCCCACAGAGCTTTAACGGGCTGGCTGGAACGTGAAAAAACCCAGCTAAAAATTTTAAAGGAGTATATAGAAAACGGTAAAAACACCCAGTTTGAAGATTTCACATTCCCCATGGAGGATTACGCTGAATTTCAAAGGCGAAGAGAGGTTTTAGGCAGCCCTATAAGGCGAATATTACATCAGCTTAGGCTTCTGAAAAACATTAGTGGCGAAGACTTTAAACAGGAAAGTGGGTTCGTCGACTTACAGGAGGCAATACAAGTCATTGCGAGCAAAAGCCAACGAACAGACATATTCGTCCGCGAAGAACTGCAGACAAGAGAAGACACGTGGTCTATACTTATCGACGCTAGCCAAAGTCTAAACATGTTTAAGGGAGAAGTTCGAGGCATAGCCCTATGCTTGGCAGAAGTTGCCAAACTGCTAATTCTCAACCAGAACTCTTGGGGAATGTACGCCTTCAACAACAAATTCTACATAATAAAAGACTTCACAGAAAAATACGATGCGCGGGTAAGAGCCCGAATAGGAGGATTAACCCACGGAGGATTCACATATTTGCCTGACGCCATACTGCTTGCAGCCCAAGCCTTAAAGGGCAAGCTGGAGGAGGCTAAAGTGCTTGTTGTTGTTTCAGACTTTTTCCCAGCGGGATATGAAGATGCAGAGGAAAAGCTTAGGGAAAACATAAAGAAGGTTGAGCGGATGGGCGTAGGCATAATAGGTATAGGCGTGAACAGCAGTGCAGTTAAACGCTATATTCGAACAAGCTGCGTGGTAGAAGACCCCTATGACCTAATCAAGAAGTTTACAAAAGCCTTCATAGAATTTAGCGCAAGCTGAAACAGCCATCGGTTCGCAAATAAAGTTTACATTTGTTTTATCACGGAGAAATCCGCTATAAACTTGAACTTTTCTTCGCCCACCAGCTCTTTCTTGGGCTTAACCGCTATTTTCTCCGGAACACCTTCATGGATATATGTTACGTATACAACGTTTTTGCCAAACCCGTAACGTTCCAGCTCAGTTAAGGAGTTTTTAGCCCTTTCAAGCTTGTCAACCTTGTTTTTCAGCTCTTCAACCGCCTCAAAAATTATTTCCACTTCTCCAAACTCGTCGGCGCAAATCATCAAATCCTTGAACTCAACCCATTCTGTGGAAGAACCAGGCTTTTCCTCCTTTTTCCCGCCCTTTCTACCACCAGACTTTAAAACCTTCTGTAACTCTGAAACTCTCTTAGCCCACTCCGGGTTCTTGGAGGATTCCGGATTTCTCAAAAGTGTTCCTAACCATTGACTGTAATCCTCCAACAATGTTTTATGCTGGCTTATTTCCGCTTCAACCATCTCCCGAATCTCTTTAATTGAATAAAAAGTTCTAATTTCTGTAGCGGGGTCGGTCAATTTTTCACCCCATGCTTTTTAGCTTTCTCGGCTTTCGTTATTTAATGCGCTTTTAACAGCATCCATGGATTCCTTTTCGGTTTCCACGGTTTCTTCGCTTCTAACTATGGCCTTTACAACGTTTTTCAGTTCCTTTTTTATTCTTCCGAAGAAATTGACTCGCGTACTAATTCTCTTTCTATACAGCATTATGGCTTTAGCCAGCTCAGGCATAGTGACCAGCAAAGTTGCCATAACAATTTCCGGGGGGTATTCTGCCAAAAAAGCGGAGTGCACCTCGCCTTTTTCGTAAACAAGGATAAGGTGGCATTCCTCGTTTAAAATAACCTTTTTCACCTTAGCCTTTATCGGTATCTCCCGTGGAGGAATATAGAATGAAACTTTAAGCTTTTTCAAAACTTGCTTGAAAGACGTGCAAAGTTCTTTTATCAGCTTGTCTTCTTCCATTAAAAACTCGCTTAGTTGAAGGGTTTCCTCGCTTATGCTTCTTAAAAGCTCCTGAAGCTTCTGTTCGAACTCCGCCTTGTGCTTTTCAATCTCCTCAACGTCTAAAACTTCTTCATCCTCGGAAAACTGTAAGGGATGGAAAAAGTAAGCCTCATCTGCAGCAACTTCTTCCTGAGGAGTTTCCACAGCCTTTTCGGAAGGATTTGCATTTTCACTCATGTCTCCATCTTTCTTTTCCATCTAAATCACCAACGTAGCCGGTAACGTGGTTAACTAAAAAGGTGTTTGAATAAGATAATAGAGTTAGTATGTGGCACTTTGTTACGCACTAAGCCCATTTTCACTATGGCATGGCTTGTAAGGCTTTATAAAAACAAAAGCGCCGACAAGATATAAAACAGCGCCTAAAACTTGCCTAATAGAACTGGACGCTTGCCAGAACCAGCTTGTTCCTCCGCTGAAATGTAGGCCGGCAATGAACCACGCGAAAACAAAATCTGTAAAAACCTCGGCAACAACAGCCATTTTTGGCGGAAATCTAACAAGGTGAGAGTCCAAAGTTAATGTCACATAAACTGGTAGGTTAGCAACTAAAACAAATATGGTTAAACCAGCTTGTACGCCGAAGCTTTCCATAAAAAGCCTAGCGTAAACATTAGCTTCTTCCGAGGGGACACGACAAAATACCATCGTTGAAAAGTAGTCAAAGAAAATGAAGGCGAAAACCAGCAGAATTCTCCTGAGCCAGTGATTGTTTTTGGGAAAAATAAAATGTTTTAAACTTAGAGATAAGCCCAACTTCTTTTGCATTTATGCCCCCTTCTCCTCGACACCAAACTCATTCATGTTTTCTGTTTTGTTGGCTATAAGTTTTGGGCAAAGCCGCAAATGTATTTCTAATTCATATTTGAAATTCAGAAGTATAAAATATGGCACTTACCGAATCAATTTCTGTCTCCGAATTGGAACAGGAGTAGGCTGCATAAGGGGTTTAAATGGAATTATCCGTTGAAAAACCCGAGAGCATAGTGAAACTTTACGACGAAAACAGCGGGCTTTGGCGTTTCGTAAAGGCAGACAAAGGTCCAGCCAAATCCATGGAAATAATCGAGAAAGCACTTCGCGGGCTTGGATTATCAAAGAACGAGGTGAAAGTTTACGTTTACCTAGCCAGAACTGGAGAGCATAAGGCAAGCGAAATTTCTGAGGCTCTCTCCCTCCATAGAACAGAAACCTACAGGATTCTGCGGGACTTGGAAAAGAGGGGGCTCATATCATCCGTCTTTGAAAAACCCCTAAAGTTCATTGCAACTCCATTCGAGAAAGCTTTAGACATACTTATTGAAACAAAGAGAATGAAACTAAACCTTCTGGAAAAGAAAAGACAAAGCCTAATCAACATTTGGCTTTCACTCCCAAAACCAGAAGTTGAGCTGGAGAGGAAGGAAGTTTTCCAGATACTAGAGGGAGAGGAGCAGATAAGCTTAAAGGCTGACGAAATACTCGGCAAAGCTGAAAAAGAAATACTAGTATTCACTTCAGAAAACGACATTGCAAACTTTTACCACTCAGGATTCTTAGACAGACTGGAAAAAGCCTCAAAAAAGGGCGTAAACGTCCAGCTTCTAACAAACTACTCACCCAAAACATGCTTCTTCATTGAAAAAACCAAGCTCAAAAAGACGAAGTATTCACGGTTAAACTCCGAAGAAATGCCAACCTTCATACTGGCAGACAACGAAAACCTACTCCTACTAATAAGAAAAGAAAACGGCAAAAAGAAAACGGCAGCCCTCTGGACAAACTATGATGCCTTCATAAAAGCCCTAAAAACTCTTTTCATCGAACTATGGAACAACGACGCTTAGACCCACCTATGCATTATTTCTTGCCAAGCCAGTTTAGCTAGCGTTCTCGTATCTTTGTCTATTATCATAAGAAGCATAAGATAGAATGCTCCACCAAACGCTGTCAATCCAAGAATTTGGTACACTCTACTCGGATGCATCATCTCGCGTAGTGCATAAAGAACGCAACCCATAATAGCCGAAGCAAAGACATATTTTGCAACATTCATCCATGGAGCTGCTATCCTAACCATTTTCCGAACCATAGCATACAATAAGAGGAACATGGCAAAACGCGCCGACGAATTTATTATGGCCACCGAAAGAGCAGATTGCACCGGGTCCAGCGCATAAGTTGTTAGAACATAGAATGTAACGGGTATGGTTATCGCTGAGTGAATGTAGGACAAAGAGTAAGCCATGAAAATCCGACTTTTAAACAGTTCTCTAAGGGATATCCTCGCTCCCTCATCAATTTTCTCAAGCCCAAAAAGCACAAAACTAAAAATCGTTGATAATGTTGCGACGAAGGCGTCAACAGCCAAAACAATCAACACCTGCGATGCTTTCATGTATTCCTCCTTAAGTATCGCAAGGTATAAATCAGGCATCACCAGCACACCAACAGTCATAGGAATAGCGAACATCAAAACTGTTTTAAAAGAAGTTGGAATGTCCCGGCTGTCATTCTTGGCTAAAAGTTTCGGGTATAAAGCGAATGCTAGAAAATTTGAATATGTAATTATGTTCGCTATCTGGGCTGCAGCGCCATAGTTACCCCTAGCGGCTTCCCCACCGTAAGTGAAGAGCATTATAAAAATGAAAGCAGCTATTTGGTTGCCTAGAGCACTATAAACGTTTACAAGCGAACCCTTCAGCCATTCTCTTATGTAAGCCCATCTAATGCTTTGTTTCAGCTCTTCAGCAAGCAATTTTCCATAGTAAACTATTTGCACACCCAGGGCTAAAATTATACTTATTATGGCCCCTTCGAGGGATCTTTGAAACTTGAATATTAACAAGTAGCCTAAAGAAACTTTAACAATTTCCCCAATAAAAGCGCCGTAACCCAATGCTTGAGGCTTTTTGGCTCTTAAACAAGCTTCAAAGGCGTTATTCAAATGAGCCTCCACAATTTGCAGTGAGACAAGCAAGTATAAGTAAACGTATTCATGGACACCGAGCGCTGAAACCATCAAAGGAACAATGGACGCGTAGATAAGGGCTGCAGCTACTGATATCATAAAATTCGCAAAAACTCCTGTTTTTACAGCTCCCTCTTCAGCTCTTGCCACAAAACGCATAACCCAAAAGGGCAAAATACCAGCTAATAGTGTAAAGTAAGCCAACAAGTCGTTTATGTTAAACCATACACCATATTCTTGTGCGGTGGTAGAACGGGCTATCATGTACTGGAAGGCCAAACCAGTGGCTACACTGAACATCTTACCCGCAAAAATAACGAAACCCGAATACTGAAGCCTTATCGCGCTTTCCGTCAATTACCAGACACCAAACATAGCTTATTTTTAGAGTTTACAACGCTTAACCTTTTTAAAACACTTGCTGTTAATTATTGTATCTGCAGAAGAGAGGAGGTTAATTGACAACTAAAAACGTGCTAATTCTAGCCGGCGGAGGAGGCCACACAGCTTACGCTTACGCCTTAGCCCAGAGGCTTTATGGAAGAGCAAATCTACACTTTCTAGTTCCAGAAGGAGACAAATTAAGTTTTGAAAGACTCAGCAAATTCGGCGCCGTAGACTTTCTCTTAAAACCAAGAGAAGCCAAAACACCAACCACCGAATTCATACCCAAACTATTGAAGGCATTCGCCGAAGCCTTCCAAAAAGTTCCAAGCGATTTTGACGTTGTCGTAAGCACTGGTAGCAACTTCTGCATACCACCCTGCTTCTTCGCATGGATGAAAGGCATACCAATAGTAAACATAGAAAGTTCAGTCCGCTTCACAAAACCATCCAAATCGGCCCTCCTACTGCAGCCAATTTCAACTATAACAGCCCTTCAATGGGAAGAACAGAAAAAACTACTAAAAAAGGGAACAGTTGTTGGGCCGCTGATCCCAAAACCTGAAATCCAACCATGGAACGGTGGGTACATACTTGTAACAGGAGGCACTCTGGGGCACAAAAGGCTCTTCGATGTAATTTCCCAAAGCAAATTAAAAAATGTGGTTCTGCAAACGGGTAAGGTGGACCCGGAACAGTATAGGAAGCGGCATCCGGAGTGGAAAATCTTGGAGCATTCAGCAAGATTTTACGAGCTTGTTGCCGGTGCAGAAGTTGTTGTCACCCACTTTGGTGCAACGATCTTGGAAGCCCTCGTCTATGGAAAACCAACAGTTATCGTTCCAAACCCGGAATGGACAAGAACAGCTGGAATTGAAGATGCAAAACATTACGCAAGAAAGGTAAATGCCGTGTTGGTTTCAGAGATCACCTTGGAAAACATTCTCAACGCCGTAGAAAAAGCTAAAGAGAAACCTATGCCCACTCTGCCGGACGGAGCAGAAAACCTTGCATACACAATTATTAACATCTGAGTGAAATGAATTAAACTGAAGATTTTAGTGGTTGTGAGAGGGAACCTTTAAAGTCCATTAAACAATTAGCATGTCATGCAAATATCTCACCAATTATTTCAACAACTTTCTGAGCAATATTCTTTCTGTCAAAATGTAGAGAAATTCTTCGCGCTCTTTCCCTAAATTGATCACTTTTCTCAACAAGCACCCTTAATTCCTCGGATAGAATAGAAGGATCTGGTTTGGATGTGTAGCAACCCAAAGCATTTTGTTTTATGAATGATTCCAATGCAGAGTTTTCTGGTCCATAGGCTATGATTGGAAGACCAGCTGCTAAGTAATCGTATGTTTTTACTGGGATAGTATATAAGTATTCAATGTTACGTGTGAAGGGTCTTCCTACAACTCCAACTTTAGCTTTGCAGAGGTGAGAAGCCAGGTTTTCATACGGGACCCAGCCGACAAATACGACTTTTTCGCTTATTCCTAAGTCCTGGGCTTTTTTCTTCATTTTAGGCAAGAAACTGCCACCACCTACGATAGAGAGTCGTAGATTATTTCCTTTTAATGCTTCAAGCAAAAATTCCAAGTTATGGTACGGCCTATTTAAATCCGCAAGGCAAATTAAGTCTACCTCTCGTTTTGTTTCGTGACATCTAATTATATTAGTGTCTGTGCCGTTACTAATAACAATCAGTTTATCTGCGAGTCCAACAATCTCATCATAATAACGTTTCATGTGTTCTGTTACGACAAAAATCTTTGTCGCATGTGTCAATGCTTCATAATATTCTCTGACAATATTTTTAATCACACCGACTTTGTAAAGTAAGAAATGGGCAGTTTTTGCATACTCTTCCCATAGGTCCCTTATATCAACGATGAAAGGTATGTTTCTTTTTTTAGCAACTTTATAGGCCAATATAGCGTTCAACAACGTGGGCGATGTCGCCAATATTAAGTCTGCATTCTTTGATTTCGCAACCAAGTCTTTGGACGGGAACCTATAGAGATAGTATATATACTTTTTTAGACCGTTTAAGCTTATTTCAAAGTCTACAACATTGTAATTGGAATGTTCTAAAGCTTGCCTGAAATATTTCATTCTAATTTGGCTGGCGGACACTCCTTCACTTTGCGTTGTAAGTAATAGTATGGTTTTCTTCATGTGTTATCCTCTCAAGTTTCATGACATTCTTGTGTAAAGCGTATATAAGGCGCTTTAAAAATGTTAAAGATTGGAGGACAACGAATTGGCGAGAATCGCTGTTATTGGTTGTGGATGGGTTGGTACTAACGTGGGTATGGGGTTCAAGAGCATGGGTCATGACGTTGTTTTTTACGATATTGCGCATAAAAATCTTCCAAATTTTACAAACAGTATGCAGCAGGCCATAGACGCTTCTGATGTCTGTTTTATTTGTGTGCCCACACCAACGAAAAAGGGAGGGATTGATTTGAGTCACGTGAAAGATGTTTCCATAAAAATTGGAAGAGCGCTTAAAAATAGAGTGGGTTATTATGTGGTTTCCGTAAAGAGCACGGTTTTGCCGGGTACCACGGAAAATGTGGTCATTCCTATACTGATGAAGGCCTCAAAGAAAAAGGTTGGTGCAGATTTCGGTGTTTGTGTAAACCCAGAGTTTATGACTGAAATAGAACATACATGGACCGATGAAAGAGGCTATAAAAAGGATTTTTTCACTGAAGACCGCATAGTAATAGGTGAGTATGACAAGAAATCTGGCGACTTTTTAGAGAAGCTTTATAGACCTTTAAATAAACCCATCTTCAGGGTTGATTTGAAAACCGCGGAAATGGTGAAGTATGCTGCAAACTGTATGCTTGCAACAAAAATTTCCTTTTGGAACGAGATTTTCCTTATCTCCATGGAGTTGGGCATAAACTCTCACGTTGTCGCGGAAATTGTGAGTCTGGATCCTCGTATAGGCAGATATGGAACTGTTCATGGTAAAGCGTTTGGGGGGAAATGTCTGCCAAAAGATTTGAAGGCGTTTATAAGATTCGTGAAAAAGTACAGGAAACCCAAAATTTTGAAGGCTGTTGACGAGATAAATGAGGAAATGAAAGAAAAATTTGGGGTGAGAGAATGACCATAAAAAAGGCTGTGATCCCGGCGGCGGGTCTTGGAACTAGAATGCTGCCGATAACTAAAGCTCAGCCTAAGGAGATGCTGCCCGTCGTTGACAAGCCGGTCATCCAGTATGTTGTCGAAGAAGCTTATCATTCTGGTATAAAGGAGATTCTCATTATAACCGGTAGAAACAAAAGGGCTGTTGAAGATCACTTTGACAGAATAATTTTCCCAGTTAAAGACGAGGGCATAGAAAGGCTTGAGAGGATGCTTGACGAATTATCCATTCTCTTCGTTAGACAGAAAGAACCAAAAGGCCTTGGAGACGCTGTAAAGTATGCTAAACCCTTCGTAGGCGACGAGCCTTTCGCCTTATTGCTTGGAGATAACATCACAATTCCACCATGCATAAAGGAGCTGGTGAAAGTTTTTGAAAAATACAAAGCTCCGGTGATCGCCCTCGAAAAGCTTCCCAAAGAAAGAATCTCCCTACACGGAATAATAAAGGGCGAGGAAATCGAGGACGGAATCTACAGGATAGAGGATTTTGTTGAAAAACCAAAGGTTGAAGAAGCCCCATCAGACATCGGCATTATTGGAAGATACATTTTAACACCAGAAATTTTTGCCTATATTGAAGAATTAAAGCCTGGACGTAATGGAGAAATACAACTTACTGACGCACTAAAAGTAATGAGCATGGAAAAGACTGTATATGGCATGATTTTTAATGGTAGAAGATACGATATCGGCGACAAGACCGAATGGTTGAAAGCCAACATCGAATTAGCCCTTGAGAACAAGAATTTCCAAGAATTTAAAAAATGGTTAAAGGGTAAAATTACATAGATGTGACTTTCGCTTTAGTATTTCTAATTGGGCGGTGATGGGTGCTTTAACATTCTTGATTATGATGCTTACTTAATTAAGAAAGATTATTACTTCGATCTCATAAGGTCTATTGAGAAAAATAAGCCATGGTCGGTAGTTAACTTTACATACGAATCTATAATTTTTAAGCACTTTTGTAAACCATTTTCGCCTGAAGACATTTTTGTGAGTATCAAAGGGAAGAGCTGTAGCTTGCTTAGCTACCTTGGATAGTATATGAGGAACTTTTATCACTACGGTTTTCATTGAAACTCTAATCATTTCTTTTATTGCAAGGATGGGGTTGTCTAAGTGTTCTAAAACGTGACTTGCATAAACGTTTTCAAAGCTTTTATCCTTAAAAGGTAAGTGGCACACGTCACATACAACGTCAAGAAATGGTTTGTTCCATTCTGTTTTTTGAATATCTGTATGCAAAAACGAGCTGTTAAGAAGGGGGGTGTGCCCTTTAAAAGAACCACATCCAACTTCCAAGTTGTAATTGTTCATGTTTCGCTCACCTTTAAGCGAAGAATTCGATGTATTTGATAAAGCTTAATCCAATTTTTAACATCTTTTTCAACAGTCCTTTTAGAAAACGGTCG
>Ga0185307_1001213_pt1 | contig 14630 bp, 13 predicted proteins | sample LHCtaG_FD_128010 | JGI IMG/M metagenome (GOLD analysis project Ga0185307, IMG submission 128010) | Hot spring microbial communities from Little Hot Creek, USA to study Microbial Dark Matter (Phase II) - LHC4sed_matched (SPADES... | ecosystem: Environmental > Aquatic > Thermal springs > Hot... | reverse complement strand
GATTTTCACACCTTTTTCAGCGAAATGGATCAAGAGTAGTAATTGCCATAAGAGGGCTTATTGCAGCTTTGAATACGTGTATCTCGCCAGACCAGACTCTTATGTTAACGATATCCCGATATACAGAGTTAGAAGAGACATAGGAAAGAAGCTCGCTGAAGAGAGCAGGGTTGATGCAGACGTTGTAATAGGCGTGCCTGAGACGGCAATACCTTTCGCAATGGCTTATTCTAATGAAACCGGGGTACCGATAGAGAAGGGTTTTGAGCTCACCGGCAGAAGGGTTAGGAGCGCTCTTAGGCCAGATCAGTTTGAGAGGCTTAAGGGTGTGCAGCTCAAGCTCAACGTGATAAGCGAGGCGGTTAAAGGTAAGAGGGTCGTGCTGATCGATGACAGCGTTGTCAGGGGGAATACTCTTGCCAACATAGTTTACCTAATGAAGGAGAAAGGTGCTAAGGAAATCCATGTGCGAATAGGTAGCCCACACATAATTTCACACTGCCCCTTCGGCGTTGAGGTTCCCCCGGAAGACGAACTCATAGGGCGACACTTGTCTGAAGAAAAGATAGCTGAGGTCGTTGGCGCAGACTCTTTCAAATACTTGAGTTTAGAAGGACTCGTAGAAGCGATCGGGTTGAGAGAAGACGAATTGTGCTTGGGTTGCTTCAATTGCGTGTATCCGGAGGTGTAATGTTGAAAGTACTTCTAGTTGGCAGCGGTGGGCGGGAACACGCTATAGCTAAAGCGTTCTACAAGAGTGGTTATGAACCTAAGCTCTTCTGCGTATCGGAGCTTGTAAACCCGGGCATAAGCAAGATCGTTAAGGAAACTGGTGGAGAATATTACGTTGGTAATCCGAATGATCCTGAGACGGTTTTCCAGGCTGCTGTCAGAGCCGGTGTAGACTTCGTATTCGTTGGTCCCGAAGAGCCTAATTTCAGAGGTGTTCCAGATAAGCTTGAGGAAGAAGACGTACCTTGTATAGGCGCTAACAGAGAGGTTGCTGAAATAGAGATGTCTAAAGCGAGTATGAGGGATCTTCAGTGGAAATACATGATTCCAGGAAGGCTCTGGTATAAGAAGTTTAGGACTTTTGAAGAAGCTGTTCCGTATGTTGAAGAGTATGCTGAGAGCGTTGCCTTAAAGCCTGCGAGGCAAGTGGGAGGCAAGGGTGTTAAAGTGATAGAGGATTTTCAAGTCTATTTGAGAGAGGATAAGAAGAAAGTGAAGAAGCAGCATGTAGAATCCATCTACAAGGATTACATGAAGGGTTATGACGATATGGATTTCAAAATCCTTATAGAAGAAAGGGTTTGGGGACCGGAATATACACTGCAATGCTTTACAGACGGTAGGACAGTGGTTCCGATGCCGGCGGTCCAAGACAACAAGCATGCTTTCGACGGCGACCTGGGTCCAGAAACCGGTGGGATGGGTTCTATAGCTTGCGGTATGAACCTAAGATGGGGTGTTAATGATGATAGAGCCATACTTACTGATGAGGAGATTGAGAAATCTACTGAGATAGTTAGAATGATGGTTGAAGCGATCCAGAAAGAGACTGGCCGTAAATACCATGGTGTTGTCGCTGGACAGATGATGCTAACCTCAATATGGGGTCCTACAATAATAGAAATGTACTCTAGGCTCGGCGACCCTGAGGCCCTTAACGTTTTAGCTGTTTTGAAAACTGATTTAGTTGAAATATGCGAAGCGATAATAGAAGAGAGGCTGAACGCTATTAAGGTGGAGTTTGAAGAGAAGGCGACGGTCGTTAAAGCGGTCTCGCCAGAAGGGTATCCTTTAAGCAGAGACCTTGCAAAAGGTCATCCTGCTATAGTTAATGAAGAAGAGGGTGTTTTCTGGGCTTCAGCGCATTTGAAAGAAAATGGTGTAATAGAAACTGGAGGATCAAGACTCATAGAGTGCCTCGGAGTTGCTGAATCGATCCCGGAGGCCAGTCTTATCGCTGAGAGGCTTACTTCCAAAGCACGGTTAGCAGACGGCTGGGGTCTATTTCATAGGAGTGACATCGGCTCAGAGAAGTCTTTGGAGAGAAGGATAATGCTTGCCAACATGGCTAGGGAAATATACAAGTATAGGGAGAGAAAGGGTATTCTTGGGAAAAGAATTATATGGATTCCTGGGAAGGGCTTGGAAGAGGTTGGCTAGAACATGGCTAAAGCAGCAATCGTGATAGGAAGCAAGTCTGATGAAGAGCTGGGTAAAAACATAGTGGATTTTCTAAAAGGCTTCGGTGTCGAATGCGATTACAGAATTCTCTCCGCCCACAGGAATCCTGAGGAACTAGACAAGTTTGTTAAAAGCAGTGATGCAGAGGTTTTCATTGCCGTTGCGGGTCTTTCAGCAGCGCTACCTGGAGTAATAGCCTCCAAGACTTTGAAGCCAGTGATAGGTGTTCCGAGAGAGGTTAAGCTCGGAGGCCTAGACGCGCTACTCTCGATTGTTCAAATGCCTCCAGGAATACCTGTGGCTACAGTAGGTATAGATAATTGGAAGAATGCTGCGATACTCGCATTAGAAATACTCTCCTTAAAATATCCTGAACTAGTGGAGAAGCTCTTCGAGGAGAGGAAGAGAAAGTGAGGATTAAAATAGAGGTTAGGCTTAAACCCGGTCACTTCGATCCCGAGGGAGATGTGGCTGCAAAGTCTCTTAGAGACCTAGGTTTTCCTGTGGATGCTGTTAAAGTTGGAAAAGTCTACGTTTTAGACGTTAAAGTTGACAGCAAAGAGGAGGCGTTAAGACTGGCTGAAGACATGTGTAAGAAACTCTTAGCAAACCCTGTTAAAGACGATTACACCATAGAGGTGCTTAACGCCTGAAGCCTGGCCTTAGAAAAAAACTCTACGAAGACTTGGAGGTTTACGCAATAGATCTTGCTTCAGCAGACGATAATGACCTTATTGAAATAAGCAGGAGCATGGGGCTTAACATAAGTCTCGATAGGATGAAGTATTTGAAACAATATTTCAAAGACAGGCCTCCGACAGACGTTGAGTTGGAAATGATTGCACAAACATGGTCAGAGCACTGCTTTCACAACGTTTTCAAGGGAGACGTTTTAACAGATGATGGACGTTTGATCCATAGCATTTTAAAAACATACATAATGAGGGCTACAATAGAACTCAATAAGGAATGGTGCATATCTGTCTTTGAAGACAATGCTGGAATAATTGATTTCGACAAGGGTTATGCAATAGCTGCTAAAGTCGAGACGCATAATCATCCTTCTGCGGTAGAGCCTTTCGGCGGGGCTGCGACAGGTGTTGGAGGAGTTATAAGAGACATCCTTGGGGTCTGGGGGGAGCCGGTTGCCCTAACAGATGTGCTCTGCTTCGGCCCCTTAGATACGAAGTATGAGGACCTGCCACCTGGGGTCAAACATCCCCGTTATATTTACAGAGGGGTTGTGGCTGGAATAGGAAGTTACGGCAACAACATGGGTATTCCAACAGTGTCTGGAGCAATACTGTTCGACAAAGGTTACACTGGCAATGTTGTTGTCTACTGTGGCTGCATTGGAATCCTCCCCAGAGACTCGTATGTGAGAAACACTCGTGAGGGGGATTTTGCAGTACTAGCGGGCGGCAGAACAGGCAGAGATGGTATTCATGGTGTAACATTCGCATCTGTAGAGCTTACTGAAGAGGCTGAAGAACTAAGGTCGGCTGTTCAAATACCCAACCCGATAGTTGAAGAGAGGCTTAGGAGAGCGATAATTCGAATAAGAGATGAAAAATTTGCTTCTGGAATAACGGACCTAGGTGGCGGAGGATTATCATGTGCTGCGGGAGAAATGGCCCACAGATCAGGACTGGGTGTTGACATCGACTTGGATAAGGTGCTTCTTAAAGCGCCGGATATGGCTCCTTGGGAGATATGGGTTTCTGAGTCGCAGGAGAGGATGCTTCTCTCGGTTCCGGAGAAAAACCTTGGAAGAGTTATTGAAATTTTCAAGGAGGAGGGTGTTGAAGTAAGTGTAGTCGGAAGATTCGTTAAAACTGGTAGGGTCAGAGTGTTTACGAAAGGGCGTGTGGTATGTGATCTTGACTTAAATTTTCTTTTTAATCCTCCTAAGGTTACGAGAAAAGCAAGAATATTGAAGCACACGCCTATCCAGATAAATCTGGATGAACCGAAAGACCTTGGAGAAGAAATACTGAAACTGCTTTCAGAACCAAATATTAGGAGTAAGGAGGAGGTTATCAGAACCTACGACCATGAAGTTAGAGGCTGTACTGTCGTTAAACCATTGCATGGCGATGAGGCTGGGCCTAGTGATGCTGCAGTCATAAAACCTCTGAAAGATTCTTGGAAGGGTATTGTGATATCGTGCGGAGTAAACCCGTTTTACCCAGACCCTTACTGGATGGCTGCTAACTCGGTAGAGGAAGCTATTAGAAACAATGTAGCTGTCGGAGGGAGGAGAATCGCGCTTTTAGACAATTTCGTGTGGGGAAGTCCTGAGGACGAGGAAAATATGGGTATGCTTCTAAGAGCGGTTGAAGCATGCTACGATTTCTCAAAAGCCTTAGACGCTCCCTTCATATCTGGAAAAGACAGTTTATACAACGAGTCGCCCCTAGGGTCCGTGAGGCCAACTCTCCTAATAACAGGCATCGGCATAATGCCTGACGTTAGGAAGGTGGTTACTCCAAGCTTTAAGGGAGAGGACAACCCGATCTACATAGTTGGCTTAACCAAGGAGGAGCTCAGAGGGTCTGCCTACCTGAGGCTTAAAGGGGTAGACGGTGGAGAAGTGCCGAGAATTGATGGAAGAGTCTCAAAGAGAATAATAGACACGCTGATAAGTGTGGTTGATGAGCAGCTTGTCCTATCTTGCCATGATCTCTCTGAAGGCGGTTTGGGAGTTGCTGTGGCAGAAATGGTCATAGCATCTAAAAACTTGGGAGCAGAAATCGACCTGCGCAAAGTACTTTCGGAAACCCGTAGAAGCGATTATGTTCTGTTTTCTGAATCGGCTTCAAGATTCCTCGTCGAAGTAGATAGGAATAAGTGTAAGCAGTTTGAAGAATTCTTCTCAGGGCTACCGTTCAGCAAAATAGGCAGAGTATTAAAGGGAGCCGGGCTTCGAATAATCGATTTAAACAGCAAGGTGCATGAGTTAAGCAACCGAGAGATAAAAAGGGCTTGGAGAGGTTATTAAAATGAATTTCAGAAAATTTAGAGCAGTGGTTTTAAGAACCGGCGGCACTAACTGCGACCTTGAAACTAAGATAGCATTAGAAGAACTAGGTATTGAGACAGATATAGTCCATATGAACAAGATTGAAAACAGGAGTCTTCTCGATTATCATTTGATCGTATTTCCAGGAGGGTTTTCCTATGGTGATTATGTGAGGGCTGGTGCAGTGTGGGGCAAGAGAGTGCTTACAAGGCTTGGGAAGGAGCTTGAGAAATTCATAGATGAAGGAAGATTAATACTTGGCATCTGCAATGGTTTTCAAGTTCTTGTTGAAGCGGGAGTACTGCCTGGAGACGGTGTTAGCGAAACCCCCCTGGCGGCTCTTGCTACAAACTCTTCAGCAAAATACGAATGCAGATGGGTTTGGCTAAGGGTAGAAAACAATCAGACGCCGTTTACGTTCGCAATGAAAGAAGGGGAAGTTATTAAGATTCCTATCGGTCATGCTGAAGGCAGGTTCTTAACTGATGAAAAAACTCTCGAGAAGCTTAAGAAAGGGAACCAGATAGTTTTCAGATACGTTCTTCCAAACGGTGAAAATGCTAACGGCCTATACCCCTATAATCCCAACGGCTCTCTGTATGATATTGCTGGAATCTGCAACAGGAGGGGGAACGTCATGGGGATGATGCCTCACCCGGAAAGAGCATTCTTTGGCTGGCAGCTCCCGGAATGGAGTGAAACTCCTCCGGAAAAAGGCGATGGAAGAAAAATATTCGAAAGTATAATCGAATACTTAGAAAAGAACCTGGGCTAGAGCTTTTTTATAAAAAGGCTGCTGATTTCTTCGAATGTAAATGAATGGATTTGCATTATTAGTGCAAATGTTTATAAATAATAATTTGCAATAACGTTGCAATGGGATCGCAGAACCCGTGGTGGTATCGAGAACCCGATAAGACTTTTGAGGAGTGGGAGAGAAAGGGAATTAAGTGGGTTCCGCCGGTTATCGAACAGTTCTCTTTCGAACCCTTCTCCTTAAACTTCCTAGTGGGGCCTAGACAGGTTGGAAAAACCACAGCTTTGAAAATATGGATTAACAAGTTTCTCATCCCAAAGGTTGACCCGAGGGCAATTTTTTACTTCTCCTGCGAAGAGCTTACGAGTTTCAAAGAGCTCGGGGAGGTTTTAGATAACTACGTTGGCTTTAGGAACGGTAGCGGGATAAAATCTTCTTTTATCGTTCTGGACGAGATTACCTTTGTTGAAGACTGGCATAGGGCCCTTAAGCTACGTATCGACCAAGGTGTTTTCAGGAACGATGTGATCATAGTCAGCGGGTCCGCCAGCTTGGAGATATTAAAGCAGAAAGAGTATTTCCCAGGAAGAAGAGGTAATGGGAGAGATATTGTTTTTCATCCTTTAAGTTTTTCTCAGTATTTAAAAGCTTTGAAAAATCTGGAGACTGCAAAGGGGGACCTTACACAAATAGGATGTTTCATGAAAACCAACAGAGTGCATCAGAATCTCCTTAACGACTTTTTCAACAAGTACTTGCTGACCGGCGGATTCCCGGTTCCTATGGAAGAGATGTATACTAGAGGCAGAATATCTTTCGAGACTAGGAAGACATATATAGACTGGTTGAAAAACGACTTTGTGAAACTAGGTAGAAACGAAGCTTATATGAAGGAGATTCTTGTCTACATAGTGGGTGCTAGGCTGGCTCCAATAAGTTGGCTGAGCATATCGAGGGAAACATCCGTCTCATCCCCTCACACAACACAGGCTTACGTAGAGGATCTTGAAAAATTGTTTGTAGTTAAAATACTGAACTTCCTAGACGTGAATTCCAAAATCATCCATAGGAAAAATAAGAAGATACATATAACGGATCCATTTCTCTACGATACTTTTTGCGAACTAGTGAATATGAAGCCGATTGAAGAGGATAAGCTAGAATCGGTGGTGGCTACTCATCTGGCTAGGAAATATCCCGTCTTCTATTGGAGAAATAGGACAGAGATTGACGTCGTGGTTATGCTTAACAATAAGCAATTCGGAATAGAGGTTAAGACTGTTTCGAAAAGCTGGATTAAACCAAAGCATCTTAAAGATTCCTTAGTATTAACAAGATCAGAAATACCTGTCTTCCTAGCAAGCATCGATGTGTAGCATCTGGTGAGAATCATTGAAGTAGTTACAAGTTTAAATACTGTTTCTAAACCGGTTTATACATGGTTGAAGACCTTGTTTCCAAGGCTTTAAGAGAAGCGTTGCGACTTGGCGCATCATACGTAGACATTAGGTATCAAGAAGGTGCTGCTACTTCTATAAGGGTTAGAAAGGGTATTGTTGAATCTTCAAACATATCTTTTTTCCAAGGCATAGGGATAAGAGTTTTGAAAGAGGGTTCTTGGGGCTTTGCGTGTTTAGACGATCTTGCTCCTGAGAAGGTTACGAATGCTGTTGAAAAAGCTGTTAAGCTTGCTTCATCTAGCTCTTACCGAAAGAGTAGGAAAATCGAAATAGCTAGGGTCGACCCGGTTAAAGATAGGGTTGAGACTAAGATTGTTAAATTACCTTCAGAAATACCTGTCGAGGATAAGCTTAGGATAGTTTTCGATGCTGACAAAACCATCTGGAGCAAAAGTGATAAGATAGTTGACGATAGCGTTGTTTATTCCGACTATTCTGGTAGAAAGCTTTTTGTCAACAGTGACGGTGCTGAAATAGAAACCAGTGAGACTAGAACCTATCTTGCAATTCAAGTCTCAGCTAGGGAAATGGACAGGGTTTCACCAGCTTATGAAGCTATAGGCGGTACTGTTGGTTTTGAGCTTTTTGAGAAAAATGATCCTGTTGAAATGGCTGACGAAGTTTCCTCTCGGGCTATTAGACTATTGAATGCTAGTATTCCTAAAGGAGGAGTCTCAACATGCGTGCTCGATAATAAAATTGTAGGTCTCCTCGTTCACGAAGCCTTTGGGCATACTGCTGAAGCAGACCTTGTTCTATCTGGTAGCATTCTAACGGGTAAGATTGGTGAGCAAGTTGCTTCAGAATTAGTTACGATAATAGATAGCCCTGAGCCAACTGGGGCTAATGGTTGGATACGATATGACGATGAAGGTGTTAAGGCTAGACCAGTTAAAATAGTTGAAAAAGGAATGCTGAGAAGCTTTATGCATAATAGGGAGTCAGCGTTTATCTTCCGAGTAGAACCCACTGGGAATTCGAGAGCTCAAGGATATTCCTACGTGCCGCTCATAAGAATGAGAAACACTTACATGGAGGCTGGAGACTGGGATCCTGAGGAAATTATAAGAGAGACTAAGGAAGGTTTTTATCTTAAAGGAGCATTAGGTGGGCAAGCTGATTCTAATGGTGAATTCACTTTCTCCATTCAAGAGGCTTGGAGGATAGAGAACGGTGAGCTAGTAGAGCCTTTCAGGGGAGTTACAATATCCGGGAACGCTGTAGAAGTGTTAAAGAGTATAGATGCTGTCGGGAAAGACCTTAAAATAAATTCTCCAGGCAACTGTGGCAAGTTTCAATGGGTTCCCGTAGACGACGGTGGTCCCCATATTAGGGCTAGGATGATAGTGGGTGGTGGATTATGAGCGAAATCGTCGAGAAAGCTGTGAGAAAAAGCCTTGCAGTAGGCGCATCTGAGGCCGAAGCCCATTATTCTACAGCCAGAATAATAGAAGTAGGTATAGAGTCAAATGAAATCTCCAATGCTTCTTTTAAAATAAATAGAAGCCTTCACATAGCTGTCTTCATAGGGAGGAAAATAGGTTTCTCGCGTACTACTGATGTTAGCGATAAGGGTGTTGAGAAGGCGGTTGAAAACGCTTATCGCCTAGCATCATCAAGCAATGAAAACGTTTTCTGGAAAGGACTTCCGTCGCCAAAACCCTTTCCTAGGGTTGAAGGAACCTTCGACGAGAAAATTTGTTCAGCAGATCCTGAGAATGCTGTAATGCTTGCTAGAGAAATGTTGAGTGAAGCCAGGAGGGATTTAAGAGTCTCTGTTCCAGGCGGTACAGTCAGCTTGGTCTCAGGAGAAACGTATGTTGCTAATTCCAACGGTATTCTCGGAAGCGATAAGGGTACTGAGATAAACATGGAGTTAATGGCGCTTGCTAAAGACAATGGTGAAGTAGGTAGTTTCGCTATTGCTTGGGAGGCTTCTCGAAAACTAGACTTGGACCCTGTTGAAATCGGCAGGGAGGCTGCGGCCAAAGCTGTTGAATCGCTTGGCGCCAGGAAAATAGAGTCTTTCAAAGGAACCCTCGTCTTAGACTACGATGTTGTCATAGACATTGTTTCAGCATTATCAGAAGCTTTAAACGGGGACATGGTTTGGCGTGGAAGAAGTCCCCTAAGGGATAAGATTGGTCAAGAAATCGTGTCGAACACGTTTTCTCTAATTGACGACGGTACTTTGGAAGCTGGATTATCGACCTCAATATTCGATTATGAAGGTGTCCCGAGAATGAGGACAGTTTTGATTGAGAAGGGCATTCTAAAAAGCTTCATGCACAATACTTACACGTCGAAAATCCTGGGGGTGGAGAGCACTGGAAACGCATCAGGCTTTCTCTCAGTATCTCCTTCAAACCTAATAATGCCACAGGGAGATTGGAGCTTTGAGGAAATGGTTAAGAGCATTAAGCAAGGTTTGTTTGTAAAAAGGTTCTCCGGAAATATTAGGCCGGAGGACGGGGTTATCTCAGGTTCAGCAAAACAGGCGTTCTTAATAGAGAGTGGCGAGGTTAAGTATCCTGTGAAAGAATGCATGTTCTCCGGAAACCTTTACGAATTCCTTAGAAACATTAGGGGTATTGAAAACAGGGTTAGGAAAAGGGGCTCCATGATTGTTCCGCGAATAACGGTAGAGAACGTTCTCATATTAAGTTAGAATCAGGTGCGGTACCCGAAGCTTAAAATGAAAAACTTTAAATCGCATCTGATAATGTACCGCATATTATTCCAAGCTATATTAGGGAGGTGAACAAATACTGATAGTAAAGGGGATACAGAAACTTACCCTCATAGACTACCCTGGTAAAGTTGCTTGCACGCTTTTCACATTCGGCTGTAACTTCCGGTGCCCTTATTGCCACAATCCTGAGCTGGTAGTGGACGACGGTACTCCTCCAATACCTGAAGCCGAAATACTGGCCTTTCTTAGAGAGAGAAAAGGCTTCTTAGACGGAGTTTGCATAACTGGCGGAGAACCGACGCTCCACAACGACCTTCCAGAATTCATCAGAAGGATAAAGGAGATTGGATACTCTGTCAAACTCGATACTAACGGTACAAACCCGAATATGCTTAAAATCCTCATAAAAGAAAAGCTTGTAGACTATATTGCAATGGATGTTAAAGCTCCTCTAGAAAAGTATGACAATGTTGTCAAAGTTAAGGTTGATGTTAATAAGATTATTGAGAGCATTGAAATAGTGAAGGGCTTTCCTGAACACGAGTTTAGAACTACAGTAGTGCCAGAATTATTGAGTATCGAGGATATTCTCGCTATAGCTGATCGATTAAAAGGCGCAAAAAGGTTTTTCATACAACAGTTTAAACCTTCAAAAACTTTAGATAAAGAATTTCTAAAGAAACAAGCATACTTGTTTGAAGACCTTAAGAAAATATGTGATGAAATTAAAACGTTCTTCGGAATCTGCGGAGTTCGAAACGTGTAAAATTTCCTTTATTCTTTGAGGTTGAAAGGTTTCCCTTCTTCAAGCGTTTTCCTAGGGACTTTTTCAGAATACTTTTTGAGGAAAGACAGGTCTTCATTAGGCTCTCTCAACTCGTCTGGAAGTAACTGCGGTATTTCATCTACTATAGGATACCACCGATTGCACTCGGAACATATCAAAATGCCGTTAAGTATTTCTCTTCTCATGCATTTGTTACAATCGTCAACACTGAGTTTAGAATCTTTAACGTATGACGCCCTTAAGCCGCAGTATAGTTCGCATACTACGCTTTCCTGTTTGAACTCAATGTTTCTCTCCTCCTCTTGGAACACTATTAGCTTGAGAGGGAAATGCTTATCGATGGGGCAGGCAAGCAGATCCATCAGCCTATACTTCATCTTCTCCTCCTAATGAAACAGTTCTAACATTGTTAAAAACATTGCCTTTTTCTAAGCCCCCTATATTTTTAGATAATATTGCAGAACCCTTGTTTTTCCATCCTTTATCCAGCAATGGGCCCTTCTCTAAGCCAGTATTCTTATGAATGCTGTCTACCATGGTTTTCTTTAACTTTAAATAAAGTGTTTAAATGGCGTTCTCCGTAACATGGTGCAGCAGGATGAGTTCAAAGTCACTCCATGGACTGTAGAAGGCACCGTAGACTACGATAGGCTCATAAGAGAGTTCGGAACAGAGCCTCTTACCCAAGAGCTTAAGAATAGGCTGGTGAGGCTCGCCGGAGAGGACCATTTGCTCCTCAGAAGGGGGATATTCTTCTCCCACAGGGATTTAGACAAGGTTTTAGATGATTATGAAGCGGGTAAAGGCTTCTTCCTATATACTGGTAGGGGTCCTAGTGGCCCAATGACACTGGGCCACATAATCCCATTCTACTTCACGAAGTGGCTTCAAGACAGGTTCCGATGCAATGTTTACATAGAGCTGACGGATGATGAGAAGTTCTTAGAGGAGAGTAGGAATCTTACTCTCGAAGACGTTAGGAAATGGTCTTACGAGAATGCTCTTGACATTGCTGCAGTGGGCTTCGACCCTGATAGGACATTCATATTCCAAGACATGGAGTATGTGAGAAACATGTATCCCATAGTGTTGAAGGTTGCTAAGAAGGTTAACTTCAGCTGGGTTAGAGCAGTATTCGGCTTCGATGCTCAGACTAACATAGGCATGATTTTCTACCCAGCCTTCCAAATAGCAGTCACGTTTTTTGAGGGGAAAAGATGCTTAATACCTGCTGCAATAGACCAGGATCCGTATTGGAGGATTCAGAGGGATATTGCCGAGAGCTTCGGATACTATAAGACTGCCGCTATACACAGCAAGTTCCTGCCGCCGTTGACTGGGCCCGCTGGCAAGATGAGCGCCTCCCAACCGGAGAGCGCCATATACTTGAATGAGGATGAGAAAAGCGTTAGGAAAAAGATATTCCAAGCATTCTCAGGCGGGCAACCGACGGTGGAAGAGCACAGGAGGCTAGGCGGTAATCCAGATATAGATGTGCCTTACCAATGGCTCTATTTCTTTTTCGAAAAAGATGATAAAAGACTTATGGAAATCAGGGAGGAATATTCTTCAGGCAGGATGTTAAGCGGGGAGATTAAAGAGATACTCATAGAGAAGGTAATAGCCTTCCTAGAAGAGCATAATGCCAAGCGTGAAGAAGCTAAGGAGAAGCTTAAACTGATGAAGTACGATGGTGAGCTTGCTAAAAGTATGTGGAGCCGAATAATAGAATAGATTAGAGCGGTGGCCTTTTACCGAGCGTTACCGGAATGGTCATAAGCTGGTTGTTTCTTACGATTGTTACATTAACAGTTTTACCTGGATAAGTGTATTCCTCTAATATTCTAGCGATGTCATCATTATTTCTAACGGGATACCCCTCTATCGCGATCAGAACGTCTCCACCAATCTTTACTTCTACGCCTGAAACCATTGTAGTCCTATTGCCTCCCCTTAAACCAGCCTTATCCGAAGGCCCTCCTGGAATTACTTCTTGAATAAGCCAGCCGTAAGTAATGTTTAAGCCAGCTGCCTTAGCAATGTAGTAGTTCAAGTCAATACCTCTTAAACCCAGCCATGGATGCATATCGTACTTACCGGTTTCTATCAAATATGGTAATTCTCTTAAAATAGTGTTTGATGGAACCGCGAAACCAACCCCCTGACTGTCAGCAACTATCGCAGTATTCATACCCACAACCTCGCCTTTAGCGTTAAGCAATGGTCCTCCAGAATTACCTGGGTTTATGGGAGCGCTGGTTTGGATTATGTTTGCTATGGAGTATCCTCCAGTAAACTCACTCGTTATACTTCTTCCAAGCTGGCTAACAATGCCCGTGGTCATAGTCCCGGATAAACCGAAAGGGTTTCCTATGGCTATGACTAAGTCTCCAACTCTTAAACTGCTGCTGAAAGTAAGATTTAGAGGATGATAGAGCCCAAATGGTGCAGTGCAGTTCAAAACGGCGAGATCGCTGTAAGGATCAGTGCCTACGACATTAGCTTGATAACTTTCTCCGTTATAAAAAGTAACAGCCAGGTCCTTAGCATCCTTTACGACATGGTAATTCGTCACAATGTAGTATGAAGAACCATATTTAACGACAAACCCTGAGCCTAAACTAGTCCCCTCCGTTAAAAGGCCTTTAACAATACCGGTTATCATCACAACTCCCTTGATAGTCTTATTATATACTTCCGTAAAGCTTACGTTGAAATACGCTAACCCTGGACCGGAGTGAAGCTCTTTAATCCTGTTAACATCATTACTCAGAATGTTTATGATAACGCTTACCCCTTCTACTTTCTCACCTATTCTCTTAAGCTCCGAATACAGGGTGAAATAGGATACTATTAGCCCACCTGCAATAAAGCCTACGAGTATAAATATTGCGACCCAGTGTTTAGAGTATACCACAATCTTTTCCTCGCTCATATTGTTATTCTCCATCTAACCCGGCCTAAAAAATTTTTGAAAAACCGTCTTAAAAATTAGGGTTGTAGAGAAAAATAATGTTTTTAGCCTTTAAAGCTATTCGAGTAGTGTTTCCCTCTTGCTGTAGAGCTGATACGGGAGAGCGTACAGCCTGACGGCGCCTGTGGAGTCTCTCTGGTCGAACCCAGACTTCTTGAGAGACCTTAACTCGGGGGAGTAGAGACTGTATTTAGACTCCCTGCCGATTATTTCGACATTACCCTTATACAGCTTGACATCAAGCCTGCCGGAGACGTATCTCTGAGTGGAGTCTATGAAAGCGTCTAAATCCCTCCTAAGCGGGTGGAACCACATTGCATGGTAAACCATTTCAGCCCATATCTTGTCAACCTCTTTCTTAAACCTCAACTGCTCTTTAGTAAGGGTTAACTGCTCAAGGTCTGCATGCGTTTTCAAGAGTATAGTGGCTGCCGGAGCCTCGTATAATTCTCTCGACTTTAATCCGAGTATGCCGTCTTCCAGAATATCTATCCTCCCGACTCCGTGCTGTCCCCCAACCTTATTTAGATAGAGTATGATTTCAACAGGATCCTTAATGCCGTCGACATCGACAGGAACCCCTTTCTCGTAAGTTATACTGATGGTTTGAGGAGTATCCGGAGCCTTCTCCGGGGGGACTGTCCAAATGTAATCCTCAGGATACTGTGAATAGAGGTCTTCAACTTGCCCGCTTCCTATTGAATGAGACCACATGTTTACATCACCGCCGAGCTTGCCCTTCGGC
>Ga0185307_1001211_pt1 | contig 14642 bp, 15 predicted proteins | sample LHCtaG_FD_128010 | JGI IMG/M metagenome (GOLD analysis project Ga0185307, IMG submission 128010) | Hot spring microbial communities from Little Hot Creek, USA to study Microbial Dark Matter (Phase II) - LHC4sed_matched (SPADES... | ecosystem: Environmental > Aquatic > Thermal springs > Hot... | reverse complement strand
TTCCTTTCTCATCTCTTAGTAGGTATCTGCTTGCCATTAGTCTCAGAGCGTTTACTGAGAATACTTTGTCTACTTCATCTACATAGTTTTTCTCCAAAATTCTTTTCTTCTCTTCTCTAATTTTCTCCCTCTCCTTCCTGTATATTATGTATGCTTTTGCAACCTCGTATAAATCGAATTTAACTAGAGTGAGCTCAACAATATCCTGTACCTCTTCAACATGAGGTATCCTCTCAGAACCAAATTTTTCAGCTATTATCTTTAGGATATAGTCAACCACTTGTTTTAATGTTACCTCGTCATACATATTTACGTGGACCATTGCCTTCCTTACTGCTTCCCTTATCCTATTCTCATCGAAATCAACTACTCTCCCATCTCTCTTAATGACCTTTCGAACGGGATAGACATTATACTCCATTTCTTAGACCTCTCTCCTAGCTTCTTCTCCATCTTACACATCTTTAAACCTGTTAATAAAAGATTTACACTCCACTAAAAGTGGAGCATAACATGAATATGAGAACTTTAACTAGTACAGCAATGTGAAAATATTACATGATGAATCTCTAAATTTTTAGTGTCAGAGAGCAGCGCAGCAGACACGGTTGTTAGACCGCTTCTATGGGGCTTACTCTTCCTCTTCAAGGAGACTTTATGGCCAAGAGAAACATGAAATCAGTACTGCGAACGCCCTTTCCATAGGGATTACTCGATTTTTCTAGCATGGCCATGCAGACCGTTAGATTTAATTCATGCATTCTATCCGATTTCAATGGTGAACGATGGATTTAGAGAAAAGGCTTGAGCTGATAACTAGACCACCCACTGAAGAAGTTATAACACTAGATGAACTGAAGATTCTACTTGAAACTGAGGCTCACCCAGTTGCTTACGATGGGTTTGAGCCCAGCGGTTTAGCTCACTTACCATTCGGGGTACTTAGAGCAATAAAGCTTCAAGATATGCTTGAGGCTGGGTGCAGATTCAAGCTTCTCTTAGCAGATTGGCATGCAATGATAAATAATAAGATGGGTGGAGACTTAGAGAAGATAAGAAAGGTTGGAGAATACTTTATAGAGATTTGGAGAGCCGCGGGGGTAGATTTATCTAGGGTTGAGATTGTTTGGGCTAATGACTTAGTAAATAGCAGAGATTATTGGAGATACGTTATTCTTGTTGCTAAGAATATCACCTTGAAGCGGGCTTTAAGAGCTCTACCTATCATGGGCAGGAGGGAGGGAGAGATGCAGGAAGCCGCACAGATAATATATCCAGCGATGCAAGTATCAGACATATACTATATGGGTGTCGATATATGTCAGCTAGGCTTAGACCAGAGACGTGCAAACATATTGGCTAGAGAGCTTGCATCAAAGATCGGTGTCAAGAAACCTGTAGCCGTTCACCACCACATGCTTATGGGGCTTCAAGGTCCTATCGAAGCGGGAGGATACGAGGAAGATGCTGAGATGGATATGGAAATAGCTTCTAAGATGAGCAAGAGTATTCCAGAAACAAGTATATTCGTACATGATGATTTTGAGACTATTAAAACCAAGATTAATAATGCATACTGTCCTCCAAGAGCCGTATGGGGAAACCCAATCCTAGAATATGCAAAATACATAGTCTTTAGGAAGATGAAGTCTCTCTACATTGAGAGACCTTCAAGATATGGAGGAGATATAGAATATTGGAGTTATGAAGAATTAGAGAGAGACTACGTGACAGGTAAGCTACACCCTGCAGATTTAAAAAATGCTGTAGCAAGAGCGATAGATGAAATAATAAGACCGATAAGAGAATACTTTGAGAAGAACCCAAATGCTAAGAGGCTATACGAATTTGTAAAATCTCAAGAAATCACTAGATAGTATCGCCAGAATTATCTCAAGCGTAAACTAGAGCTGGAGCCCAAGTGTACCCCACCGCCGACAACCTCTCATCATTGGGAGGCATTACGCCTCTCTCCAAGAGGCTTAAGGAAGCGGTGGGGCCACAAATAAGATTAAATGAACTATTAATAACTTTTTTTAGAGGTTTTATCATTTTCTTCCAATTCTTGAATTATAGGTATGATCTCGTGGAGGTATAATTCAAGTGCAGCTGCTGGAAGTGTTATCTCCCAGTTTTCTAAAACTTGTGGATGTATTTCCCCTATGATTCCTACTTCTTTAGAATCTACAATTGTCTTAGCTGCTCTACCTTCAAGGAATGGTGGGTTATTATATGGTTCAAATCTCCATTCATGGATAGACAAGTTCTTTAGTATTTCTTCACAGATAGATTTAATCTCTGAATATGATGCATCTGCATGACATGAGATACATCCTAGCCTCATCTTTCTTACTGCTTTCTCAGGGAGAGTCGGGTCTGGCTCGATTACATCTCCTACCTCAAATATCTTCTGTGGATATGTTGAGCCCTTATTAAGGGATAGAGTCTTCATTAAGCTTGGTAGAATCCATGTTCTCAGTATGGTGTAGTCACTGGAGACAGGGTTTAGAAGTTTTACATGCGGGGTCTGCTCAACCATCATCTTCTCGAATTCATCTACTATATTTGTTAAGGTAAAATTCATGACTTCAATGTATCCGAGCCCTAGCATTATCTCTCTAACTATTTCTTCAATCTTCGTTACTAGATGATATTTACCATACTTTAATACTTGAGGCTGCTTAGGCGCCAAAAGCTCGTATCCTATCCCAATAGCTACATCTTCTATAAAATCGACTGGATGCATAATGTCTACACGGTATGGTGGAGGAGTAACTATAACTGTTTTCCTATCGATTTTTACTCCGTGCCTCATCTTCTTCAAAGCTTTAGAGACCTCTAGACTAGAGAGATTTAACCCTAGTAGAGAGTTTACATACTCTATCTTAATCTTCCATCTCATCGTCTTATAGTTTGGGGTGACTAAAACTCTATCTGGATATATTACCTTGACTTGCTCTATTCTCCCACCCATATCATGTAGTGTTGTCGTAATAATATTGAGTGTTTTATGTAAAGCGTCCAAGTCTAATCCAGTAATATCAATGAAGATATTCTTTGTTTTAGGGCTTAATTCAGTTAAGACAGAATTTATTATAGGTGGGAAGGAGAGTACCTCTCCTCTTGAATCTAAAATTAGAGGATATCTAGGTTTATCTTTTACTAGATGTCCATATTTTAATGCTTTCTCATGCTTCGTAAGTATCTCATTCAGAGTCATTTTCCTCCAACTTCCAAGAGGTATAAAGGCATATTCATCTCCCTTGGCTGCGATATATCTGAATGGGGGCTTTAAGGCATCTAGGTCATGTAATCCTATAGCTACTTTCTTTCTATCTCTACCGAGTATCCAGTGAAGGTCTTCCTGCATAGTTATTAATTCATCAATCTTTTGAGAATCAAGCTTCAACCTTCTAACAATAGCTCCAACAATATATGGTCTAACATCTCTAACATTTGGATCAACTTTAATATACGTCTTAGCTGGAGATAAACTATATCTTGGTGGACCTAACTTAACTCCTAGAAGTCCTTGAGCGGCTCTAGCTATGCCTGTCGGGCTAGAGTAATCTGGTCTATTAGGATTATACTCAACCCGGAAAGAATCTAGAGATATTTCTTCAACATCCATTCCAAGATTATGGAGGAGATTAGATAGTTCAGAATCCGGTAGGCTTCTGCCTATAAGCTCCCAAAATCTTTCTTTCCTAATAGTAAGTAGAGGCACTCTACTTCAACTCCTAAGCTCTCTATATTTTTACTTGTACTTTTATACTTGCTTATATGTTCTAGTGGTAGTGTCCGATAAGGGGTTATGTTTAAAGGCCAGGTGTCTTGTCTTGTTTGTATGGATGTTGTGGCCATGGCTTCTAGTTATTTTAAGGGTAATAAAAAGTAGGTGTTCTAGTAATACTAAGGTTTATTTTCTAGAATATCCAATTCAGAGAGAGTATGGCCGTTAAAAATGAGGAAAGTATTAAGCCTATACCGATAGAGGATGCTGAGCAGGCATTCATCCAGCCTCTAATAACTAGATTTGATGGAGCGTTGAACATTGAACTTAGAAAAATCTCAATTAAACCAGGTGGTAAGATCCCAGCTCATCTACATCCAGAGATAGAGCATGTACAATATGTCTTAAAGGGGAGGTACTCGGTGAGGATAGGGCAGGAGATTCATGAAGTTAAACCAGGTGATGCTCTACTTATCCCTCCAAATACAGTTCACTATTATGAGAATAATAGTGACGAAGAAGCAGTATTCATCTGTACGATACCTAGAAAAGAATACACTACTGTAATGTTGTGAACATTCAAAGAAAAGTATTATGGGAATATCTATTAGATGGCGTTCTTTATAGTGGTGTAGCAAAATGGTTGATGAAGAAGACGTAGAACTAGAGAAGATTAAGGAGAAGAAAATGCGGGAGCTCTTGAAAGAAGTAGTTAGGAGTAGGCAACCCCAGAACATCATATCTAGACCTATAACAGCCACAGACCATAATTTTGAAGAGCTTATAAAACGTTATCCTTTAGTCTTTGTAGATTTCTGGGCTGAATGGTGTCTACCATGTAGAGTGATTTCTCCAGTGATAGAAGAGTTAGCTGAACAATATGCTGGGAGAATAGTATTCTTGAAAGTAAACGTTGATGAGAACCCCATTACTGCCTCCCGATATGGAATAGAGAGTATTCCTACGATGATTATATTTAAGAATGGAAGACCAGTAGATGTCATAGTAGGCGCATACCCAAAGAAAGTTATAGAAGAAAGGATAAGAAAGAATCTACCAAATATTTAGAAATATTTTTTACATAGGATCCGCCCCATCTAATAGAATAGAGATTGGTCTTTGAAGGCTTAGAAGAGCTTGAAGAATACCTTGGGAAGCTTAGAAGAGACTTCAATCTACATATGTACAAGAAAGTGAAAAGTAATTTAGATTCAGGTATAGCAGACAACATTATCTTAGGGGGAAAGAGGCTTAGACCCCTTCTCTTACTACTTGTTTTCAAAGCATTTAACGGCAAAGATTTTGAGAAAGCTTTAGACGTAGCATCTGCACTAGAGTTAGCACATAATGCTAGTTTAACTCATGATGACATAATAGATGTAGATTTTGAGAGGAGAGGTAAACCAACATTATGGAGGCAAATCGGCATCGGTAGAGCATTAATAGAGGGACATAGATTGATAAATCTAGCTTTCCAGTTCGCATTAAGTGAAGGATTAGAGATTGCTAAAATATTCTTAGAAGCATGGGATAGAGCTTCTAATGGTGTTCTAAAAGAGTTAATGCATCGAGAACTACCAGGTAAAGCACTCTATTTAAGGATCATTAAAGAAAAAACAGCTTCGTTGTTTGAGGCTGCAGCAGAATGTGGCGCATTAATAGCAGGCGCATCACCCGAGTTAATTAAGCAAGCTAAGATGTATGGGGAGAAAGTTGGTATTGCATACCAGTTAGCAGACGATTACGTTGACATCATTAAGGGGAGATTTTCGATTCGGTCCCACATTGTATTTTATAATAGATTTGAGGAAAAAATCAGACAGATTATGCTAGCCGTTAAGCTTAAGACATCTCTGCCTCTAAGAAGCTTGCTTGCTCCGAGGATAGATTGGAAGAAGTTCTTAGTAGAAGAGATTGCAAAGAATATCGGTGAAGCCAAGAGAATCGTTAAAGATCTAGATCTAGTTGAGCCCGAGAAAACATATTTGAAGAGATTTCCAGAATACTGCGTCTACTCAATGTTAAGAGAAGCTGGCTAAACCTGGGAACATTTTTCAAGAAGATGGATGGACATGATACTAGGATAGGGCGACATTAATTGGATCCAGCAATAATAATCATGACATTATCAGCAACAGGGTATTCATGGCTAAGAATGCTAGCAGCCTTAGTTATATCTATCTTATTCTCTATCGTTATAGGCATTACAGCAGCAGTAAGTAAAACTCTTGAAAAAATCATTATACCAATCCTAGATATTCTTCAATCGATACCTGTACTCGGCTTCTTCCCTATCGCTCTTTACGCTTTCATAACTCTACACCCCACGATAGGTTCTGAGATGGCCGCTATATTCTTAATATTTACTAGCCAAGTATGGAATATCTCATTCGGAGTCTACGAAGCTGTTAAAGTAATCCCTACTGAAACATTGGAAGTAGCTAATTTTCTCAGGTTAAATATATTCAGCAAGATTAGACATCTATATATTCCTGCTTCTTTCCCTAAGATTGCTGCGAATCTACCTTCTTCATGGGCGAATGGATTATACTTCTTGGTTGCATGTGAGATTATAACTATAGGTGAAGCAGAGTATAGATTGTTTGGTGTAGGTTCTCTAACAGCTGAGTTTATGGCTTCCGGAATGGTCTTAGAGTCCTTAGTCGCCTTGTGTTTCGTTCTACTCTCCGTAGTATTAATGAATCTACTAGTATTTATCCCGATGATTAGGATTAGTGTGAAGTACAGATTTGAAACATATGCTACAGAGATCCCCCATGCATGGTTTGAAAAACTTGTTAAACCACTCACTCTACCGATTAAGATAATAGCCTATAAACCCAAGTTCTCTGAGAGCTGGAGGCTTAGAGCAGAACTACATAGCCTTACCAATTTAATAATGAAGCATAGAAGAATAATTGAAGTTTTGACGGCTTTCACAATTGTAGCCATCCTAGCAAGCATAATAAGCATTAAGGACTTGATTAATTTTTCACAAATAGTCTTTAATGGATTCTCAAGACTAGGAATAGTTGAGCCTCTAACAATGTTGGGATACTCTCTCAGTAGAGTTTTCATAGCTACATTAATAACCTTAGGGTGGACTATACCAATCTCTATAATCCTTTATGAGAAGAAGACTCTAGAAAAGATATTGCTTCCAATCTTTCAAGCAATAGCATCATTCCCTGCAACCCTCCTGATACCTTTCATAATGGATTTCACTATAAAATCAGGGTTAATGAAAGAATTCGGGGCACTCATAATAGTATTACTTGGAACTATGTGGTACATGCTATTCTCTCTAAGAGGAGCGTTATCAGTAATACCTAGGGAGGAGGAAGAATTATTCAAGCTTCTCCGAATATCTGGCTTAAAGAAACTATGGTATCTATATCTACCCAGAATGACGCCATCCATGATTACAGGATGCATCGTCACGATTGGAGGTGGATGGAACACCCTAGTAATAGCTGAGAGAACGTCTCTAGACCATATTTTATGGGAGGTTGAAAACCCCGGGATTGGTAAAATGATGAGTATAGCTACCACGCTAGGAGACATTGAACTACTCATAGCAACAACAATATGGATGGCGTTATTCATAGTGATTCTTAACAGACTTATATGGAGAAAACTGTACGAGATAACTATACGAAAGATCACTTACTAGTAATAAATTCACAGAGTTATTTAACGTTTCAAAACTTCTACTATAGTTTCTCAACATGTATTCTGCATATAATCATAAACTCAGAGGTCATATTGCAAGGTTTGCAATAAATCTCTATGCAAATGTTAAGAAGAGACACGCAAATATTCCAGAAGAGGTTGTTAAAATTGTCAAACAACTACCGAGGAAAAAAGCGTTATACAAATTAGAGTTGATGACATTAAAAACTCTAAGGAAAGCTTGGATGAGAATAAATATTGATGAAATAATTAATCCTACTGGTTGATGAACGGTATAAGCCGTAAAGCCGGCAGGGTAATATATTCTTTCCGCTTCATGTGGTACTATGGAGAAGCCCACTGGCTCTAAGGCTACTATAGTTCATCGGCCAGCCCACTCCTCCATTTTTACTTGTTATTATTAGTTCTCTTTACTTGCTTCTTGCAGAAGAATATATGAGATAGCCATATGAAGAATCGTCTAGAAAACATGACGTTAGAAAAAACCGATGAAACACTGCTAACCTTAAGGAATATATCCTTCAGCTATAAGATGAGGAAAGGAGATAAACTCCTAATATTTGATAACCTATCTCTAAGCATAATGTTTGCTGAATTCGTAGGTATAGCTGGACCAAGCGGTTGTGGTAAGAGTACGCTACTCAGGATTATGGCTGGATTACTAAAACCCGATTTAGGAGAAGTATATTTTAGGAGTAAACCACTACATAGTCCTGATCCGAGGATCTCTATGGTCTTCCAGAATCCAACCCTTCTTCCATGGTATACTGTCATCAAGAACGTTATACTTGGGCTTATCAATGAAAAAGAATTAACAGATAAAGAGAAGGAAGAGAGAGCTAGAACATTCTTGGATATGATGGGCTTGATAGGGTTTGAGAATGCTTATCCCGCAGAGCTTAGTGGAGGGATGAAGCAGAGGGTGGCGATAGCTAGAGCTCTAGTATCCCATCCAGACTTGTTATTAATGGATGAACCCTTCAGTAACCTAGATCAGTTAACAGCTATAACCCTTAGAAGAGAGCTGGAGAGCCTGTGGCTAAATCAGATTCTACCAATATCTTCAATAGTATTAGTAAGCCATGACATAGAAGAACTCGTTGAAATATGTGATAAAGTCATAGTATTAACGGCTAGACCATCGAGAATTGCAGGAATAGTCAAGATAGACTTGAAGAGGCCTAGATCAAGGAGGAGCCAAGAATTTTACGAGTATGTGGATAGGATCTATACATTGTTAAGTTAGCGTTTCTTCTTGTAGAATTTCTTCTGTTCACCTTCATAATGGATAGCTTCTGTATATAGCAGCCATTCAAGGATGAATGAGTAAAACTTGTCAATATCTGGATGTTCTTCTTCAAAGAATTTCTTATTATTGAGTTCATTTATCAATTCTTCTTTTGTGAATTCTCCACTCTTCTGAGCTAGTCTTAGTGCTGTGGCAAAAGGCTCAATATTCTTTATTGCCTCTCTAAGCATCAACTTCTTCTTTGAAGGAGATGCTTGAACGAACTTCTTCCCTGCTTCTGTTAACTCAGCATCACCGTCCACAACTCTTATGAACCCCATGGCTTCACTTACATCAACTACTGGTAGTAGGTCGTCTACGTCTGTCTGCAACATAATGGATATTCTAGCTAGATCTACTTTTCCACCCAAGCTATTTACTAAGTCAAGCAAACCAATCAATCTACTAGGTGTAACTGAGGAGTCAATCTTGAGACTATTACTCATTTATTTGCCATACTTAACTGAGAAAGCTTAACAGATAAACTTTTCTCATGAAGTTTATTTACTATTCTCTTTTTAGAAAGAGTTGAATCTGGTCGAGAATTAAATTTATTGGGTTTAACGATCTAAAGACTACTGAGTAGTGTGATGCCATCTTATAATAGTTGGAATCTAAAACATAGTTAATTGTTTTTCTTAAAGTTTCTTCACTTATATTCTCTTCATCGAGTTTTACTCCAGCATTATTTTCTTCTACAGATATAGCATTCCAATTCTGTTCTGCGTGTCCAGGTATAGGTATCATGATTACAGGCTTACCGAATGCTAGGATTTTTGCAAGGGTTGTCTGTCCAGCTCTCGTTATAACTAGATCAGCAATCTTTACGAGCTCTAGTGGTTCATCAACCCATTCATAAATCTTCAAATCACCATGTTTGTTCTGGAGGTCTAAGCATGACCCCCCTAGTGTAACAATAATCTCGAATTCTCGGTTAAGCTTCCTTAGAATAGGTATCATCTTATCAACTAATACCTTCCTTTCATATGTAGGACCAGTTGCCTTGAATAAGATTACTGGTTTTCCCTGCAGACCTATTCCATACTTATCTCTTAGATATTCTTTTTCAGGGAGCTCTCTAATGGAATCCTCTATAATAGGTCCAATATATTTAACTTTCTCTTTTACTTCCGTATCTTCTGGGAAAACAAGGTTTCTTTTTGATATTGTTAAAGGTGGAGGATAATCTGCTACTAGTATTCTATCACTTCTAAGCCATATCCATCCAACGAGGTATGAAGCTGCTTCAAGGCTTTCGATCATCCATCTATACTTCGGGTAGAGTACTCTTATGTTAAATTGATTTAGAATAGTTAAAACCGGTTTACCAAGCATCTTAGCTGCGATTACTGTCGACGCTCTAGTATCTGAGATGACTACATCAACATTCCTGTCTATTAGGGAGAACTCATACGAAGCTTGCTCTAATATTCTTATTGGTAAGAGGATGTTTCTGAAGATAGTCATCTTTATACTTACTTTTCCTTCGTGGAGTACACCATAAGATATCCCAGGTACCCTATACGCATCCAGACCACTCCTCCTCAAGTATTCTAAACCTTCACCATATGACGAGATAGTTAAGCTCCATCCCTTCTTCTTTAATGCTTTAGCTATTTGAACGGCTCTAGCAGCATGCCCAAATCCTATTCCGCATGCTCCTATATGGATCCTCGTCATGTCTGGTTAACCTGAACCGAAGAGATAGTCTTATTATTTTCTAAGAGATAATTCTTCTTCAATTATTTCTCCATTAGGTTCTAGTTCTGAGAAGATTTGAGCTGTGAATCTGTATATCTTTGCTCTACCTTTTACCCAGTGTGTAGATTCTAATCCAGCTTTTAAACATAAATGCATTAAGTATTCCTCAACAGTCCAGTTATATTCTACTGGAACTTGGGGTAGGAGTAGACCAGAGTATGGTCCTGATTTAATGATTAGTCCATCTCTTCCAATAACTATTTTATCTAATAGTTCACTTATATCTCTGTATACGATCTCTTCGGGAGGAGTTAATACACTGACTTCTATTACTACATCATTTAGTTCATCGAGTTTTAATGGTCTAAATCTTGGATCTTTTATTGCTGAAGCTATAGCTGCCTCCATAGTAGCCTCATATAATGGGATAGTCGGCAGAGGGAAGCCTATGCACCCTCTAAGATCCTTCATAGGATACGTATACAGTGTAACGAAGACACCTCTCTCTTGTTTTAATTTCTCTGAGATCAGGGTTGGAGGGGAACCTTCAATCCCCTTCAAATAATTATATATTGTTTGACGTGCAAGTCTTACAAGGTATCTTCCTTCTTCTAAGCTGAGTTTAAAATTTGCCATCCCATTCTTGCAATCTCTCATATACCTTATAAAGGTTATTAGAGAGATATTTAGAGATGTGTTTAAAAAGAAATCCTATTAACTAATCAATCACAACTCAATCTTCTGAGAAGAGGCTTCTAGACCGTTATGCCAACTTTATGCTTAACTACTCTGAATGTCCTTGCCTTCTACCCGCTCTAAATCTAGATAGTTCACCTGCCATATTCTTCGCCTCCTCTAGTATTCTTGTAATATTTCTCCAGTGTTTTCCCATCCAGTATCGTTTACCACAATTTTTACAGCTCCATTCTTCTCTAAGACTGTTCTTCTCTCTATGAAGAAGATGATTACACATTGGGCATCTAGTATGTTCTGGGTTAAATTCTAAAGATATACTGTGTATTTGATTTAATTTTCCAAGAATGTGGCCAGTCCCGTTCTCATCTATTAAGATGACTTCTACACCACATCTTTTTGCGTAAACATATAAATTTCTATCTTTGGTTAAGACTATTCTATCTTCTTTAATTGCTTTCTGTATAAGTTCTCCATCATCTCCGTCCCAGTATTCTGAGTCATATCCTAGTATCCTTAACCATGAGACAATATTACCGAGCATTGCATCAATAAGGAATTTCTGTTTTCTATTATCGCTCATTCTTTTATTCCTCTTCCACTTAATTCAAGCCTACACTCCTCACAGAGATACCTTCCGTCAACATTGAGAAGCATATCAGACCATTCTCCACATTCATCACAATAGCCTTCAACATATCCTTCACTGCTACTCGATATGGTCACGCCTCTAATCTTCCAGTGCTCTTTAACGATCTCAAGGATCTCAGGAGTTACTTGTAAAATGTCCTTGACACTCACAACACCGACTAGTTTATTCCTGTATGTTACTGCAAGCCTGCTAACTTTTAAGGCAGTCATCTTTCTTAGAGCATCTTCAATAGATGTCTCAGCATTAACTGAGTGTATTGGGCTACTCATTATGCTTGAAGCTTTAATTTCAGACGGTTTAAGATTTCTAGAAACAACTTTCCATATAAGGTCTGTTTTAGTTACTATGCCCACCGGAGCTCCATTCCTAGTAATAACAACAGAGCCCACATTATATTTCTCCATTTTCTGAGCTATTTGCTCTGCAGTCTCATCCTCACTACCTTCTATTACTGGACTCGACATAACGTCTCTAACCTTCAATTCATCAGGCAGCGTAGCCAACTTTACTCAACCCTTTGATTCTATTGTAAGAACACCTTCCGAGTTTAAAAGCTTAGCGTATATTCCTATCCTTCCTCTGAAAATATAGTTTAATACTGCCTATAGAGGGATTTCCCATTTAGGATCTGCAAATGTCGTAGGAATCGCTACCGAAGGTGTAGCTCAACAATAATTCCAGATCTTAGGATATGAATCCGCATCCATAAGGAATTATCTGAAGTATCTTGTCAATAAGTTCTATCTTCTTCTTGCTATCAACATCTTTAAAGACTCGATTAACTATTTCTTCAGCTAGCTGTCCAGCTTTCTTATTCCCAGGAATAATCTTGACCATCTTAGTAGTTCTTCCCTCAAGAGTTTGAGGAGGCCCCCAGACTAGCTTGTCATCTTCTATTCCGACAGCTAGCTCAAGTTTAACTGTTAGATATTTCTTCTCGCCTTTTATGATTACCCCGCCTTTAGGTAAGTAGTGTCCAGGAGGAGGTGAAAGAGATATTTGTTCTGGTTTAACGTAGTAGATGCTAACATATTGTAATTCTTCTCTCCACGCTTTACTATAACATGCAGCAAATTGTGCCGCCTCAATAATTGATGTTTCACTAGCTTTCGCACCATTTTTCAAAATTAAGATTGGTGCACCTCTAACCTCTGAGTGGAAAACTAAGTCATCTTTCTCTAAGTATTTTCTTACTAATGCGTGGTTGCTTGAAGCATCTTTACCAGCTACAGCGAGGAAGCCTTCAGAAGTATAAAACCATCTATACTTTTCATACCAATTCTTCTTAGTTAAAGCTATTTTAGGAGATATATTTTCTAATTCTTCCAGAATTATTGGTTCTTTCTTTTGTGATAGTTTACTTATCTTCTCATGAATACTGTTGATCTCTTTCTTTAACTCTCCAATCCTATAAGATATATTCTTAGCTTCGTCAAAGAGTCTTGAAGCTTGTCTTGCAATAGATTCATCAAAACTTAGTTGAACTTCACCAAGAGGTGATAATACCAAGATAGTTTTCTTAGAACTATCAATTTTAACCTTGACCCCACCTATAATTCTTTCTTCAGGCGCCTCTATATATTTTAATTGCTCGATCTCGCTTGAATGTGTAAGTATTATCCTTGCCATCTCGTTCTTCCATTCTGATAATTTTGCGAGCTTCTCTAGTGTTTTATATTTATCTTCAAGTTCTTTATTCAATTGTCTGATTTCTTCTTCAATTTTATCTAAAGTTCTATGGGTGATTCGGTGTAGAAGGTTTCTTTCGTAAGCTATTCTTACAGCTTCATTAAAATCAGACACCTCAGTTATTTTTATATTATCTATCTTAAGAGACTTTAGTAGATATGGTAGAGGATGTGTCTCTACATCGGAATCAATGATGACAGGTTGACCTGATTCAATATACTCTAAAACTCTGATTATCGCCTGTTTTATTTTTTCATATTCTTCAATTGATACTTCTGAAAATTTCTTGGATTTATCTACACCTGCTATAAAAATTACTTCTTCAGCGTATCTTCCACCTAGCCCAGCGTCTACTGCTAATCCTGACACTATCTTTCTATTCTTATCTAAGGACTGAAATAGCTGGTCTATATTTGTAAAGCTTGTAATAGCTGGTCTCCTCGGTGGTAGTCTATATTCTTCTCCTACGATAATCTTTCTATCCTTCATTACCAGTGTCTTTAAACATTCTAAGATTCTTCTAGAGCTATCTGTTATGACCATTGTTCCCTTGGGTAGGAGCTCAACTATTAGATTAAGTATCTCCCCGCGGCTTCTCTCGATGCTGAAGATTACTATTCTTTCACCTTCTACTAATTCTACTTTTTTTATTATTGAGTTGTTTAAGATTTTCCTGAATCCGAGTATTCGGTCTGAGGGTTTTCGAGGTTTCTTGTACTCTCCTTTAACTAGATATATACATCTACCTGGGACTATTCTTAACTCATGTTTCTCATAGTTCTTCCATAGTTTCAAGATTATGGAGCCATCATCCATATCATAAACGTTTTCGATTCTACTACCTACTATCTGCTCTATGATCTCTTTCATCAATCTTTTAAGCTCAATATAAGAAAGCTCCACTTTCTCTACTATCCATTACTAGAATCCAAATAAATAGCTTACCCCCTACTGGGCGTGTCCAACTTATTCATAGATCTATCTTACTATGATTTTTAGGCAGTATGTTGTGATTCTTAGTAGTATTCTTGTTTCGGTTGACTCCTTCTTCTTAGTCTTTATTCTGTCTCCAAACTCTACTGTTAATGCTCCGAATATTTCCTCTCTAATGCTTCTATAAGCGTATAGTGATTCATCGTATGCTCTATCTCTTATCCTTGCTCCATATCCTCCCGGGCTTGTTAAGCTCTTCT
>Ga0185307_1001209_pt1 | contig 14651 bp, 13 predicted proteins | sample LHCtaG_FD_128010 | JGI IMG/M metagenome (GOLD analysis project Ga0185307, IMG submission 128010) | Hot spring microbial communities from Little Hot Creek, USA to study Microbial Dark Matter (Phase II) - LHC4sed_matched (SPADES... | ecosystem: Environmental > Aquatic > Thermal springs > Hot... | reverse complement strand
AGGTGTAAGGTTGATTTCTGGGAAGAGTTCTTTCATATTTTTATATCAATTTTGTAATTCGCCAATTAAAGTATGAAGTTTAACATCTTTTATTTTTGTTTTTATAAAACTACCTATTATTCCATTTTTGTTTGTATAAATTTCAACAGTTTTATTATCCAATGTTTTCCCAATATAAAATTTTTTCCCATTTTTTTCATTTTGTGATATTACCAAAACTTCTAACTCTTTATTGATATATTTTTTATTTTTTTGTGAAGCAATAGTATCACATAAGGATAAAAGTTCATAATGTCTTTTTTCTTTTATTTCTTTAGGAACGTTGTCTGGCAATAAAGCAGCTTTTGTTCCTTCCCTTGGTGAATATTTAAATACAAATGCTGCGTCAAATTGTATTTCTTTGGCAGCAAGTATTGTTTGTTGGAAATCTTCTTCAGTTTCATTAGGGAACCCTACAATAAAATCTGTAGTAATAGATATATCTGGTATTTCAGAACGTATCATTTCTACTATTTGTTTATATTTTTCTATTGTATACTTTCTGTTCATTAGTTCTAAAATTTTGTTAGAACCTGACTGTAGCGGAAGATGAATGTGACGTGAAATATTTTTATACAACTTTATCATTTTTATAATATCGTAAGTCATATCTTTAGGATGATTTGTAAGGAAACGCACCCAGTATTTTTTAGATGTGTCCCAAACTGCAACTTTTTCTAACAATTTTGCAAAATTAACTTCAGTATTTCCTTCTATATAACTTTTGTATGAATTCACATTCTGTCCTATAAGAACAATTTCTTTTACCCCTTTATCCAATAATGATTTGATTTCATTTAAAATATCGTTAACATCACGAGAAACCTCTTTACCTCTTACATAAGGAACTATACAATATGAACAAAAATTGTTACAACCTTTCATTATAGGAACAAAACAACTTGTTTTGTTAAAAACATTTATATGAAGTTGAGGATAAAAATTTTGTAGACCAAGTTCATTCTTTATTATTTCTGGTAAATATTCATATTCAAGTGTACCTATAAACAAATCAACATATGGAAATTGTTTTTTTAACTCATTTTTTGCTTTTTGCACAAAACATCCTAAAACAATAATTTTACAATTATTTTTGGATTTTAATTTTTTTAATTGTCCGATAAACGATTTTTCTCTATCTTCAGCATGTTTTCTTACACAACATGTGTTAACAATTATAATATCTGCTTCATTAATATTGTCTGTTAACTTATAATTTTCATCAGAAAGTAACAGAGATGCAACATACTCAGAGTCAGCAATATTCATTTGACAACCAAAAGTTTTAAAAAATACTTTATAGCTCATAGTATGTTTATTATTACAAAATTTTTTAGTGTAGAACAATTGTTTAGCTAAACATCTCTTGCTAACACAAGTCCAAAAACATTTTTTATTTTATATCCCTTTAACACTTTTGCACATTGATTAATTGTTTCTGCAGTTGTGCATACATCATCAATTATTAAAATATTTTTTCCTTTTATTATATCTTTAAATTTATGATTTACTTCAAACGCATCTTTAACATTTTCAATACGTTTTTGTTGTGAAAGTTTAAATTGTGAAACAGTATATTTTTTTCTTATTAACAAATCAGGAATAAAATTTAAATTAAAATTTTTTGATAACTTTTCTGTAAGAAGTTCTGCTTGGTTGTAGCCACGCAGAAACTTTTTTATTTTATGCATCGGAACACAACATATAATATCAATCTTTATATTATTAAAATTTTTTTCATACCCGTTTATTAAAATTTTTTCTAAAAATGATATAAGGTAAGTTCTCTGATTATATTTAAACTCATGTATTAAAGTTTTTATTGGTTCCTTATATTCAACTACACCACGGATAAAATCAAAATATATTTTTCTGTCATGTTTTTTACAATTATAACAAAATTTTCCCCCACTATATAACGGAAGACCACATTTTTCACATACAAGACCATCAATAAATTTTATCTGCTTTATACAACTATTACATAAAGGTTGACTACTAAAATAATCGATTGGTTTTTTACAATAAAAACATATTTTTGGAAATAAAGTATAAACAAATAACTCAAAAAATTTTTTTATAATATTCATAAAACATATAAACTATTGAAAAAATTTTTTGAATAAAATATTAAATAAATTAAATAAAATATTATAAATTCAACAAAATTGCAATATAAGGAGGTAAAAATTCTATGGTAAAAGAACTTAATGAGACAAACTTTGCTGAAGAAGTATTGAATTCAAAAACACCTGTACTTGTAGATTTTTGGGCGGAATGGTGTGGGCCTTGTCGTATGTTAGCACCAACAATTGATGAACTTGCAAGAGAATATGATCAACAAAAAATAAAAATTTGTAAATTAAATGTAGATGAAAATCCAAAACTTGCTGCAAAATACGGTATTATGGCAATACCAACAGTTATAATTTTTAAAGATGGACAACCAGTTGAACAAATAACTGGTGTAAGAAATAAAAAAGAATATGTAAATATTATTAACAAATATATTTCATAAACTTTATGAAAGTAATCAAAAAAATAAAACAGATGCAAAAAATTTCTGATACTTTACGAAAAGAAAATAAAACAATAGGTTTTGTACCTACAATGGGTGCTCTTCATAAAGGACATATTGAACTTATAAAAAAAGCAAGGAAAGAGACTGATGTTGTAGTTGTATCAATTTTTGTTAATCCAATACAATTTGGTCCTAAAGAAGATTATAAAAAATATCCTCGGCCTATAGAGAAAGATTTAAATATATGCAAAGAGAACAATGTTGACTATGTTTTTTATCCAGAAGTTGATGAAATGTATCCAAAAGTGCAAAATTCAAAGTTTAATCTACAAAATGATAATATACTTACTTTTGTAGAGGTAAAGAACTTGCAGGATATACTTTGTGGTAAATTTAGACCTGGTCATTTCAGAGGTGTATGTACAGTTGTTGCAAAATTATTTAATATTGTTAAACCACATATTGCATATTTTGGTGAAAAAGATTATCAGCAGTTAAAGATTATTCAACAGATGGTGAAAGATTTAAATTTTGATATAAAAATAGTTCCTGTAGGAACTGTGCGTGAAGAGGATGGTCTTGCTTGTTCAAGCAGAAACACATACCTTTCTGAAGTTGAGAGAAAAGTTGCTCCATATATCTACAAATCTCTTCTATATTGTAAAGAATTGATTATAGAAAGAAAGTATAAAAGTATAAAAAAATGTATTGAATCTGCCAAGAGATATTTACACAATTTATTATATGGTGTTAAACACAAAATACAATATTTTGAAATTTACGATGAAAATTTACTTCCGGTAGATACAAAATTTCAAATATACCAAAAGGAACAAAATTAAGGATTTTTACTGCAGTATATTTAGGTACCACAAGATTAATTGATAATATAGAAGTTATACTTTAATTATTTTTTCCTTTGGACACTTTTTTGTTTTTTAAGAGATTTTAATGGTTTTGGTAAGTTTTTAACTATAAACTCTTCTGTAGGTAATAAATGTCCTACAAAAATTATCTTTCCTGATAAGTCAATAACATAATTTGTTGGAATTCCTTTGATATTATATTTTTTAGCAACTTCAGCAGTTGTATCCAAAACAACAATATAATTTATTTTTTTATTTGAAACAAACTTTTTTACTATTTTTTCATGTTCACCAATATTTATTGCAACTATTTCTAAATTTTTATCTTTATATTTGTTAGCAAGTTCAACAAGATATGGCACTTCTTGCACACAATAAGGAGACCATGATGCCCAAAAATTTAAAATAATAAGTTTTTTACCAACAATATCAGAAAGTTTTATATTGTAGGTTGATATAGATGGTAATTCAAAGTCAATATAATTATTTTGTAGATTATCATTTTGTTGAGTAAACAAATTTGAAAAGAAAATTAAAATAATGATAAAAAGTTTTAACATTTTATTTTTTTAATACTTCTTGAATAACATTTATGATTGCAGGTTCTTTAATTTTTTTAGCGAGATTTTGGAAAAATGATTTTACTTCTGGCAATGTTATAAAATTTCCTAATGACCAGCAGGCAGCAATACGTAGATCTATTGGTTCTTTTTTTGATTTAACAATTTTTTTCAGTTGTTTAATACCATCAGGATATTTTAACATACCAATAGATATACATACACGTTTTTTAAGGTCAACATCTTTTGTTTTTAACAACTTTATAATTTTTTCTGCTGCAGGTTTGTACTCTAATGAAGTAATAATATCTACGACATATTCTAAAACTTGTGGTTCTTCTGTCTGTAGTAAAGATGTAAGCCACAAAAGATTTTCTTCTGTAGGATTGTCCTGTATGTAATTTAATATAGCGATTTTGTTAGCATAATTTGTGTAATTATAAATTTTTTTTAATGATCTTGAAAAATCATAATTTAATTTTGGTAATATCTCTAAAATTTTACTAAGTTTATGAACAGGTGTTTGTGGAACAATAAGTTCTTCTACAGATTCTATGACTTGTTTTTGATCTTTTAAAGATAAAAGTATGTGTAGTAAAACATTAACTATTTGTTGTTTATTGGTATTCATAATTGCTTTAAGTATAGTATCAATTCCTTGTTCTGCAATATAGGTTAAAATCCACACAATTTTATCTAATGAAGATTTTGGTTCTACTAAATCTTGTAATATAAACTCTTCAGTTTGTTGATAAACTTTATCAATTAAAGAATAAATAAGTTTTGATTTTTCAGAATTTACTTTTGATAACTCTTCAGCAAAACGTAGTAGTTGCTGAGCATATTCTACAAATGATTCATAATCATCAGTAATTATAAGACATGCTAACGAATGTTCAAGTGTATTTATTTGTAATTTTACAATAGTGTCATCTTGTTCTTTAATGATAAACTTTAATATATTACCTACAAGATTTTTCGCAATTTTCCCTTTTTGAAATTTATTTAATTGTTTTGCAATATTTTCTATTGCAGATGACGCAAGTTGTCTAAGTTTTACTACAGGATTTGAAAAATTTTCAGTCATTAAATATACAAGTTTGTCTAATTTATCATCTAACCCTATTATACAAAGTTTTTCTATATTTTCTTGTAAATTTGTTATGAATTTTTCTTGGAGCAATTTTGCTGGCTCGTTAGTAGATAACAGTTCCTCAAGTTGTGCAATCCATGACTTTTTTTCTTCTTTTTGTTGAAGTATCCATTCTGGCAATGCATCAATAAGACCAATTTTGAACAATTCTTCAAAAACTTCTATTGGAACAAGTTTGCTTACAGGAGAGTTCACCACAAGTTTTATAAATTCTTTCATATTTTGTAGTTGTTCAATATATTCAGTTTCACTTTTAACACTATTTTTTAATTGTTTACACCAAGTTATTATCTCATTAAAAATTTCTTCAACATTTTGTTTTGTCAAATTATTGAACAGTTGTTGTTTGAAACCAGTTTCTTCAATTTTTTGTGGTAATGGTTGAATAAACAATTCTTTTATAAGGTTAATATCTAAAGATGACACATATTTTATTATAGCATCGGTTAAATTTTTTTTAGTTTTTTCATCTTTGATTTTATCAAGTTCGTTAAAGCTTGTTCCTAACAGATTAATAAGTTCAGGTAGGTCAGAGACAGGTTGTGAAATGAGATTCAGTATAGATTTAACACTTTGGTCAGATTTTGTAATTGTAATATATTCAACTTCATCGATAGCAATATTTTTTATATTTTTTTCTTTGATAACTTGTAGAATAAAATCTTTTGTTGAAATCTTAGGTTTTTTAATAGATAATGCTAAAAGTATGGTTTTTAGTTCTTCTAAATCAATCTCTTTTTTAAAAGTGATGCTTTTTATTCCTGATTGTAAAAAAAATTGTACAATAGGTGTGATATTTGCTATTGAGACAGGATCTTTTCCTATATATTCTTTATCATTTATAAATATCTTATTATCAACTTCTGATATAGTAAGAATAGTTTCTTCTTGTAAAACTTGTTTTAGAACAGAAAATAATTCATTTATTTGTTTTTCAACTAACGGACTGCTTACAGGATAAATTTTTATATTAACTAAGGTCATCCTAAAAGATTTTAGTAATTGGTCAACAAGATTTTTTTCTTGGTTCATATATTCATAGTTCTCTTAAAAACTTTGTTGCTTCTTCAGGTTCTACAGGATTTATATAGAATCCCGTTCCCCATTCAAATCCACCTATACCTGAAAGTTTTGGGATAATTTCTATATGCCAATGGTAATAATGTAAATTATTATATTTCAGGGGTGAAGTATGTAGTAAATAATTATATGGTGGATTTTCTAACGCTAAGTTTAATTTTTTATTTATTATTTTCATTATGGAAGCTAAATTTTTAAGTTCGTTATATTGTATATCTTCATACATAGGATCGTGCCGTTTGGGTAAAACCCATACTTCAAACGGGAACCTGCTTGCATACGGACATAATGCTATAAAATCTTCGTTTTCTGTAACAACTCGTGTGTTAGTTTTAAGTTCTTCATTTATTATATCACAATAGATACAACGTTCTTTAAATTCATAATACTTTTTTGCACCATCAAGTTCTTGTTTTATTATGATAGGTATCATAGGTAAGGCAATAAGTTGTGAATGTGGATGAGAAAGTGTAGCACCAGCATATTTCCCACAGTTTTTAAATATCAGTATATACTCGAATCGGATATCACGCTTAAGATCTTCAATCCTTTCTTTATACATCCTAAGGATATCAATAACATTATTTAACTCAAGTTGGTAGAGATCTTTATCATGATATGGTGTTTCAATTATAACTTCGTGCGCACCTATACCCGTAATTTTGTCATATATACCATCAGCAGATTTTATAACTTCGCCTTCCACACGTAACGCAGGATATTTATTAGGTATAGTTCTTACTTGCCATCCAGGCGTATTTTTTTGTGTATTTTGGGGTCTGTAAGCAACAATTTCTGGTGGTGTAAATCTTTCATTACCCCAACAAAACGGGCATGTATTTACATCATCTATTTCACGTGGATATTTCATAAAAGCGAAAGGACGTTTTGCACGTTCTGTAGATATTATTATCCATCTACCTGTTATAAGATCACGACGAAATTCTCTCATTTCTATTTCCCATTAAGGACCAATTTTGTGTATTTTACTGCTTTAATTAGAGTGTCAAAATTTTCTTTTGGATGTATTTCTAATATATATATTTTATCTTCTTGATATTTTAACAGTTCTTTATAATTGGGCTGAGAATCATTTGAAGGGATATAATGGTCAACAAAATTTTTCACTCCATGTATGTGATAACCCAATAAATAATTTCCATAGGTATCAAAAAATTTTTTATGTCCTTTTTCAAAACCAAAAATTGTTTGTATTTCAACATGGCCAAAGTCATGCCAATAACGAAGATAATTACTTTTATAACAACTAAAAATTTCTGCAAATTCTTCAAAATTAGGTATTTCGTTTGGGAAAAAACGTGTTTCAATACAAAGATTTATTTTTTTATTTTCAGCATATGGCAAGATTTTATCCAATGTTTTTTTTAACAAATCAAAAAATTTTTGTTTATTTTTCTGACGAGAGGATAAAAAAGATGATTTATATTTATGATAAATTTCAGATGTAATACCATATTGTAGTGCAACTTCATAAAGTTCTGTTGCAGTAGGTTGTGTTTCAATTTCACCTAAATGTAGCACTACTGCTTTACTGTTTACAAGTTCAGCATAATCAATAGTTCTTAAAGTATACTTTATTGCAAGGTTATGTTCTTGTTCATCAGCAGAGGTTAATGAAAACACATTAAAACCATACTTTCCTTTTGGTATGTTTTCCACTGAAGGACAAAAATTGTGTAATGAAAGAACCTTTATTTTGTTTTCAACAACATCTTTTTGTATTTCTTTAAACCATTCCACAGGAATATCTGCATTGAGTTCCACTGCTGATAAGTCAAGTTGATAAAGTTTATCTTTTATTTGCTGCCAGGTAATATTTTTTTTAACAATTTCTTTATAAAAATATATTGTAGAAATTCCTAAATTATCATTTTTGTCGTTCTTCTGTTGGTTCATTATTTTGATTATTAATGTTTTGTGTAATATTTTCTTCAATAAGAGTAGGAGATTCTGTTTCTACATTTTCTTGAGATACACTTTGTTCTTCAACATTTTGTTCGATAAACTGTTCAATAGGTGGTAAGTCGTTTAAAGAAGATAAACCAAAATATTTCAAAAATTCTTGAGTAGTACCGTATAATAATGGTCTGCCAACAACTTCTTTCCTGCCAACAATTTTTATAAGTTTACGTTCAAGTAATGTTTCTAATACTGTTGTGCAATCGACACCACGTGTTTGTTCTATCTCAGCTTTTGTTATAGGTTGTCTGTATGCTATAATAGCTAATGTTTCAATTGCAGCAGGGGATAATCTTAGTAGCGTCCTATCTTGATATAATCTTCTTACATATTCTGAAAACTCAGGTTTTGTTGCCATTTGATATCCTTCAGCAACTTCTCTTATTTCTATAGCAGAACGTGTTGTATATTCTGTCTGCAGTTCAGCAACAAGTTCTTTAACAAGTTCTTCATTAACTTCAGGTATATTGATAAGTTCGACTAATTTTTTAATACCCAATGGTTTATCTGTAATAAAAATTAATGTTTCTATTATTCCTTTTATAAATTTTTTATCCATTTAGTTCTGTTTCAACCTTTTATAAAAATTTTTGTTTTATCAATTTATATCTGGTTTAAAAAAGATTTTATATTTTTAATACTTTCAGGATGAACTAAAACAAGGATGTCGCTGCCTGCTTGTAAGTAACCTAACGCAGTAGTTGTTTCCCATAAGATACCACGTTTTACCGGATCTTCACCCCATAATGGTTCTTCTTCTTTTGATGCTTTAGCTTCTTTTGTTTTCCAAGTTTCTTCGCCAATTAAATTTATAATAGGTGTAGCCATTACGGTGTCTCCTTGTAGACCAGCAAGACGACACCGTTCCATTATTGAATAACAATATTCAAATCCGTACCCTAACCCACCAGTGGTATGATGCATAACAATTTTGTCCAGTGGGACACCTGTATCGTTTATCAAAATATTAAGTTGTTTAGCTAAATTTATATCGAGGGGAGTTTGAGCAATTACTGAATGTCCACAAGCAAATGCTGCCAACGATATTGTTTTATAATTTTCTTTCAGTGCCATCCCTACAAGGATTTTCTCACCTTTTGTAAGTTCACATACAACTGGCAATATTTCAGTATCACGTTCTGTATGTTCACATCCAAGAATTATAAGTGGTAACGAAGTAGTTTTTAAAACTTCAGGTATAAAAGATTTAATATACTCTACAGAATTATTTTTTACATCAGGATGGCAAGATAACAGTCTTATACATATAGCATCAGGTTGTAATTTTTCAACTTCTTTTATCCATTTTATAGGATCTGAAACAATATCTTTTAGATTTTCGTAAAAAGTTGGCCATAAATCTTCTGGTAAATAATCCACAACTTCTGCTACAATAGCAGGTTTGTTTTTTGCTCCACCTTCAAAATTTAGGAATGGCAAAGTTTTTGCCCCACCTATTTTTAATGTCTTACTTCTTGAACCGCCATCATGAACAGTAGCTCCTATAACAACTTCACAAATTTCTGCAGACCATTTTTCTACAAAAGGTTCAAACTTCATAAATTTTCTCCTTCGATAAAATAATTATCCTTCAAAAAATTTTATATCCTTCAGTTGGAAGATTATATTGAAGTTTTACTAAATTTACCAAATTTTTTATTAAAATACAAGGAGTAACTGCGCCAACACCACCAGGTACCGGTGTTATAAACGAGGATTTTTTTGACACATTTTCAAAATCTACATCACCAACAATTTTTGTTTTTGGTTTACCAGTTTTTTCATCAATAATTTCTTTACCATTTTCATCTAAAATTTTTACTCTGTTAATACCAACATCTATAACAATTACTCCCTCTTTTACCATATCTGCAGTTATCAAATTTGGTTTCCCAACAGCTACAATTAAAACATCAGCATTTTTTGTATGTTCAGCAAGATTTTTTGTTGCAATATGACACACCGTAGGTGTTGGCGAACTAAATAATGATGAAAGAAGCAACATAAGGACAGGTTTGCCAACAATTTCTGAATGTCCTACAATAACAACTTCTTTCCCTTTTAGTTCAACTTTTGTTTCTTTTAAACACTCTATAACAGCCAATGCAGTACATGGTGCAACAACAGGTGGAGTTTCAGCATAAAAAAGTTTACCTAAATTTTCTGCAGTAATTCCTTCTACATCTTTTAATGACAAAATTTTATTTTGCAACTTTCTTTGGTTTAACTGTTGTGGTAAAGGAAGATTAAGCATTATCGCATTAACATCTTTGTCAGCATTAAGTTGTTCAATTCTTTGTTCAAGTTCATCTTCAGTTATATCATTATTTAACGACAACACTTCAATTTTTACACCAAGTTCTTCACAAACTTTACATTGTGTATTCACATAAACTTTTGTTGCAGGATTCTCACCTACTATAATAGATACAATTTTTGGTGTTATAGAAAACTTATTTTTCAACTCTTCAAGTTGTTGTTGTACTTCGTTTTTTATTCGGTTAGCAATTTTATTCCCATCAATGATATTTGTTGTATTCATAATTTTACTCCTGTTTTATAATTCTTTATGCTAAACTTGTAATTATTTCATCTAACGATGCACCTGCAGGTACCATCGGGAAAACATTTTCTTCTTCTTCAATCCAAAAATCTATCACTACAGGTTTATCTTTTATTTCAAACGCTTTTTTCAATGTTGGCACAACCTCTTCTTTCTTTGTTACTCTGAATCCCTCAGCTTTGTATGCTTTTGCAACTTCTACAAAATCTGGGACTGGTTCACAATTAACTTTCCCTAACTTTCTTGTGCAAAGATATGTTTGAGAATATCTTTTGTTATAAAATAGTTCTTGCCATTGACGAACCATGCCTAAATATCCATTGTTCATTATGCAAACAATAACATTAACCTTGTTTACTACAGCAGTGGCTAATTCTTGAATATTCATCTGAAATGACCCATCACCTGCAATGACTATTACCGTATCTTTTGGTTTACCAAACTTTGCTCCTATAGCAGCTGGGAATCCATAACCCATAGTTCCTAACCCACCTGAAGATAAAAATTTCCTTGGTCCGTTTGGTTTATAATACTGTGCAGCCCACATCTGGTTTTGTCCAACTTCGGTGACAACAATAGCATCACCTTTTGTAAGTTTTGTAATTTCTTCAATTATATATTGAGGTCTTAATTTTTCATCGTCTTTATATTTTAAAGGATATTTATTTTTCCATTCTTCAATTTGTTTTAACCATTCAGTATGTTTTTTAGGTTTCACAAGTTTTAACAATTCTTGTAACACCATCTTACAGTCGCCCACTACTGGTATGTCAGCAACAACATTTTTTGATATACTTGTAGGATCAATATCAATATGTGCGATATGTTCTGCTTTTGGTGCGAACCCTGCAAGTTTGCCAGTACATCTGTCGTCAAACCTTGCACCTACTGCTATTATAAGATCTGCATTTTGCATACTTAAATTTGCATATACAGTGCCATGCATACCTAACATACCTAATGAAAGTTCGTGATCTACTGGGAAACTTCCTATAGCCATTAATGTTGTGGTAACTGGTATATGACAAATTTCAGCAAGCTGTTTCAATTCTTCAGTAGCATTTGAGATCACTACACCACCACCAACATATAATACAGGCCTTTTTGCAGCATTTATTGCATCAGCAAGTTTTTTTATTTGTAATGGATGACCTTTATATGTAGGTTTATATGATGGAAGTTCAATTTTTGTTGGCCATATGAATTCAGTTTTTGCACGTTGGATATCTACTGGAATATCGATTAACACTGGTCCTGGCCTTCCAGTAGAAGCAATATAAAATGCTTCTCTTATTGTTTTTGCAAGTTCTTTTACATCTTTTATTAGATAATTATGTTTTGTTATCGGTCTTGTAATACCAGTTGTATCTGCTTCTTGAAACGCATCATTACCTATAAGGTGTGTTGCAACTTGTCCTGTAAACGCAACAATCGGTACTGAATCCATATACGCTGTTGCAATACCTGTAGTAAGATTTGTAGCACCTGGTCCAGAAGTGGCAATACAGACACCCACTTTACCAGTAGCACGTGCGTATCCGTCAGCCATATGTGCAGCAGCTTGTTCATGCCTAGTTAATACAAACTTAATTTTTTTAGAATCATAAATTTTGTCAAATATTGGTAATACAGCACCGCCTGGGATACCAAACATTACTTCGACACCTTCTTTTTCCAACGATTCAACAAAAATTTCAGCACCTGTTTTTTCAATTGCCGTATCCTTCTTCTTTGTCATTGTTGTTTACTCCTTTTTATGGTTGAGAAAACTTTTAGTTTAATATTAAGTGTTCACTAATTTATAATACACATTTTCAATTTTGTTTACCATTGAATAAAAATCAAATTTTCTATTAAAATAATTTATAGCATTAAAACTTAACTTTTTTGAAAATTCTTCATCTAACAAAATTTTTTCTAATTTTTCAGCTACTGCATAGATATCATGTGGTGGTACTAAGAATCCAACTTCATTATTAATAATTATCTCTGGTAATCCACCACAATAATATCCAATTACAGGTTTTCCACAACCTAACGCTTCAATAAATGCTACACCGAAAGGTTCTTCATAAGAAAGTAATACAAAACAATCACAAATTGTTAAAAGTTCTATAATATCATCTCTGTAACCTAAAAGTTTAATGAAACTAGATAAATTATAACGAGAAATTAAAAACTCCAGTTTTTTTCTTTCGCTACCCTCACCTGCAATTAATACTAATAAGTTTTTTATTTTATCTTTTAAAATTCTTACTACTTCTATAAGTTCATCAAATCCTTTCGTAGGATAAAGATTACCTACACTTAAAACTATCTTTTTATTCTTTTTATCAAACTGTTGTTCAAGTTTTGATATTATTTCAAGATTTTTGTTAAATCTTTCTTTAGGTATTGAATTATAAATTACTTCTATTTTTTCTTCTTTGAATTTATTTTCTTTTATTAAAACATCTTTTACAACTTGAGATACTGCAATAATTTTTGTCCGCCATATGTTTATAAAAAATTTTGTAACTAAATGGACTTTTGCCATAAGACGCCGATGAATTACTACAGGTATTGAGTTCAACATACCAAGAATTACCGATATAACATAATCTTTGCCAGAATGAACATGTATAATATTTGGTTTCCATTTTTTTAAAAAAATTGAAATTTTGAAAAACCCTAAAATTTGTGTTTTATAACTTATATAACAAATTTTTTCTTCTTTAAGTTTTTTTTCAAACAACGAATTTTTTCTACATACTACACATACTTTATGACCTTTTTCTAATAAAGCTTTTGTAAGTTCTAAAGTTCTAAATTCAGCTCCACCTAAAACTTTGGATGTGTTCCATTGTAGAATCTTCATCTTTTAGGTTTAAGAACAGCACCTTCTGATGCTGAAGTAACAAATTCGCAATATCTTGCAAGCCATCCAGTCTTAAACTTTTTTTCTCTTGTTGCAAGTTCACCCTGTAATTTTGCCAATCTTGCACCAAGTTCTGTATCAGTAATACGAATGTTTAGTTTTCTATTAGGAATATCGATTTCAATTATATCACCATTTTGTACCACACCTATAGGACCACCAGCTGCTGCTTCAGGTGAAACATGGCCGATACAAGGACCTCTTGTACCACCTGAGAACCTACCATCTGTAATTAATGCAACTTTATCAGCTAATCCCATACCTTGAAGGACACTTGTTGGACCCAACATTTCTCTCATTCCAGGACCTCCTTTAGGCCCTTCATAACGTATGACAATAACATCACCTTTCTTAATTTTTTTGTTTAATATAGCGTTCATTGCTGCTTGTTCAGAATCAAATACTACAGCAGGACCAACAAATTTCATCATATTTGGTAACACAGCTGATTGTTTCACAACAGCACCTTCAGGTGCAAGATTACCATAGAGTATTGCTAATCCACCCTGAGTTGAATATGGTTTTTTATAACGTATAACATTCTCATCTTCAACCTTTCCTTCTTGAGCAATCTCAAGTATGTTTTTACCAGAAACTGTATTTGCACTTTTTAAATATTTCTGTAACACATTTAATACTGCAGGTATACCGCCTGCTTTATGCAAATCTTCCATATATAAATCACCTGCGGGTTCTAATCTTACTATATTAGGAACAATCTTTGAAATATCATCAAAAAGTTTTATATCAAACCTAATTCCTGCTTCGTACGCAATTGCTTTTAGATGTAAAACAGAGTTAGTTGATCCACCAAGTGCAGCATCTACCACTATAGCGTTATAAATTGAATTGTACGACAAAACTTTTAATGGTGTTAAGTTTTCATATACCATTTGTACTATACGTCTGCCAGATTCATATGCAATACGTTTTTTTTCTGACAAAACAGCTGGTGTTGTTGCACAATATGGT
>Ga0185307_1001207_pt1 | contig 14660 bp, 15 predicted proteins | sample LHCtaG_FD_128010 | JGI IMG/M metagenome (GOLD analysis project Ga0185307, IMG submission 128010) | Hot spring microbial communities from Little Hot Creek, USA to study Microbial Dark Matter (Phase II) - LHC4sed_matched (SPADES... | ecosystem: Environmental > Aquatic > Thermal springs > Hot... | reverse complement strand
GCTGCTGGCTTGACTTGCCAAGTTTCGTGAACATCTGTGGTCACTGGGACGCCAACCTGCTCCTTGACCTTTGCCAGAATTTCCAAGCCCCGCTCCAGTCCAAGACCTCGGAAACTCTCAATGGAAGTTCGGTTAGCCTTGTCGTAAGAGGCTTTGAAGACAAAAGGCAAGTCAAGTTGGGTCGTAATTTCTTTGAGGGCGTGAGCGACTTCAAGGCACAGACTTTCGCTTTCAATCACGCACGGACCTGCAATCACCAGCAACTTTGAGCCATCAACCGTGTAATCACCCACTTTGACAGTGTGGCGAATTGGTTGCCATTGCTCCAGTGACGCCACTTCTCATCACCTGCACTTACCCTCATGTAGTGCCAAAAAGGTTTTGCTCCTACGCAACGAATTTTGCAACTATCGCCGAGAGTGGGAAGGCTGAGAACAGCAACTGGCGAATAGCAAACGGCGGGTAACGAGCGGTGAATAGCAAACGGTAAGCAATGACCAAACAAATTTAGGGTTTTCCCTTACAATTCGTTGGGAAAATTCCCTGACACCATTGGCGAGAGGGACGCCCAAAATCCAGAATGACAATTCCTAAATTGTCAGTCTCAAGTAAGGAGGCGAGCGGTGATGAAACTGCTTCTAAGCCGCAAGCAAAGTTTCTTGAAACTGGCGAGTGTCTTTTTGTCGCTGCTTTTACTTTTCCTTTTGGTTGTTTCCGCAATCAGTTCGCAAGAGGACGAAGACGAAAGTTGGGAGATTGTCAAGTATCCTGTGGAGAAGACACCACCATTAGACCCGACGACAGGCACGCCTGAAGGCAAAACGGAGCCGCCTGCCCGACCAACTTTAGGAAACTACCGCAAAAGTTACCTGCCCTTCAAAAACAACGCCTACCCAGCACCACTTTTCACCAACGACACATGGTATTTCCCGCCGATACACCATCAAGGTTACATGGCGCCAGAGGACTATTACGATTGGCTTAACACGGTAACCAAATTGTCAACACCTCATGCTAACGAGACGAGGCAAAGGTGCGAGTCTTGCCACGCTGACCCACAAACCGATGGGTTCGGGTTCTACCACCAATGGCTTGAATCAAAACACGCTAACGCCCGAAAGGATGTCTTTGAGCGCTACATACGCCAGAGCAAACTACTTTGGTGGGGAAAGGTTGACGAATTTTTCAAGGAGGCTGGGATACCTGAGTGGTTTGTTGAAAAAGTTCCGGGCATAAGGGAGGTGGCGAAACTTTACCCTAAAGCCGTTGTGAGGGAACTGGGTGTTAACTTGGACGGACTCGTCGGAAGGAAAAGCCCGTTGTGGGATGAGCAAAGGAAAGTTTACAGGGTCTCGTGCATAGATTGCCATGTTAAGCCTGGAGCGACAAAATCGGGCGAAAAAGAGCCCGGCATTGTCTTACCCACCACAAGAACCTGCGCCACATGTCACGCAAGGCAATGGGTTGAGATGATGAGCGAATTGACTGTCAATAGCCCGCCTTTCCCTCCCGGAAGACCTTCCCACGCAGCAGGTTGGATTTCCAACATAGCGGTTCCGTGGTATGCGACCAACTCCCGGCAACTTCAAATAGGTTGCGATTCGTGCCACAACACTGAAGTGCGCGGATGCGATTCCTGCCACACACGCCACTCCTTTGACCCGAAGATTGCCCGTCACCCCAAAGCCTGCGAAGCCTGCCACATGGGACCAGACCATCCAGACTATGAGGCATGGTCAACCAGCAAGCACGGTCATGTCTGCGAGGCATCCCATCCAGACTACTCAAAGCGACTTGCGGAAGCGATTCCGGGTAGAGATTACAAAGCACCGACTTGCCAATATTGCCACATGCGCTACAAGGAGGCAGGCGAAGTCTATGTCAGCCACAATATGGTAGCGAAAGCCATATGGAGGATGGGCACAGCATACCACGACCCGACAGGCAAACTTATGCCCAAAGACCAACCCCTTGACATGAGAGTTGCCCTCAATAAAGCGAGGGATTTGGGTCTGGCTGAAACGGGCTACGATGAGCGAAGGGAGATGTGGACTTCGGTGTGCACCGATTGCCACGGTCAAAGGTTCGTTGAGACTTGGAGGAACGCTGCCGATGAAGGTCTTGTTCAGGCTTACCGATACCTGCTCAAGCAGAAAGAGCAAATCCAAAAACTGTTTGACGAGGGCTTGCTGATGAACCAGAAGTTCGCAGTTAGGGGCAAAGATACTGTCCAAGATTTCCTTAGCGTTCATTTCACCTTGGACTACCCTGCAGGTCTTTGGCGATGGTTCTACAAGGGTAAGAGCACTCCCAGCGAAATTGAGCGGCGCTTCGTTGAGGTTTGGTTCCGCTGGATCTTGCACTACTACAAAGGCACATTCCATGGTAGCCCCGACATAAGTTTCCATCAAGGCATCGTTCAGGTTTGGAAAGAAGATGCTTACATTGACGATGAGGAACTAAAGTTGCGCAAACTTGACGAGTTGGAACGAAAAATAAGGCAACTGGAACAAAGCCAATTGAAGCAGGCAAAAGGGAACGGAACAAGGTGACCTAACTGATATGGATGCGTAAGGGATGCCTTTTCGGATTTTCGGCTTTACAATGGCGTAAATCTCGCTATAATCTTTTGACCGACTTGTTGGATTGCTTGCGAGAAGGAGGGCTGTCATGTTCAGGTATGTCCTTTTCTGTGCGGCGTTCGCTATAGCGATAAAACTGTATGCCCAAGATTCAGCGGTTAAGAGATTGAAAAAGGTGTCAACAGCGCAGGGGACGGGGACAATTAAAGGCGTCGTTAAGTTTGAAGGCACGCCTTTGAAGCCTCGGCTTATCAGGATGAGTCAGGACAGAAACTGCGAAGCCATTCATAAAGGTAAGCCTGTGGTGGCGGAAGATTTCGTGCTCAACAAGAATGGAACTCTCAAATGGGTGCTGGTTTATGTCAAGTCCGAAGTCAAGGGTGATTTTGAGATACCAAGCAAACCTGCCGTGTTAGACCAACAAGGATGCGTGTATCGCCCAAGGGTCATAGGAATTATGGTCGGTCAACCCCTTGAGATACGCAACTCTGACCCCCTCTTTCACAATGTCCATTTCGTCAGCAAAAAGAACGGTCAGTTCAACTTCAGCCAACCGAGGAAGGGCATGAAGTCGGTTCGTGTATTCAAAAACCCTGAACTTCCCGGAACTGCTTACTTTAAATGCGACATTCACCCTTGGATGAGGGCTTGGGTCGGAATTTTTGACCACCCGTTCTTTGCCGTCACAGGTGATGATGGCTCTTTCACCATTTCGGGCTTGCCCGAAGGGACATACGAAATTGAAGCGTGGCATGAGAAATTGGGAACTAAGTCCGCTAAGGTCAGCGTTAAGTCTGGTGAGACAGTGACCGTCAATTTTGTCTTCAAGCGATGACTGTGAGTTTGTTCGTAGCAGGAGCGTGAGAAGAGACTATGAAAGGACGAAGGTTGACAGGAAGGATTGAGGGATTGCTTCTCTGTTTGATGTTGGTTGCATTGGTTGTGATTGCTGTGGTGACTGTAGGCGGTCGCTTTTGGTGGCTGCCGCCGTTAGCTTCCCAGCACGGGAAAGCCATTGACACGCTGTTCACGGTAACCTTGATTGTCACTGGTATCGTTTTCGTTTTAGTGCAATTATTTCTCGCCTTCCTGGTTTTCCGGTTCGGCGGCAGTGAAAGAAGGAGAGCCGTTCACTTCACCGAGAACAGGAGACTTGAACTGATCTGGACGATCGTCCCTGCTGTGATACTGACGATACTGATTTTCTTCGGTGGCAGGTTGTGGTCAAGGATTCAGACAACCGAACCGCCAGAGGATGCGTTCAAGGTTGAAGTTTGGGGAGAGCAGTTCAGGTGGACTTTCCGATACCCAGGCAAGGACGGGAAATTTGGCAGGACCGATCTTAAGTTGGTCAGTGTTGAGAACCCCTTAGGTATTGACAAAAATGACCCCGCAAGCAAAGACGACATCTTCTTCTTTGCGGGCGAGGAAAATTTGCACATTCCCGTCAACAAACCTGTGGTCGTCTATTTGCGATCAAAGGATGTCATCCACAGTTTCTATGTGCCCAACTTTCGGGTCAAACAAGATGCAGTCCCAGGGATGGTCACGAGGACTTGGTTCATCCCCACAAAGAAGGGTGAATTTGAGTTCGCTTGTGCCGAACTCTGCGGTTTAGGGCATTACATGATGAGAGGTGTCATCGTCGTTGAAGAAGAGGAGAAAGTCAATCAATGGCTGAGCGAACAATTGACTGTCGGTGATGTGCTACCTTGAAAAAGGAGGGCGAAAAAAGGATGGAGCATGTTCGTGCTGAAACTGCTCACCACCACGAACCTAAGAGTTTCTGGACGAAATACATTTTCAGCCAAGACCACAAAATCATCGGCATCCAATACTTGATCACTGCCTTCGCTATGGGCTTTATCGGTATGATTTTGTCTTGGCTGATGAGGTTGCAACTGGGCTGGAGTGGCAAACAGTTCCCTTGGCTCGGCAAATTGTTGCCTCAGGCAGTGGAAGGTGGGATTTTGAAGCCAGAATTCTACATCGCTTTGGTCACTATCCACGGGACAATCATGGTCTTCTTCCTGCTGACTGCTGGCTTGATAGGTGGCTTCGCTAACTTTCTGATTCCGCTACAGATTGGCGCAAGGGATATGGCTTTTCCGTTTCTCAACATGCTCAGTTATTGGGTTTTCCTGCTTTCGTGTGTCACGCTGATAGCCTCTTTCTTCGTCCCAGGAGGTCCAGCAGGTGCAGGTTGGACTATGTATCCACCGCTTAGTTCCGTCAAGGAGACTTTACCTGGCTCTGGGATAGGGACGACCATATGGCTTATGTCAATGGCACTCTTCATCGTTTCAACAACTATGGGCTCTTTGAACTACATAACGACGATTTTGAACTTGCGAACGAAAGGGATGACGATGGGAAGGTTACCCTTAACAGTTTGGGCTTTCCTCGTCACTTCTATCTTGGGTCTTTTCGCTTTTCCTCCCCTTTTCGCGGCAGCGGTCATGCTTCTACTTGACCGACATCTTGGGACGAGTTTCTTCACGCCTTACATGATAGTCGCTGACAAGCCTATACCTCATGAGGGTGGTTTGCCGCTTTTGTGGCAGCACCTCTTCTGGTTTCTTGGCCACCCTGAAGTTTACATCGTGATTTTGCCAGCAATGGGCATAACATCCGAAGTGATTTCAACTCACGCACGAAAACCCATCTTTGGCTACAGGATAATGGTCTTGTCTATCTGCGCCATCGGGTTTTTGTCGTTCATCGTTTGGGGTCATCACATGTTCGTCAGCGGCATGAACCCTTGGCTCGGCACTGCTTTCATGGCTACGACACTAATAATTGCTGTCCCTTCAGCCATCAAGACTTTCAACTGGTTGGCAACTTTGTGGGGAGCAAACATTCGCTTCACGACGGCGATGCTTTTCGCTATAGGCTTCGTCTCAACCTTCGTGACAGGCGGTCTGACGGGTCTTTTCTTGGGCAACCCTCCCATTGACATTCAGTTGCACGACACTTATTTCGTTGTCGCCCACTTCCACATGGTCATGGGGACTTCTGCTTTATTTGCCCTTTACGCCGCCGTTTACCATTGGTTTCCCAAAATGTTCGGTCGGATGATGAACGAGAGGTTGGGCAAACTTCACTTCTGGTTGACCTTTATTGGCGCATACGCTGTATTCTTCCCAATGCATTATCTTGGCTTCATGGGCGTTCCAAGAAGATACTACGCTTTTGACCAATACCAGTTCTTCCCTCAAGGCGCTGTCAGCGATATCAACATTTTCATCAGCGTAGCAACTTTCATAGTCGGCTTTGCCCAACTCCTTTTCGTCATCAACTTCGTCTGGAGTGCCTTCAAAGGGCAAAAGGCTGACAGAAACCCGTGGAAGGCTAACACCCTTGAGTGGCAAGCGCCTTCACCACCACCTCACGGCAACTGGGGAGACGATTTGCCTGCCGTTTACCGTTGGCCTTACGACTATAGTGTTTCCGGAGTGCCTGAAGACTATATCCCTCAAACTGTTCCACCCGCCCCTGTAAAAGTTAGCGGTGATGGCGGTGATAGAGGTGATAAAAATGAAGCGAAAGCGGAAGGATGAGAGCGCCAAAAGTTTGTGCAAGTGAGTTCGGCTCAATGTTTTCCCGAGAGGTGAAAAGTTGTGACAGTTGAGAAGCCTGAAAAGATAACTCATCAACCGTTTAACGAGTGGTTGCACAGGTTGGCTGTCCTTGTGGCTTTTGTTTCCGTAATTTTGATTGCTGCTGGTGCTTTGGTGACGAGCACCAAATCAGGTGACGCCATACCTGACTGGCCGACATCCTATGGTGCTTTGATTCCGTCCTATTTGGCAGGAGGCGTTTTGATTGAATGGGCTCACAGGGTCGTCGCTGGCATCTTGGCTCTTTTGGTCTTAGTGTTGACAACACTTTTGGCTTTCGGTTCGGTGCCGAGGTGGTTGAAATGGATGGGTGTTATGGCACTGGTGGCAGTAATTGCTCAAGCAGTCTTGGGCGGACTCAGAGTTTTGGTCGTCTCGCACGAAAGAGTTCAAGAAGTTGCCATTACAGTTACCAAAGTGAGCCATCCTGACACTGCACGCATCCTTTTTGCTGTCGCTCACGCCGCCTTGGCTCAAGTTGTTTTGGCATTGGCTTTCGCTATTGCCTTGTTTACTAAGCCCTTGGAAGGGAAAGTGCGGGGTGCGGAGTGGGAGGTGCAGGAAATGGGCGGGCGAAAGGGTGAGACGATTCTCTTTCGGCTAAATCGCTTTCGCTACATCATCGTTGCGCTAATCGCATTGATTTTCGCTCAACTTATCTTGGGTGCAGTTATGAGGCACATGGGGGCAGGGTTGATAATCCCTGACTTTCCCACATCTTTCGGCAAAATTGTCCCTCCCCTCGGGAATTTGCCCTTTGACCCTAACAACCCGACGAGGATGACTTACGATGAGTTTGCCTTCAAAGTCGCCATCAACTTCGCTCACAGGGTAAACGGATTCGTTATTGCTGCCATCGTTTTCGTGCTTTTTGGGACTCTTAAGGCTTTCCCTTTCTTCCCACTAAGAAGGTTGAGCAAGTGGCTCGTTGGTTTAATCATCCTTCAAATTGCCCTTGGAGGTTTAAGTGTTTGGACTGAGTTGGCTGTTCCCGTAACCATAGCCCATGTCGCCGTCGGCGCTACTCTGTTGGGTTTAAGCGTTTTGTTGCTTTGCCAAACTTTCTCCCATTCGTGGCTAACTCTGGCTAAAGGTGATGGAAGATGAGGTCAACTCTCTTGATGACGCAAGATGGGACTGAAGTCAGCGGAAATTGGGGGCTAATCGCTATCACTGCAAATAAACTTTCGGACTACGCACAATTGGTCAAGTTGAAACTTTCAACCCTTGTGGTCATAACGACGGCTTTCGGCTACTTGTTGGCATTGCGCAATCATTGGACGGAAGTTAGTGCCCATTTGATATTGACGCTTATCGGCGCTTCCATGATAGTCGGTGCTGCTAACGCTTTCAACCAAGTTTTAGAGAGAGACCTTGACGGTCTGATGGGAAGGACGAAGTCAAGACCTTTGCCGTCGGGAAGGATGGGCTTAACAGAAGCGGTTTTTGCTGCCTCTCTTTTATCTGCTTCAGGGCTAACCCTCTTAGCCCTTTTCACTAACTGGCTCACAGTCCTTCTTTCGTCCCTTGCCTTTTGCCTTTATGTCTTCGCTTACACACCTTTGAAAAGAAAAACGGAATTTTGCAGCCTTATTGGCGCAATAAGTGGGGCTATCCCGCCAGTGATGGGTTGGACAGCGGTTCGCAATGAGTTAAGTCCAGATGCCGTCGCCTTGTTTTCCCTTCAGTTCTTTTGGCAGTTCCCTCACTTTTGGGCAATCGCTTGGCTTTACCGAGAAGACTACCAAAAGGTTGGGTTCAAGATGCTTCCTGTCAAGGGAGACCTTAATTCTGTGACCCGACAGACCGTTTACTACACTGTCGCCACCATACTGGTCAGTGCTTACCCTTTGCTTGTTGGCAAAGTGAGTTGGTTTTATGCTGTCGGGGGTTCGCTTCTGGGAATTTGGTTTCTCAACTCAGCCTTGAAGTTTTACCGAGAACCCACAAAAAAGTTTGCAAGGAAACTGCTCATGGTTGCTGACATTTACTTGCCTTTGGTGCTTATGCTTTGGCTTTCAACATCGGTTAAGTGAGGTGAAATGTGATGATGACGACTAAGCCTAAAGGCTCTCAAATAACTGGCGGCATCCAAAGTGGCGATGGATGGCATTGGGACGGTTGGAAGAGAGGTGGGGAAGGGTTACCGATACCTACTGCCAATCTTGGTCTATGGGCGTTTTTAGCGGCGGTGACCATGTTGTTTGCAGGTTTGTCCAGCGCTTATTTGGTCAGGATGGCTTTGCCCGATTGGGTCATCATACCCAAACCAAAACTTCTCTGGCTTAACACAGCGATTTTGATTTTGAGCAGCGTCACCGTTCAATGGGGTTGGATGGCAGCAAAGAGAAGGAAACTCAATTTAGTCCGCTACGGTTTGTCCTTGACAACCATGCTGGGGATAATGTTCGTGGTAGGTCAATTTTTGGTCTGGAGGCAATTGGTGGCGGCAGGAATTTACCTTCAAACGAATCCAGCCAGCAGTTTCTTTTACTTGCTGACAGCCATGCATGGCTTGCACCTAATTGGCGGAATACTCGCTCTCGTTTGGGCTACAGTCAGGTCGTTCTTTGAAACTTCAACGCTCAACCTGCAAAGCACGATTGAATTGTGTGCTGTATATTGGCACTTCCTATCTATCGTCTGGATTTGGCTTTTGGCGCTAATTTTGTTGCGATAAAGCGAAAGAGGTGAGGGAAAGGATGAAACCTGAGACACAAGTTGCGCCTTTGGAAGATGTTCTCAAATCCGACTGGGGCGGTGGCAAATCGCCCTTTGCTGTCAGTTGGGGTAAGTTGATGATGTGGGTCTTTCTCATCTCTGACGCCTTCACCTTTGGCGGACTTTTGGTTGGTTACGCCTCCCTGAGAATTAGCAGTGAAAGGTGGGCTGATGTTGAACGGGTTTTCTCCTTACACCTTTTCGGCAAAGACATACCTCTGCTGCTGATAGCCATCATGACCTTTATCCTTGTCAGCAGCAGCGGTTGGATGGCGTTGGCAGTCCATGCTGCTTACGAGCGTGACCGAAAAAAGACGGTAACTTACTTGCTACTAACTTGCTTGTTTGGGATGCTGTTTCTTTGCTGTCAAGGATACGAGTGGGGCAAACTTATCATGGAGGGTTTGAGACCTTGGCAAGCACCTGAACACCCACCTTTTTACGGTGTCCGAGGTTTCGGCGCTTCCTTCTTTACCTTGACAGGATTTCACGGATTGCATGTCCTAAGCGGCGTCGTTTACTTGCTCATCATAGCCTTAAGGGTTGCCAAGGGCGTTTACGAGCGACGAGGTTCTTACGAAGCCGTTGAGATTGCAGGGTTATACTGGCACTTCGTTGACTTGGTCTGGGTTTTCATCTTCACCTTCTTCTACCTGTTCTGAGACGAGACAGATTGGCAATGGCGAGAATGGATGCTATGGAGGTGAAAAGCGTTGTCTCATTTTGAGCGCAAACATCCGCCCGCAAAAGTTTACTTGACAGTTTGGTTTTGGCTTTTCGTTTTGAGTTTCACCGCTTACTTCATTGACTTGATGCATCTGCCTTTCCTACTAAGTGCTGTCCTGTTCACCTGCGTGGCTTTGATGAAGGCAGGTCTGATTGCCGCTTACTTCATGCACCTTCGGTTTGAAAAACTCAATCTCATTTACGCAGTCCTCGCTCCCTTGATTCTGCTTGTGGCTTTGGTGGTTGGCGTTTTGCCTGACGCTTTTAGCATTTTCCTCAGCCAACCCAAATGAGGTGATGGCTTATGCGTTGGTTGGTTTCGCTGGCATTTTCGCTTTTGCTTGCGAAAATTGCCTTAGCACAATGTGCCATGTGCAAGGCAAATGTCATAGCGTCGGGCGATAACAACCTCGCTGCAGGTTTGAGGGCAGGGATCTTACTTTTGATGGCTATGCCTTACCTTATCGTTGGCACCGCCGCTTTAGTCATCTATCTTTCTTACCGTCGTTCTCTGCGATGGCGGATGGAAAACTAAGACAAACTGACTTACCGACCAATGATCGTTTAACCCGTCGCTAAATTTTTTGCCGACAATCAGTTCCGTTTTTCGCAATATTGCAGTATAATGTTGACGGCAATTGACCTAAAAGGAGGTGTGTCGTGATGGTGACGGAAGAACAGAAGCGTTTCTTTCAAGAGCAAGGTTACTTGCGGCTGGAGCAAGTCTTTACAGCCGATGAGATAGAGGAACTTCGTTCGGACTTGGACTACATAATACACACTTTCGCTGACTGGAACGCTGCTTGGCGTGGTGAGTGGAGGAAGGAGTATGTGGATGACCCGAGTTTAGTTGAGCGGGTGAAATTGGTCGCCATCCACGAGTTGCAACACTACTCGGCAGCGTGGGCGAGGGCAATTCTTAAGCCTGAATTGGTTAACGCTATCGCTGATTTGTTAGAAACCGATGTTTTGGAGTTTCACCATTGCACTCTACACGCAAAACCGCCTGGCGAAGGTGCTCCCTTTCCACTGCACCAAGATGACCCCTTCTACCCACACGAAAACGGCTTGCTTTATGTTGACGCTTTGTTGCATTTGGACGACGCCGATGAAGAGACGGGCTGCATCCACTTTTTGCCCGGCAGCCACAAACTGGGTCGGTTAGAGCACATCATGGGTCCTGACACGGCTCCCCACCTTCCTACAGACAAGTTCCGCTTTGAGGAAACAGTGGGTGTGCCAGCGAAGGCGGGGGATGTCGTTTTGTTTTACCTTTGGACAGTTCACGGCTCGGCTGTCAACAAAAGCAACCGATGGAGACGCATCGTTCGCATCGGTTACCGCCACCCTGCTAACCGCCAACTGGGTGGACAGGCGATGGGACGACCGGGCATTATAGTCAAGGGTGTGCGACCCAAAGTTGAAGGCATAACCGTTGATGTCTACGGAAATTGGCAACCTCGTGAAGTGGCAAAAGTCTGAAGACCTTGAGCACATCGTTGCAGTCATCAACGAGAAAATTCACAGCCGTGCTTTTTCGCACGGTCTTGTCCAATTCCGATCTTGTCCGACAGAGGTGAGACTTCATGAGATATTGGCATCATTTTGTCCTGTCGCTGGCTGGTGTGACCATTGTTATCGCCCTCACGGCAGCCTTCGTTCATTTTCGGAACGAAAAGGGAAGCAGGTTACCTATCTATTGGGCTGTCCCCAATTTCCAACTCATCGCTCATGACGGAAAGCCCTTTGGGCTGAAAGACTTGAAGGGCAAAATCTGGGTGGCAGAATTCTTCTTCGCATCTTGTGCAGGAATCTGTCCCATCATGAACCAAAACATGATGGAAGTTCAGAAAGCCTTTGCCAATAACCCTGATGTCCTCATCGTCAGCATCACCGTTGACCCTAAAAACGACACTCCCGAAATCTTACGGGAGTATCGCCAGAACTTTGATGCGATGGATGGCAAGTGGTTCTTCCTTACGGGCGACAAAAAAGCCATTTACCAACTGGCTCGGCACGGTTTCAAAGTAGCAGCAGAAGAAGTTCCACCGCAAGAGGAAGGTGGTCCTTCCGACTTCATCCACAGCGACCGCTTCGTCCTCGTTGACCGACAGGGGCGCATCAGAGGTTTCTACAACGGCACGGACAAGGAACAAGTCAGAAAACTCATAGCCGACATCAAAAGACTGCTGAGGGAATAGGAAACTGGCAGGAAGATTGGTAGGGCGAGCCTCCTGCCGAGCCTAAAATGGCGGCGAATAGCGAGTAGCGAATGGCAAAAGGTTTTTCTGGAAGGCAGTGCCCTTGTGCTGCCGCCTAAATTTTCGGTCGTTCGGGAGCACAACCATCCAGTCAATAACTTTCCAGACGCTGAACGAATTCGGCGCTCAAAATTTTCGTCATCAACCATTGGCTGAATGTAGAGGCATGGGTAGTTTTAGAACACACTTAGGAACACGGGTGAGTTCGGCAAAATGGTGACAATGCACGACCTTCCAACGGTCAATGCGATTTTGAATGCAACGAGTGCGGTTTTGTTGGTTTGTGGTTACGCTTTTATCCGCAACGGAAAAGTTGACGCCCACAAAATTTGCATGTTGGGTGCTTTTGCCTTGTCGGCTCTTTTCCTTCTCAGTTACAGCGTCTATCACGCTCATGCAGGTTCAACTAAATTTGCAGGCACAGGTTGGGTTCGCCCGCTTTACTTCACCATCTTGATTTCTCACTCGGTTCTGGCAGCCCTGATCGTTCCTATGGCGCTTGTCACGCTTTTTAGGGCTTTGAAGGGAGACTTTAAACGCCATCGTGCCATCGCCTGTTGGACTTTACCCATTTGGCTCTATGTCTCTGTGACTGGCGTTTTGATTTACTTGGTGCTTTACCACCTTTTCCCATCGCGTTGATTGGGCATTTTGATGGAGGTCAAAGAGGGGTGTTTACAACACGCTGCGATGACTTATAATTTGTGCGGCTAAGCGAATAAGTTGCTCTGAAAATCTGAAAACTCTCAACAGGAGGCGAAGGACTGATGTTGAAGTTGATGAGACTGATTGCTGCTGTGTTGGTAGGGATTTCAGTAGCGACCTTCGTCTTCAACGAGGTCAAAGTTTCGGTGGCACAAACTGCCAAATCTGACAAAATCAAGTGTCCCCGTTGCGGTTTCATGAACCCTGCTAAGAACCCGGACGGGACACCAAATACCGATTGCGACAAGTGCGGATACTCAATCGTCTCCTTTGCCGCTGACAAAGGACCGTCCAAAATTGACCCTAAAGTCCTCGCAACTTACTCGCCACAGGCTAAAGCCATTTACAACCTTTTCAGGAACAAGTGCAGTAAGTGTCACACCCTTGCCCGCCCCATCAACACCGACCTTTCACCGACCAAGTGGGAGGAATATGTCAAGCGGATGATGAGCAAACCCGGAAGCGGCATAAAGCCCAACGAAGCCAAGCAGATATGGCAGTTCTTGGTTTACGACACTGCTAAGCGCAGAACCAAATTCTTCAACACGCTCCCTGAGAAGGAAAAGCAAATCGCCCAGAAAGTGGTTGCTACCCTTGAAAAGAACTCAACCTCAAATTAGTCGTTTCCCTCTGAGGGGGATTGCACGATGGCACGATTGGTCGCCGTTATGGAATTTGTTGCTGGTTTCCTTTTCGTAACTTTGCTGGCGATGGTAGTTCCAGCCCGTGAAAATAGGGTCGAGCAACCTTTGCCCTTCAACCACAAGAAGCATGTTGAAGCGGGATGGGAATGCATAAACTGCCATCCTTTTGCTGACCACCAAAAGTTCGCTGGTCTGCCCCAGGCTCAAGAGTGCGTTGACTGCCACAAAGCCGAAATGCCCAAGTATCCCGAAAACAAGAAAATGCAGGAAATCACTGAGTTGCTTGAGAAGGAATACATCGCGAAAGGTCGCGAGATACCTTGGCAAATCGTCCACAAGGTCAAAGATTTCGTTTACTTCTCCCACCAGCGCCATGTCACTTTGGGCAAAATTGAGTGCACTGAGTGCCATGTAGGTGTTGACAAAATGACAGAACCCGTCTCAAAGTCCCTTTTCCCGCTGCCCAAGTATCCGCAGATGTTCGCTTACAACGAATCGGTCAGGAAGATGCAGTGGTGTTGGAACTGTCATGAAGAAAAGAAAGTCACCACTAACTGCAACGCTTGCCATCACTAATGAGGTGAGAGAGAAATGGGCGCAAGGGACTTCTTCAACGAGATAAAAGTCAATCGTCGTGGCTTTTTCAAATGGGGTGCGATTTCGGGGACGGCAGCAACTTTGCCTTTGTGGATACAGAAGTTGTTGCCTTCACCCATAGGTCAAAGGGAGACGAGACCTCAACTTCAAGGTGAAGAAAGTTTCGTCCCTTCAGTTTGTGGTTGTTGCGATGCTGGTTGTGGCGTTTTAGTGCGAGTGATACAAGGGCAGGCTGTTGGGATAAAAGGTAACCCACACCATCCCGTCAACCAAGGCTCTCTCTGCCCCAAAGGTTTCACACTGGTTCAGGAACTTTATCATCCCGACAGAGTGAAGACACCGCTAAAAAGGAAAGGTGAAAGAGGCAGCGGTGAGTGGAAGCCGATTTCTTGGGATGAAGCCTTGAAAGAGATTGCAGGCAAGTTGAAAGAACTTCGTTCCCAAGGTGAACCCCATTCTTTGCTCATCTTGACTGGTTCAGCCAGCAAATTTGAAAAGTTACTGGTCAAGCGCTTCGCTTCCGCTTTTGGGACGCCAAATTTGGTTGACTTAAGGTTGGGCTTTGGGATGGGAATGGTTGACGCTGCCCATGCCATGATGGGCGCTGATTTCACTTTTGATTTGGAAGACGCCGCTTTCGTTATCTCCTTCGGTTTTGACTGGCTTCAATCTTTCCCCTCACCCGTTGAGGCTACCAGAGCCTACAGCGTTTTGAGAAGAGGCAAACTTGACAGACGAATCCGAATCGTCCACATTGAACCTCACATGTCCGTCACAGGCATCAAGGCTGATGAGTGGATACCC
>Ga0185307_1001205_pt1 | contig 14664 bp, 15 predicted proteins | sample LHCtaG_FD_128010 | JGI IMG/M metagenome (GOLD analysis project Ga0185307, IMG submission 128010) | Hot spring microbial communities from Little Hot Creek, USA to study Microbial Dark Matter (Phase II) - LHC4sed_matched (SPADES... | ecosystem: Environmental > Aquatic > Thermal springs > Hot... | reverse complement strand
GTCGCGATCGCGACCACTCTCTCGCAGCCCTCCGGCGGGTACTCGGTCAAGCCCAGCAGGGACTTCACGTACATGGCTGCCTTGTCCAGCCCTATCGCTTGGAAGGCGTCGTCGACCAAGACGGCGACCTTCCTCCTCCGCCTCCCCATGAACCACCTGACGGCGGTTACGGCTAGCGAGGCGAGCTTCGCTTCAGCGACGCCAGCGGCCTCAGAAGCCGCTTCAACGAACCTGCCCACGAGATCCTTGACGTCTGTGTGGACTATGAAGTCCTTGTGCATCGGGTCGACGTAGATCACCTCATAGCCTAGCTCCCTCAGCAACTCGGTTGCCTGCTTAAGCCAGGCAGTCTTGCCGCACCCCTCGGGCCCGAAGACCACTATTGGGTGCCACGTCCCCTTCTCGGCAAATACCCTCACTTGTTGGAGGGCCCTCTCCCTGTCACAGAACTCCACCTCCAGCCCCGCGAAGTTTAGCTTTACCCTCTTCATCTCAGCCCTCTCTAACGCCTGACGTGACTTAAATTCGATTCACGACCTCTGCACCGCCTATCTCTTCGAGGGATTTAAGCTTAGCACTTGAGTATGCGACGCATCGACTTATTCGACACTTATCATACTGTGAAAACCTCAGGGCCCTCTTACGCGATGGGGTCTGCCAAGCCACGCCCCCTCCAATGCCTAGCTCAAGGTCCTTTTCAGGTGACAGCCCGTCTATCCAGAACTCCGCCCCTTTGGCGACCCCTCGATCTGCCTCAGAGCCCTTGCCTCTGTCGCAGGACTCGACCCCCACGTCAGCGGTGAGCCGGAGTTCGACCCTCCTCGCTCTGACCATCTCCTAAGCCTCGTGTCCTTCACTAACACTAGGACCCTCATGATATTAAGGGTGTCGAGAGGTCTCGGGGCACGACGTAGGTTTAGTCGGGATCTGTCCTCTTGAGCTTCAAGTGGGGGCTAAGTGAGGGCTCAGTCTGCCCTCTAAGAAACAGAAACGTCAAAAGTGAGGAGATCGATTGGGCCCTAGCAAACGTGAAGCTGAGCTATCTGTAGGGGCTGTAGACACGATTGAAGTCGTAGACCCTCTTATCCTCTTTAATCGGCTCGTGTTCTATTTCGGCTTCTCGCAACTTTCTCTCAATGCTCGCCTCGACCTCCTCAAGCGTTAGCTCTTCTTAGTCCATCGCTACTATCAAGTCCCTAGCTCTCCTGCCCTCGATGAGCCTCAGCGTTGAAGATAGGAAGCCGACTCCTGACCCTTCTCGAGGCTTCATCCCGACAACGTGTTCTCCGTCGAATTTATGCCTGTATCGACCAGACGTCGTCGGGGACGTCGCTTAGAGGGCTATTAAAGCTTCGCTCTTCCTCACTTGCCTTGTTACTGGGTCCACCTCAAGGCCTAAGCTTTCGAGGGCGTGAAGGCCGAGAACGCTTTCATCGCTATCCTCCGCGAAGACCACGAGCGTAGGAGCTATCTCGCCTTCGTACTCTACAAACGCGTACCCCACGTCTCTGACGATGACCTTGCCCCTTATGGTTTTGAACTTGCCCTTCCTGACGGGCTTGACTCCGAGTTCCTCAAGGAGCTTCCTCGGCAACCAGGAGTGCACAGCTCCCGTGTCTACGAGTAAGCTCAGCTCTTGTGACGCCGGGCCCGTTGGCGATGCACGAAACCTTACGCGTATTCGCGTCTCGCCCATCGTCGCATCCCTTAATGACCTCGCTTAGACCAAATATTAAAGTTTTAGACGCAAGACCGTCACTAAAAGCCCGAGGTCCCTTGTTTGGGCGTCTTAGGCATGCATAAGATAGCGCTGGCGCTAAGCCTTAACGGCCAGCACGGCCTCCACACCTCTGAACACCTTAACCTCAAAGCCGACTTCCGCCAGCCTCTTGGCCACGCCTTTAGCCAAGTCTAGTCCTCTAACCCTGCCTGGCGAGCCCACGTAGTGGAAGAGGAGCCCTCCGCCCCTGAGGACCCTGTAGAGCTCTGAGTACAGCTCCCTGCCGTAGAGGTCGCCCGTCCTCGGCGAGAACCTAGGCGGGTCGTGGACCACTCTGTCGAAGGCCCCGTCCTCTAGATCCTTGACGACTTCGCACACGTCCCCTAATATCACTCGAATGCGCGGATCGCTCAGCCTCCAGCTCCACGGATTGTAGCTCGCCAGCTCGACGACGTTCGGGTCCACCTCCACCGTCAGGACCTCGGCCCCCGCGAGTGCTGAGTGTATAGCCGTGTAGCCCAAGCCCATGCAAGTGTCGAGGACCCTGTGGCCGGGCCTCACCCTGGCCAGCGAGACCTTCCTCTTGGCGTCCTCCCAAGGGGTCGTGCCCTCGATCCTGTGCATGTGTATCCCGTCTATCTCGAGGGTGGGGGCGGTCTTGTCGGCGACCCTCCTGAGCCTATAGAAGTGCTCGCCAGCTACGACCAGCTTCGAGAGGCCCTCCTCGCTCAAGGAGTAGACGCCCTCCTCGTCTTCCGCCACCGCCTTGAGGCCCTCTAGGTCTACTGCGAAGCCCTCGACCAAGGCCTTAGAGCCCTTGACCCTCACGTCGACCTCCTTGAGGCCGAGGTTCACCAGCACCTTGAATGAGCTCGACTCCGAGCTCTTCCTCAGCACCTCTCTGGCGGAGTAGCAGTCGATCACCACCACCCTCTTGGGCTCAAACCTCACGAAGGCCCAGTTCTTCACGAGCGTTGCCCCTCTTGCCCCTTGCCGAGCCACTTGAAGAGCCCCTCCGGCTTCGGCCCCCTCTTCCTAGGGTTAAGCACAACGTCTTCGAGGAACCTGTCCCTGACTGGCTCGTAGACCTCCTTAAAGAACCTCTGCTGGTCGAGGAGCATGTCTCTGTCGAAGCACTTCAAGTACTCGAGGGCCGCCTGCCAAGCCCTCTCGTAGGGCACCACACCCTCTACGTGTTGCGCTATCTGCCTGTCGTAATCCTCGGGTCTCTGCTCCTCCCCTCCTATTGTGAACCAGCCCCTCTCAGACACGAAGGCCGTCTCGTCGCCCACTTGGACGGCCCCCTCCTCCCTGCCCTCTGCTGAGGGCCTTGTGGCCTTAGAGGTGGCAACCCTCCTGGATGCTATCTCCCTCGCGTGCCTCTTCGCCCAAGCGTAGAATATGGCCCTGTTTAAGCCGAAGGACTTCGCCCTCTCCAGGTCCCCCGTCAGCAGGTAGTAGCGGGCCGCCTGTAGCAACCCCATGACCTGGAAGCGGCCCACCCTCCCCCTCTTCTCGACCTCTACAGGCTTGGGGGCGGCAATGACGGTCCTCCCCCTCTCCTCCACGGCCCCAGGCCAGCCCCTGTACCCGCCCACGGCCTCGATCGCCTTGAGGGCTGCCTCGTCCCCCTCTCCCTCGACGTACTCCCTCCACCTCTCGTCGTGCTTGAAGCCCTCAGGCCTAGCCCACTCGACCTCGAAGCTGTCTAGGGCCGTTGGCTTGAAGCACACGCAGCACAGGTCCCTCCCCCTGTGGAGCGATAAAGGGGCTGTGAAGACCCTCTTCAGATCGATTTCGTTCTCCACCTTGAGCCCGCTCGACCTCGAGGCCACGTCGAGTATCCTGCTCCTGCACCTCTCCAAGACGTAGTCCACTAGCGAGTAGGCCACGTCGAGGGGGTTGTGCTTGGAGAGCACGTCGCTCGAGAAGCACCTCTCGTGGACGTGGACGTGGGCCCCCTCGCCGCTCCACTTCACGAAGACAGACCTCGCGATCCCCAGCTTCTCGAGCTCGTCGACTATGATCCTGGCCACCTCCACCACGTCCCTCCACCTCTCGAGCTCTCCGTCGACGTCCCACACCGGGGAGGCGTAGGCTATGTTCTCGCGTACCTCTAGGTCGAGCCTGGACGCCAGCCTGCCGTAGACGTTCACGGAGCCGTAGACGGCTCTGGGCCTGACGCCCTTAAACTGCTTGATCAGATCCTCCACGTCTCGAGGGTTGTCGATCCTGAGGGGCCTCCCGTCCCTCCAATATCTCAAGAACACCCTGCTCCCGAGGGCCCCTCCCTCGAGCGCAACCCACCTACCCCTGCAGTAGTCCGCCACCTCCCTCTTGACGACCTCCTTTGAGTAGTGGCGCTCGACGACCTCGTAGTCCACGTAGTAGCACCCGCGAGATGCTTTGGGCTAGAACCGACATAAACTTGCGCGAGGCTCGAGAGCCGTCAGCTCACGGCCGGTGACGCCCCAGCCATCAATAACTTACTACAACGAGCCTTGAAAGGGCTTGACGAGCAAGCTTTATAAGGCCTCCGTCGAGCGAACTCCAAGGCAGGTGCTGGGGATGTCCGGTGATCTAGTTTACCTCGGCTAAAGACCTAGCGCCCCTCCAGCTCAAGAGGCTCGCGTGGACGATAAGGCAGGCCTCCAAGAGCCCCTTGTACTCCAACAAGCTTAGGGGAGTAAGCGTCAACTCCATCGAGGACCTCGCGAAGCTCCCCTTCACGACTAAGCGGGACCTCTTGGCGGCATACCCCTACGGCGCCTTGGCGGTAGCCCCGAGCGACGTGTACCTGATACTCTCCTCGTCGGGCACGACCGGGAACCCGATACTGACGTTCTACACCGAGGCGGACTACAGGCTCTGGATGGAGAGGCTTGTGAGGAACCTCAAGCTCGTGGGGATAGGCAAGGGAGACGTCTTCGTTAACACGTCGAATCAAGGGATGTTCACCGGCAGGGGCTACAGCGAGGCGGCGTCGCTGGCTGGAGCGGCGTCGATACCAGTCGGCCCGGCGTCGCCCGAGAGGCACCTCAAGCTCATGGCCGAGCTGGGCGTGACCTCCTTCCACGCCATCCCCTCCTTCGCGCTCAAGATGGCTAACTTGGCCAGGGACTCCGGGCTGGTGGACAAGCTGAGGCTCCGGAAGGCGGTTATAGGGGCCGAGACGTGGAGCGAGGCCACTAGGAGGAGGATAGAGGAGTCCCTGAACTTGGACGCCTACGACAACTACGGAGTCGCCGAGCTTGGAGGCCCGGGCTTAGCGATAGAGTGCTCTGAGAAGGAGGGCATGCACGTCTGGGCGGACCACTACCTGATAGAGGTCGTGGACCCCGAGACGGGCGAGCGCGTGGGCGAGGGCGAGGAGGGCGAGCTCGTCGTGACCACCCTCACTAGAGAGGCCATGCCGTTAATAAGGTATCGCACGGGTGACGTCGTCAAGTTGCTCCCGAGCGACTGTCCGTGCGGTCTCGAGACGCCCAAGATATCTAGGGTGAAGGGGAGGATAGACGAGATGGTCAAGGTCCGTGGGATAAGCCTCTACCCCAAGATAGTAGAGGAGGTCACCTCCAGCATGCCGGAGCTCACGGGGGAGTTCCAGATAGTCCTCTCGGGCATAGACGACGTGACGGTGAAGGTCGAGGTGAAGAGGTGGGTCAAGGACGTCGACAGGGTCGTGAGCGAGCTCAAGGGGAGGATAAAGGAGCTGACGTTGCTCAGCGTGGCCGTGGAGCCCGTGGAAGAGGGAGGCATAGTGTATCAAGGGAAGGCGAAGAGGGTCGTGGACCTTAGGCAACTGTAGCTCCGCTCTAACGTCGTGAAACGTTACTGATCCCTCTTGGACCGTTTCCGCCTCGGACCTCTAGCAAATTTTTTACTGCTCTCATAGACCACTTATTTTAAGGCCTTTGGAGGGTCTACATTGGAAGTACTGGGCCTGGTGTCAAAGAAGAGGAAGGTCGGCAAGGACGACTTCTACAAGAAGCTCGTCTACGGCAAGGGGGCAATTTATGGCGTCGAGAGGGACGTGCTGGTCAGCGCGGTGAACAACCTAGCCCTCGAGATCTCCTCGACGCCCTTCGGCCTAGCGTGCAAGGCCCTCTCGACCACTGCCAAGAAGGACATCGGGAGCATAGTAGTCCTGAGCGAGGTGAAGCCCTTAGCCAAGGAGCTCAGGGAGCTGTTCGTCCAGACGGGCCTAGCGGCCGACGACGTTTTAGACCTCCCCCACGCCAAGGACATCTTCACGTCGAAGAAGGCCAAGAGGTCTGTCGTCTACAGCCACATAAGGTCTACGGTCGAGTGCTTCCTGCTGAGCTCGGTGCTCAGAGGCGACGTCCCCCAGCCCTTGGCGGACAAGGTCTTGGAGGCGGCGCTAATGGTCCAGCCCTCGATAGTGAGGGCCGTCGAGAAGGCAAGCAAGGAGGGCTCGCCCGTCTGGAGCGTGGCTTGGAGCGCCCTCTCATCGATCAAGCCACTCGTGGACCTGCAGGGCATACCGCTCCTGCTATCGGCCCTGCCTTACGCGGCCCAGCAGGCCAAGCTGACGGCCGCCTACATGTACATGAAGAAGAGGCTCCAGATAGACATAGACGCCCTCCTCGCCCAGTCGGTCGTGAAGCCGAAGTAGCCGCTCTGAAAGGGCTCAGTGGCTTGTAGAGGACGACTAAAGCGCTAAGTAGGAGGAGCTCCTGAGCTCGACTTCTAGGTTTAAATAATTGATGGAGCGAGTCCAGTGTCGTGGACCGGAGGGGCCACGCGGGCCTTACGCTCGTCGTCGCCAGCTTGATAGCGCAAGCCCTCGGCCTAGCGCTACAAGAGGGCCTGCTCTTCATCTCGCTGTCTGCAGTCTTCTCGGCCCTCCCCGACATAGACCTGAGGCTCGAACTGAGGCACAGGAGGTACACCCACAACCTGCTCGCGGCCCTGCTCGCCAGCGCGCTAATCGGCATGGCCACGAGCCAAGCTGGCTTGGGCTTTACAATGGGCTTCGCCACGTGCCTGTTGGGATGCCTCTGCCACATACTTGGTGACCTCTTGACGCACATGAGCTTCCCGCCCCTCTGGCCCTTCGTTAAGAAGGAGGTGAGCTTGAGGTTGTTTAGGTCGAGCGACAGGGCAGTGAACTCGGCGTTCATGGCCCTCGGCTCCTTGGCCCTCATAGCCTTCATATTTAAAAACCTAGGCTAAACCCTCAGATGGGGACTCGTCGAGCTTAACCTCGCTCACTGAGGGCGAGTTGGTTCCCCTTGGGCAAGCCCAAGACCGCTAAGGCCAGGCTGAGCTTCTTGGGCAGGCACATAATGATGAAGAGGGAGTACGCCGAGCTAGTGCTCTCGGGAGCCAAGACCGCGACCATAAGGCTAGGCATAGTGAGGCCGAAGAGGAAGCAAGTATTGCTCCACAGCAGCGGCAAGGTGCTGGCGGAGCTCGAGATAACGGGAGTCGAGGTCAAGAGGGTCCGGGACCTGACCGACGAGGACGCCAAGCAGGACGGCTTCCAAGACAGGCGGCAGTTGATAGAGCACTTGGAGAGGATATACGGCAGGAGGCTTGGGGAGGACGAGAAGGTCACGATAATAAGGTTCAGGGTCACTAGGAGGATCGAAGGCTCCGAGGCCGAGGAGGGCTCCAAGTACCTCGGCCTGAAACCCGTGGACGTGGCCAGCATAGCCCTGCGCTACGGGGTGAGGCTCAGCCCTAGGGACATGGTCGTAATCAAGAAGGTCGCCGAGACCGGGAGCATCAGGAAGGCCGCCAGTGCCTTGTTCGGGGACCCGACTAGGAGGAAGACGATAAGGGCGGCCCTCGACAAGGCGCTTAGAAAGCTCGTCGAAGCAGGGGTCATAGCGAGGAAGACTGAGAGGGAAGGAGGAACGGGAGCTAAGGCCGAGGAGGACGAGGCCAACTCGACTAGACCACAAGCCTGATCCTCATGCCCAACCCTCTCGCGAGGGCCTTGTCGTAGGCCAGCTTCGCGGTGACGGCATCTTGGATCGCCAAGCCAGTTGAGGTGAAGACCGTTATCTCGTCTGTCCTCTCCCTGCCCCTCTTGAGCCCAGCGACTATCTCCCCCAGCTCGCCGTAGATCTGCTCCCTCTTAAATAAGCCCTTGGCTATGGGCACGTTGATCTCGCCGCCGTGCACCGCCTGCTCCACGTCGTCCACGACGACCTTGGCCCTCAACAGGATGCGAGGGTCTATCTCCTGCTTGCCCGGCGCGTCGGCGCCTATGCAGTTTATGTGGGCGCCCTTTTCCACCCAATCATCCATGACTATGGGCTCTCGAGAAGGCGTGGTAGTGGTGATGACGTCGGCCCCCTCGACGGCCTCCCTCGGCGCCTCGCACACCTCGACCTTAGACCCCTCGACGACCTTCGAGCTGAAGTCCGCGAAGTCCCTCGAGGCCCTCTCGTCGATGTCGTAAACCTTCACGTGCTTTATGGACCTTAAGACGACGTTTAAGGCCATTAGTTGAGTCCTAGCTTGAGTGCCAGCGCCTATGAAGCACAGGGTCTCGGAATCCTCTCGCGCTAGGTACTTGGCGGCGACGCCGCCAGCGGCCCCGGTCCTCATCGCCGTGAGCCAGCTGCCGCTCATGATCGCCATCGGGAAGCCCGACTTTGGGTCCACGAGCACGACTATGGCCATGACTGTCGGCAGTCCATGCCTGGACCTGTTCTGGGGGTGGGAGTTCACGACCTTGACGGCGGAGACGTCGAGGGCCTCGAGGTAAGACGGCATGACCCTCAAGTCCCCGTCGTACTTGTCGTAGAAGAGGTAGGACTTCTTGGGCATCTGGACCCTGCCCAAGCCCTTCTCCTTGAAGGCTCTCTCGACGGCCTCTAGGACTTCGCCCATGTCTAGGAGGTTCCTGACGTCTTCGTCCGTCAAGATTAGGGTCTCGTGCACAGGCCTCACCTAGACGAGGCATAGGCGAGGGATCTCATCTCAGCGCCTCTCGAAGGCGTCTATCCCCCTCCTCCACCTCTCTATCACGTTCTTTACCTCTTGGGCTAGGTACTCGCAGACCTCCTCGAGGAACCTCTTGGCCTTCTCGACGTCGAAGTCCAGCACTGGCCTCTCCCTCCTGTAGGCCAATGCGGAGGCTGGTAGGGGGTACGCCCAGAAGCCCTCTTGATATGCCACGTACTCTTCCTCGTCGTAGAGCTCCCTCTTGAGGAGGTCGGGCCTCGCTGCCGCTAAGGCGGCCGTCTCCTCGGCTAGAGCATGGCCTTGGCCCGTGGGGTAGTACTTCTCGACCACGCCACGAGCGGCGAGCCACCAGTCGATTGCGATCCCCCTAGCGCCGGCCTCGAAGTACGCCTCCCTGATGGCCTCTCTTACGAAGTCTGTGTTCCCTCCGTGGCCGTTGACGAAGACCACGTGCTTAAAGCCCTTCCTGGCCAAGGAGACCGCCACGTCCTTCACGAGAGACTTAAAGGTCTCGGGCCTCAGCGTCAGCGACCCGGGGTACGCTATCAGGCTCCTCGTGACCCCGTAGCTGATGCTCGGAGCGATCACTCCTCCGACCTTAGAGCAAAGGATCTCAGCTATCCTCTCCGCTATGTAGGTGTCGGTGCCGAGCGGGAGGTGCTTTCCGTGGGCCTCGACCGTCCCGACGGGGACGAAGGCGGTGTCCACGCCCTCGTCGACCAGCTTCACGACCTCGACCCAAGAGAGCTCAGTCAACCTCAAGACCCTCAAGCCCAGCCACCACTAAAAAGCTGTTCAGTCAGAGAGATAATTAATGTTAGCCGGCTGAGCCTTGGGATCGTGAACCCTACTAATTACTACTATAACCGAAAGTCGACCCTCGAGGTGGCGAGGTTTTAGACCCTATACAACAACCTAAAGGGGCCGACGTACTTCTCGACGGTCTTGTAATCGGCCTCATATATGTGGGCGCTCGCGGACAGGAGCGTGAGCCTCCTCGGCCCTTTGGGGTAGATCTCCTCGGCTATGGTCGCCATGGCGTAGAGGTTGGGGTAGAGAGCCTTCGCGTAGTCGTGGCTCCTGAAGACCGCGGTCATGTGTAGCTCGCCGTCCCTCAGCCTGAACTGAGCCCAGTTCCAGCAAGGCGGGTCGTTGTGCCTAGAGCTGTCGGAGTCCCTCAAGGGGTTGTATAGCACGACGACCGCTTGGTTCGTGCTCGGGAACCTCGAGAGCTTCTCCTTGACGAAGGACATTTGGTCGAAGGAGGAGCCGCACTTGGGGCAGGAGTAGGCCCTGAGCCTCTCGCCGTAGGTGTACGTGAAGCCCATCTTATCGGGCGACGCGAACTGCTTGGCGTAAACCTCGAGCTGAGTCGGGCTAAGGGAGCCCACCTTGTCTAGGACCTCTGGGTGCTTTGAAGGCCTCGAGAGATTCTCGACGTGGAGGACCAAGTCTTCGACCTCGAGGATCCTCGAGTCCTCCTTCGCGGTCCAAGAGCCGTAGTCGAGCACGGCTATGACGGCCTTGAACCAGCCCTCGTAGACGTCCTTGGCCCTCACGAAGAGGGGCATTCTCGATCGAGGATATCTGATGGATTGGAGCTATTTATCCCTAGCTCACGACGCGAGGCCTGACCTTATGTCGAGAGTGCATGACATTTACCGACGAACTCTGCAGATTTGAGTAATTCAATGCCTAGACGCTCAACAGTAGGAGAGGGCCCTCGCGACCCACCGCGTCGTTGCCTCGAGCCCGACGGACTTTAGGTAGCCCCTGACGTCTCTCTCCTCGAACTTGGGGTGGAACTCATACTCAGCGAGGCACCTTCGGACGACCTCAGGCTCCACGTTTATCAGGCCCCCGAGCTTAGAGGCGCCATTGGCATGGTCCTTCTTGGAGAGCGCCTCGATGAAGACGTCGGCCACGAGCCCCTCTAGCCCCTCGTCCGCTAAGTTCAGAGCCAGGACGCAGCAGGGGAAGACGCCCATGAAGTCGTTGAACCTGGCGAGCCTCTTGTGGCCCTTGGACTCGAGCATGCTCGAGTAGGGCTCCCATATGCTCAGCATCTCGACGTCGCCCCTCTCCAGCGCCTCGACCATGCGCTGAGGGCCGTCGAAGTACACGACCTCCACGTCGCTCAGCCCCCTCTCCCTCAAGTACGCCGCGAGGCAGACGTCCATGGTCGACGCGAGAGTGGAGCCCGCCCTCCTCACGTCGCTCAGCGCGACGCCCCTCCTCAAGACTATGCTCCCGCCGCCGCTCACCCCCGATGCGATGATCTTGAACTTCCCCCTCGAGGCCGCGTAGAAGACGAGCTGAGTTATCAAGGGCGAGAGCCCGATCTCTATCCTGCCCCTGACCAAGTCGCTCATCAGGGAGACGCCGTCCTCGTAGACCCTCAGGTGGACGCCGAAGCCCATCTCCTCCAGCCTCGACTTGAAGTCGAAGATGAACGGGTACTCGGCGGCCCTCACCATCCCCACCCTTATGAGCCTGCTCGAGGACTCGAAGCCCTTGAGCCAGACTCTGAGCCCGAAGCCCCTCTCCCTTCTCCTGTAGACGACGCCCTTGCTCTCGAGCTTCGTCAAGAAGTAGGAGATCGTGGACTTTGAGTAGCCCGTGGCCTCGACGATCTCGGACTGAAGGGCCCCCCTGCTACCCCTCTCCCTCAGAAACCTTACTATCGCCTCTTCCGACATCCCGCGATAACAAATCGATGAGAAAACTTATATATTTTCCCTTCGAAAAATCAGGAGTTCGAAGTAAGTATGAAGCGCCAGTTGACGGCCTTGTGTTACCCCATAGCCACCCTACTAGCGTACGTCGCCCTTTATGTCGTGCCCTCACGTAGGCCATCTGGACAACCCCTGAACGGGCATGACCGACAACGAGCGCCCTCGTGCGCTAAAGTTCTCTCCGTTAGGTGATGGCCGTGTCGGTCGAGAAGGCGATGGGCAAAGGTGAAAGCGTCAAGGCTCTATGGGCGCTGGTATTCGCAATAATAATCGTGCTGACCTTCGTAATTCCCTACACCGTGCTAAAGAATGTGGCGAGTTTGTGGGGAGCCTACACTTTTTGGACCTTGCTGACCGCCATCACCATAGCATTGGTTTGCCTCCTCATGCGCGGGTGGAGGGAGTAAGTCATGGTCGTAGAGGCCGCTTGGGTCTGTCTCGGGATAGCCTTGTGGTTTGCGACTGGCTGCGTAGTTTCGTATTACACTCGCAAGCACGTGGGACGTGGAGTCGCCGACTACTTCATAGCGAGTAGGAGGCTCTCAGCCCTGCCATCGGCTCTGACCTACGCGGCCACGACCTACAGCGCCTTCATGCTGGTCGGGCTCGTGGGCTTGACGTACTCGCTTGGCGTTTCGGCGCACGGCTTCGAGCTGACCTACCTGATTGGCACCGTGATTCTGCTGGCTTACTTCGCCCCCAGGATCTGGATAGCTGGCAAGCTCTACGACTGCGTTACGCCGCCGGAGCTGCTCTCCAAGAGGTTTGAGAGCAAGTGGGTCGGGCTAGTCGCAACGATCATCTGCGTCATTATGATAGTTCCCTACTCCTCCGCCCAGTTCATGGGCATAGGCTACTTGTGCGAGGGACTCACTGGCGGGGGGATACCATTTGCCGTCGGGGCGCTGATAGCGATGATCCCAACGCTTGTCTATGCCTACTGGGCCGGGATGCGCTCGGTGGCCTGGACGGACGTCCTTCAAGGCCTCATAATGATCACCACCTCGCTCGGCGCGCTCTTCTACGTCGTCCACGCCTTCTTGGGAGGCTGGGGCCCCTACCTCGAGCGCCTGTCGGCCGAGGCCTCCGACCTCTTGAAGGTGAAGTGGCCCTTGCTACCCTACCTAGGCCTCACAATCCCTTGGTTCTTCTTCGCTCTGTCAAATCCACAGGTCTTCCAGAGGTACTACGTGCCCAAGGACGTGACGGCCCTCAGGAGGATGATATGGGGCTTCGCCGTCTTCGGCTTCATCTACACGCTGATATCCACGCAGTTCGGCCTCATATGCAGGCTCCTAGTGCCCGGGCTGAAGGTGGCAGACCAGGCCATGCCCATGCTGTTGGCCACGAAAGTGCCGCCTGTCGTGGCGGTGATCATGCTCGTAGGGATAACGGCGGCGGCCGTGTCGACGATCGACTCCATAATATTGACGCTCTCGTCCATGGTCGGCAGGGACGTCTATAGAGCGCTTAGACCTGAGGCCTCTGAGGACGAAGAGCTCCGCGTGGGCAAAGTGTTCATACTTATCTTCGCCGTCACGTGCTACATCTTCGCGCTCTTCAGGCCTGGCTTGATAGCCATCCTGTCGGCCATGGCATCAGGGGGGATGTTGGTGATCGTCCCCCCGATCTTCGCCACCTTCTTCTGGAAGCGCGCCACAGCCCCAGCGGCCTTGGTGAGCATGGCGGTCGGGGTCATAATAGTCGGCCTAGGCTATGTCTTCGGCCTCAACCCTCTAGGCGTGCCCTCGACGATTTGGGGCCTAATAGCGTCAACGGCCATCCTCTGCGTGGGCAGCTACGTGACGAAGCCGCCTTCGAAGGCCGAGGAGTTCATGAGGCGTGTCAACGAAGAGCTCGAGAAGCGCGGCTTCCATTAGCGGCTTCCGCATCCCCGACGGCCCCTTAACAGGCTCGTTTTCGTAGCGTGTAGTTCCGACAGATTTCCACGATAGCGCTCGCTGCTCGGACCGTTGTACAAGGCCTAAGCAGCGATGCGACGTCCGTGGTCGTTAAGGCTACGTTACAAGTAAGTCTAGGGGGTTCAAGGCCTTTTGGCGACGTCTACGGCTTTCGCCTCCTCACGAGGGCTGACGAGAAGGGCTTGCTCCGTCGAAGAGTTCAAAGAGGCGTTAATGGACCTCTCAAAGTAACTTTAAATAATTCAAGCCCGCTTAACAGACAGACAGCCGTACGTCACCTCTGGGAGTTGGCACTTATGATCGTGAAGAGCCTGCCGGAGGACGAGATAACCAAGATCATAGTCCAGCACTCCTGTAAGGATTGGGCCGAGATCGCCAGCACGGACGTCGTGATAGTCGGTGCGGGCCCCTCGGGGATGACGGCTGCCAGGTACTTGGCCAAGAGCGGCTTCAAGGTCGTGGTCTTCGAGAGGAGGCTCAGCTTCGGCGGCGGGATAGGCGGAGGAGGCATGCTCTTCCACAAGGTGGTGCTCGGCGAGCCAGCCGACGAAGTGCTCAGGGAGGCTGGTTGCAAGCTGACCCCCGTAGGCAACGGCATCTACGTTGTCGACGCCGCCGAGATGATAGCCAAGCTGGCCGCTAGCGCGATAGACGCTGGCGCCAAGGTGGTGCTTGGCGTCACGGTCGACGACGTGATATACCGCGAGAACCCGCTTAGGGTCGAGGGGGTCTGCATACAGTGGAGCGCCGTCCAGATAGCCGGCCTCCACGTGGACCCCATGTTCGTCAGGTCAAGGGCCGTGATAGACGCCACGGGCCACGACGCCGAGGTCATAACCGTAGCCTCGAAGAAGATCCCCAACCTGTCCATAGCGTTGCCGGGGGAGAAGTCGGCCTACAGCGAGCTCTCCGAGCAACTGGTTGTGGAGAGGACCGGTAAGGTCATAGAGGGCCTCTACGCGACAGGCATGGCGGTGGCGGCGGTCCACGGCCTCCCTAGGATGGGCCCCATTTTTGGCTCGATGCTCCTGTCCGGGAAGAAGGTGGCCGAGATAGTGGAGAAGGACTTGAGAAGAAGATGATGTGCTCCATCTGCGGCGCAAGGACGGCCCAGATGATCTGCAGGAGGTGCTCTAGGCGGATATGCCACCAATGCCATACAGGGCATGGGCTGTGCAGGGCTTGTAGGCAACAGCTCTCGAGGGTCGCAAAGCCCTAAATCGCCGATGATTGCGAAGTTGCCGAAAGCCTTCAAAGTTTGTTAACATGAAAGGCGCAGTTTCGTAGCTCGCGACGCGGTTTTGCCTCAACCGCTTCCATCATGTTGTTTCAATCATCTTCGGCC
>Ga0185307_1001204_pt1 | contig 14676 bp, 12 predicted proteins | sample LHCtaG_FD_128010 | JGI IMG/M metagenome (GOLD analysis project Ga0185307, IMG submission 128010) | Hot spring microbial communities from Little Hot Creek, USA to study Microbial Dark Matter (Phase II) - LHC4sed_matched (SPADES... | ecosystem: Environmental > Aquatic > Thermal springs > Hot... | reverse complement strand
GTGAAGTTAAACGTTAGGTTTATATTTAACATATTGTAAATGTTGTAGTGGATAGTTTCTACACTACATATGTTGGCTCATTTCCACTAGATTACTCTGTTGAAAGCATTAAGAGAATTGTTTGTGATGTTGTTGATATAGGTATTGATTATCCAGCTTTACCTCAGCTAAGAAGCTTTATCGATATGTTTATGGAACCCCTTGTTAAGGCCAATGCTGTTAAGCCTACTTTAAGAGGGTTTACAGTATCGAATCTAGATAATATACTAGGATTAAAGCCTAGCGTTCCGGAGTACTTGTATGCTTTAAATCTTCTAGAAGGCTATAGAGGTAGAGTTAAAGGTGTTAGAGTAGCTGTTACAGGTCCATTCACGCTTGCATCTCAAATATATATTGACTATGAGAAGATAGGCTTAAGCGGTAGTATACTTACAGTTAAGAATTATACTTGGAGGATTGTGGAGTACGTATATTCGATTGTGAAGTGGGTTGAGGGGCTGGGGGTTAATATTATCTGTATAGATGAACCTATACTTTCAGTAATTGTTGGCCGTAAGCTAATATTGTTTAACTATACTGTTGATGAGATTATTGATATGTTGAATAGGGTTTTAAATATTGGCTGTTTAGGTGCAGTACATGTTTGTGGAGTTGTTTCACCCCAGCTAGCTGAGATTCTTCTAAATACTAGAGCTAAGATTCTCGATCATGAATATCATGATACTCCTAGAAACTTTGATATTTACGGAAGGGGGGATGTTGAAAAGTATGATAAGCTTCTATCTATAGGTGTTGTATCCTCGAGAAGTGGGAGGGTTGAAAGTGTTGATGAGGTAAAGTCTCTAATATCTAAATCCCTAAATCTCTACGGTAGCCATGTATTTATGTTTAAGCCTGACTGTGGATTTGCAGCTTTGAAGGGGTTGTTTAAGAGGTCTGAGGATGCCTATAATGTATCTATTGGTAAGCTTAAAGCTATTGTGGAGGGTGTTAAGCTATTTAGGATGTTTCCTACATAACTTTTTAATAGGGCATTCTAGACATCTACCCCTACTACAGTATTTCTTATCATGAATGTATGAAACTGTTTGAAGCCAGCCAGCTAGTTTTCCAAGTTTATGGTATGATAGTCCTGTTAGACATTTATTGTTTTCAACACATTCAATACATGTATATTTTAAGCATTTCCTCTTTTCAGGTATTGAGGAGTATTTGAATATGTTAATTCTCCTAACAAAATTTTGGTAGTGTATATCGCTTGGAGCTATCCATGAGTTGTAGGTGTGGAAGAGTATGAATGCATCAGCTACTTTAGGACCAACATTCCTAATTTCAAGAAGCTTCATTCTTAAAGTCCATGGATCACTAATTCTGCCATCAGCGATCTCTAAATAGCTTTTTAAAGCTTCTTTAAGCTGTTTTATCTGGTAGCTACCTCCAATACTTCTTAAGTCAATTCTTAAAGCTTCATCAACATCGTTTATGATGCTGAACAGTTTTGAAGCCCATTTAACCACGTTTATGTGAAAATCAGTTCTTCTCGATAGGAATGTAAGTATGAATATTAGGTTACGGTCATGGGGGCTTATTGAAATTCTTACATAACAATAAATATCAACTATTTTCTCAACATCCTCCCTAACTTTGGGGTCTAGATCGTTAAGGAGGGATGTAGGTTTATACCATAATCCTGATAAATCCATAACTTCCCTCTCCGTAAATCCCTTATACTTTAGGAATCCATTTGTAAGCATCATCCCACCACCTCTTCCAAATCCATACTGCTTAATTAACCATCCACCATATGCTTTAAACAATGCATAGGTATATGAAGGATATATTGTAGCATCTAAGCTGTAGCTTACAGCGCTAACTCTACCAATCATATTTATAGCTTGAAGACTGTTATGGGTAAACCATATTTATGATGTTAAATCTGTGGTGTGTTCTCATATTCTGTCTTATCCACTATTTTTGCTTGAATGAAGGCTTTATGTCTATTAATACATGATTCACATCTACCGCAGTGTTTTTTACCGCTAAGATAGCAGCTCCACGTATTATAGATTGTTTCCCCAATTACTTCAAACGCTCTTCTTAAATTTTCAGCTTTTGTCCATAATTCTCTTGCAGGACTCCATATTTCAACTCTACGTCTACCTCTGAAGTATCCAAGGTTTAATGCTGTTTGTAGTACGTATTGGAATTCAGGTGAACAGTCTGGATATATTGGCTCATAGGTATCCTGTCTCGGCAAGTTATCGTCAAGATGTGCTCCATAAATAACTTTTTCAGCATCGATCATGTATGCATACGCTACTGCTATTGTGAGAAGTATAGCGTTTCTTATAGGTACAACTACTGTTGGCGTATATTTTGATTCAACCTCTACGTTTTCATCTGTTAGCTGAGTTCCCCTCCATAGTTTTTTCATGAATGAAATATCGATAATTATCGGTTCATGAAATTCAAGCTTTCTACATAGCTCTACAGCAACATCAACCTCCTTAACCCCCTTCTGACCATAGTTGAAAACTATAGGGTATATTTCATAGCCTCTACTCTTCCATATAGCAGCATACCCAATACTATCAGGTCCACCACTTACAACAGCAATAGCTCTCCTCATAGCTTAAATCCACCCATCACCCTTCTAAACGTTCTATATACAAGATATCCTAAACCAGCTGTTGCTATAGCTATACCTGTAGTAACGTAGATAAAGCACTCTATATATGGTATTTTAAAAACGTACCAAAGCATAAATGAAACCCAAGCACCGAGAATAATGCTGTAAATCAACAATCCAAGCATTACACTATAACCTCTAAGCCTATATATAATTGTAAGACCAATAAAGGTTGGAGCTACACTTAGCAGATCTATAAATCCTAGTGGACTCGCTAAATTCGCTATAAAAACACCTACTACAATCCCAATTATAGCTGGAACTCCTAGAATTGGAACTAAACCCATTAAAGAGTTAGCTACCCTAATCTGAATCATTTGAAAACTAATAGGGTTAAAAACATATACTAATACTGAATACAGTGTAGCTATCATAGCTGCTGTAGCTAAATCTCTTGATTTAATATTCCTCATAGCCTCACCACATTTTGAGGTGAGAGGTTGATTTCTCCTTCGAGCACCTTATCATCTGAAGGTTGCTCACATATGGAGTAACGGCGGAGCTCAACCCACCGTTAAGCTTAAATTATTTAAGACTACTTAAATCTATTGCTTGTTAAGATGGAAAGCAACTTAAGATGTTAGATACAATATGTTAAGTTGCTACACCATTTATTCCACAGTTAAAACGTAGGCTTTCCCGCATTGTTTGTAAAAGCCTTGTTGGTCTTAAAGACTATTCTCTTTATAGATTTTTAGTAAGAATTTAGGTATTTCATATTCATCAAGAACTATTACGTTCTTAAGATATCTTCTATGTGGTTTACCTGCTTTAACCTCAATTTTTAGGTTGGAAGCTATTATATCAATTTCATAAGTATTCTTAAAATAATATATTTCCCCAAATTTTCTATAAACGTGTTCTTGAACTATATTTTCAAATATTGCGCTTTCTAATAGTTTCTTACTTACCCATGTTGAAAGGGTATGTGAGAGAAAAGGGTCTCTTATAAATATTTTCTTTTCTCTTCTAACTACGACTTCACTATTTCTTTTAAGGTAGGCTATTCCAAGTAGTAATAAGTCTGACAGAAACTCTATGTATTCTCTTACTGTATTATGGGATATGCCTATATCCTGAGCTATAGAATTATAGGATAGAGCTGATGGTAATTTAGGAATTAGTGAAGCAATAATGTCTTGAACTGTCCGTGTATCTTTACCATGCTTATAAATTTCTGAAAGCATTGCATGGATTAAGACATCCTTTGCATCAAAATGATCATTGATTGATTTAGGAAAACCCCCCTTTTCCCTATATTTCTCCCATAAATCCGAGAGGATATCAGACCTGTACAAAGCCTCCTCCTCAGAAAAATTCATAATCTTAATGAATTCTGGAAAGCTTAATGGTAAAACTTTTATAACTTTCCCATATCCATACCTTCCAGGAAATCTTTCAGGTGTTTTAATAATGCCAATAGTAGATGAGCCAGATACAATAATTACATCGTTCGCTACATCGCCTATATCTATATAGTATTTTATTATTTTCCACCAATTTTCAACTGAAGTAACTTCATCAAGAATTATATAAGCTGTTTTAATATTCCTCCTTCTCTTCTCCTTAATAATGTAAGACATAATATTTCTGAATTCAAATAGTGATATGATAACATCCAAATCAATATAGAAGACAGCATTAGGATTTACTCCTCTATCTATCAACATTTTTATTAATAATTTAAGACCTGTTGATTTACCAACTTGTCTCGCTCCATAGACAAAATTTAAACTGAATGGAGTATATGAGACCTCATTCAGCCATCTTGGAATCCATTTTATTTTCTGCATCCTCCACTCATTCAAGTATCTATCTTTCTCTTCCCAATTTTTTATAAACCACCATGGATTTTGTCTATCAACTATTTCCATGTTGATAATTTATTATCAACTAATATTTAAGCTTTTGATACTTAACTATCAAAATATTTCCATTAGAGCTTAAAATTTTGGATTAGTATTCCACATTCAGCTTCAAGTCTTAAGAGAGTTGGAACATTATCTGACATAGGGTTTCTAAGAAGGCTTTATGAAAGTTCAGCGGAAGATTAATGTAAGCCTTCTAGAATTCTAGAGGACTCATAGCCTTGAATGAAACATGTGTTAAGTTAATGGTTGGAGTACTGGACCTAGCAACCTAACATGTCGTATTCAGCTTCTTAAGCCTAACAAAGACGTTCTCAGCTAACATGTCGTAAGTTACCACACTGAGTAGAAGAAAATCAACACTACACTGGGAACTATTCGTAAAATTCATACTATAACTGCGACTTAAGGAGATAATCTTAATTTGTCGCATCCATTAGGATACTATTATAAGTAGTGTTATGGAGTGTTGGGTATGGTTCTCGGTTTTGAACATATTCTTATAGCTGGTATATCGTTAGATAAGTTTATAGCTTCACTTATAATTCTCTATCTTGTAGTTGGTCTTATTCTTAGATCTAGAAAGCCTAGGATTCCTATTTGGGCGTTATTGGCTTTCTCCTCCTTTATGGTTGTTATTTCAGGGCTAACGTCTATAGATGAGATCGAGAAGACTGTGGATTTAAATGTTGTTTTGTTTCTTACTGGAATGTTTAGCCTAGTATCTCTAGCTGAGTCTTCAGGTTTACTTGCAGCAATATCCCATATATTCATATCTAGATTTAAATCTAGATATTCACTCATATATGCTTCAGCCTTAATGTTCGGCTTCTTATCAGCTTTTACTGTTAATGATACTGTTGCAGTAATGGGTCCACCTATAGCTCGTCTTATATGTAAAATTATGAGGATTCAGCCTGAGTTTATGTTTCTCCTATTAGCGTACTCGATAACTATAGGTTCAGTTATGACGCCTTTAGGGAATCCTCAAAATGTTTTAATAGCTACCCAGTCGGGGATTAAAGCCCCCTTCATACTGTTTATCAAATATTTATTTATACCAACAATAATTAATTTACTAGTTACAGCATATCTCTTAGTTAGAATATATAGAGTCAGTAATGGAGAAATAAACTCTGTATTAATACCTCGAGAGGCTATAACAAGTAGGAGGGATGCCGTTATTTCAGGTATTGGACTGCTGTTAGTAATTATGGCTTTAATAGTTAATGATGTTTTAGCATTAAACGGTCTTCCCCATGTGAATAGGATAGGATTTATACCGTTCGTTATTGCTGCATTTACATATATGTTTACAAGCAATCCGAGGAAAACTTTAAGACATGTGGATTGGGGTAGTATTATGTTCTTTATATGCATGTTTATAACCATGGATGGAATATGGAGAAGTGGAGTTTTACAGCTACCACTATCCCAAATATTTCCTAGGAAAACTGATGGTTTCCAAGGAATCATAATAATATCAGCAGTATCTATAGTCTTCAGCCAACTACTAAGTAATGTTCCGTTTACTAAGGTATTCATAGATTACATGCGTAATATAGGTTACAGCGGTAGTGATGAGGAGGCATGGATAGCTTTAGCTATGTCCTCAACAATAGCTGGAAACACAACAGTACTTGGAGCAGCTTCAAACATAATAGTAATAGAAGTTCTTGAATCAAGATTTAAACATACAATATCCTTTACACGCTTCCTAAAGATAGGAGTAGTAGTAACAGTAATCAATATCTTAATATATATCCTATACATGCTAGCCATCAACCCAACAATAATTCTACCTAAACAATGGTAGCCTACAGCCCGTTAAAGTACATGATTACTGGAAGAGAAGTTTATTGGTAGCAAGCCGGAGGTAATAGATGAAATTAATCTAGTGAGAGCTGTCAGAAATATGCTTAGTAATGTGGGTTTTAATGTTGACTCATAATAAGATTATTGGGAATTAAGCTGCAAGGTAGATTATTTAGAATTGTTGAGGGTTTCACCGTATTTAATGGTGAAATATATGTAGCATAAATAAAGTTGGGAAGATTGGAGAGGTGGAAGTAGTTAAGCTGTAAAATAGTATTATGTAGAGTATGGTTTTATGTATTCAAGTATTTTTACTAAATTCTTCTCCTTTATTGATACGTTAGCTTTGGACTCCACTATTGGAACTGCGTTAAAGGCTATTTTTATTTCTGCAATGTTGAATATTGTTAGGTCATTAGCTCCATCTACAACAGCTACATCTATTATTCGTTGACCTAGGTAATGCATTAGTATTGATGCCTTATCTGAATCTACCTCAATAATTATTCCCTTAAACCTACCGTAATCGTTGAATAGTAGCTTATTACTTATCACAAGATCTAGCTTCAGCTCCTTCTTTACTCTTTCAGCTAGGAATTGGAATCCTCCCGATATAGCAGCTATGCTAAACCCCATTCTTCTTAATCTAGCACATGTCTCCTCAGCTCCATCCATAAGAGGAAGCTTTAAAGCAACTTCTTCAGCATCGTCTTTCCTTATCTTATCGCTAAGCAAACCTATACGTAGCATTAATCCCTTCTTCCAATCAATCTCTCCCATTAATCCCCTCATAGTAATTCTCTTTACTACTCTATCAACTCCATATCTTCCAGCAAGCTCCACAAGATATTCTCCATCTACTAAAACCCCCTCAATATCAAATACAACCCATCTCCTCCTATTTTTAAAACTGGTTAAGTTATGGATTGGCTGTTCATCATCCCTGCCACCAGCCCGTATAAGAATACGGGCTTATTAACTTTACTATAAGAGTTAAGGCTCTGTAAACTTAAGCCCTATCTAGGAGCCTGTAAACTTAAGTATGTTAATCACCTCTACTATGGATAGTTTTAAAATTAGCTTCAACATCCCTATTCATCATTTCATTATTACTATTGATTTAGGAGCATATCTACATGATCTTCATCACATCACCCCTAATGACTTTGTATTTTCACCATGGTTAGGTGGAAAACCATAAGTAAAGCTTAAGTTTACAAAGCCAGAGTTAAGAACATGGTAACTTAGGATGTTAAATGTAATATGTTAGGTTGCTTAGTCTGGAGCTAATTACAAAACTCATAGAGCAGGTTAGCAACTAATTAACTCTATATACTTCTGTAGTGAGCTCCAACATATTTGATACTAGCAAGTTATCATGAGTAAACTCATTAAAGCATCGGGGCCTCCTATCAGTATTAGTATACTGCTTAATTAGCTTTAGATGTTGAGTATGTAGGATTAATGGTTTATTAAAAGTTTCCTATTTTAATCTAGAGCGTTATGTAATTAATAGCCTATCTTTAACTTCATAAACTCCACAGTTAAGATATGGTTATACTCGAGTTTTAAATCTAATTTTTGAAGTTGTGGCAGCAACCAGCTTCAAGCCTGCAGCTTTATTGTTGTAAACTGTGAATTGCTACTATCTAAGTTAATATGGTGTTTTACTCTAACGTTTCTAAACATTTAGCTTTAGCTAGTAGTACCATTTATACTTCTTTTCATATTTTCCAATTATAGGTATTTTCTCACCGCAGTTTAAACATTGCATCTCCTCATTAAGCCTCCATTCAGTTACTTCAAACCCTACTCTCTCTATAACTGGTTTTTTACAGTTTGGGCAGTAGGTGTTTTCCCCTTCATGTCCAGGTATGTTTCCAACGTAAACATACTTTAAACCCCTACTTAACGCTATTTCTCTAGCTTTTACTAGTGTTTTAATTGGTGTTGGCGGTAGATGTGTAAACTTGAAGTGTGGGAAGAATCTGCTGAAATGTATTGGTGTTTCAGGTCCTAGAGTATTGAGGTGCCATCTACATAGATTCTCCAGCTCCTCAGTAGAATCGTTTAATCCAGGTATTAGGAGTGTTGTTGTTTCTACATGTATTCCAAGCTTCTTCATCTCAGCTGTTGCTTCAAGTACTCCTTTAAGGTCTGCCTGGCAATATTTACGGTAGAAATCCTCTGTAAACCCCTTAATGTCAACGTTTACAGCATCTATGTATTTAGCTACTTCACTTAAAGCATCAATACTAATATATCCATTAGTTACAAATACTATTTTCAACCCTTCACTTTTAGCTATTTTAGCTATATCTACATCGTATTCAAGCCATATTATAGGCTCATTGTATGTAATTGATATTGATGGACATCCTCTATTTTTAGCATGCGTAACTACATCTTCAGGCGGAACATACTCTGTATATACATCATTAATGTTTTCAGGCTGGCTTAAATGCCAGTTTTGACACCATGGACATTTAAAGGAGCATCCAACACTACTTATTGAGAATGTAGGTGATCCTGGCCAGAAATGGAATAGAGGCTTCTTCTCAATAGGGTCAACAGCCATTGCTGAAACCCTACCGTAAATTAACGAGTATAGCTTACCATCCCTATTCTCCCTAGTATTACAGAACCCCCTACCTCCAGGCTTAATTACACATTTCCTAGGACATATAGTACATTGAACAACGTTGTTTTCAAGCTTCCTGTAGAAGTATGCTTCCTTAACCATTAATTTAGTTAACAGTTTAGCATTAAATACTTTTCCACCAGCCTATAGGATATTGTAACTTCATGAGTTTATATAGTGGCTTAACAGCCTATATTGTACGGAAAGGGTTGCTAGAGGCTTTATATAACTAAGCCTTATTTCGCGGAGAGAACTGAGAGAATCTTTGCAACCATGCAGCCGAAAACATAAGTCTGAACTGTTAGAACTGTGTAGGCTACTTTGAGAACATGTCTACTCTCAGTATTCCTTCTCTTAATTAACGTAACTGATAGATCTACAATATATCTAATAATTGTCTTGGATTTTTCGCTTTCAACAATCCGTTGAGCTATCGGCGGGCTGATCCTATAATACCAGTTAACCAGCTTCCTACCTATACTACTCAGCATTAAATCATCCCTAAACTCCTTCAGCAGCTCTAAACTGGCTTCAGAGTCCGTACCGTATACTGCGGTGGAGATGAAGCATAAACCCGGCTTCTCCTCCCTAGCTTCAACAGGTGTATCCGGAGGCAGATTCTCCTCATCAATATAAACTGGCCCCTCACTGTAGCCATTCTTATTCGTAATATACTTTATCGTTATCAGCTTAGGTAAGCCCCGTCCGCATAGACACTTAAAAACCCCGGCCACATACCTCATACGTGGATAGTAAAGTATGTAACCATCAATCTTACACAGGCATTCTTGAGTAAGACCCCTACTTGGAGGAATTCTGACTGCCTGCTTTACTGATATGACTTTAGGGTTCTGCTTGTTGAAGTAATCGGCCAGTTTCTCTTGAAGCCTCTCCACTCCACCTGCTGCGTCAGCAGAGGCGCTTGCAAGATCGCTTGTTAGCCCTGGGAAGATAATGTCGAAGGTTTTTGATAGTAAGGCATCTGGTAAGTAGGCGGAGATATCGCCTCTCGCCTTCGCTAAGCCAAGCAAATGTACAACAGCCTCCTTCACCACCTTCCCCAGAGGTGTCGCCGGCTTGATGGCTACTGATATTGGAGTAGTAATCAACGTGAATCCTATGCTTCTCACAGCTTCTATCAGAGGCTTTTGAAGAATGTCTTCTATTGCTCTAGCACATGAGTCAGGACATTCGAAAAGTCCTTCATCCCATTTGCTCACCTTAAGTTTTCCAAATTCATGAGCCATGCCCAGCATGATTTGATCTTGATTAAGGTATTGGGGCTTTGGGAACTCAACAAGTGGTGGGGGTGTTTTCTTTTGGGGTTTAGGCGGTGGAGCTGGTTTCTCCAGGGTTGTCGCCGGCTTTCTTAGAGTTTCTGGTGGAGGTTTTTTCATGCATTTATTTAGCTTCTTTCTCAGTCTTTCAACCTCCTCCTTAGCTTCTTTTAAATCGATTCTCAGCTTTTCTAATTCCTTCTTTGCCTTCTCCTCCTGCTGTTCAGCCTGTTTCAAATCCTCCATTGCTCTTCTTTCTTCCCTCTTCGCATCCTCCACGCTCTTCTCAAAACGCTGAACCTCCTCCTTCCTCCGCATTTTCTCAAGCTCCCTCAGCTTCTTTAAGACATCTTGTTCTCCAATTCTCTCCCACTCCCTCATACATTCCTCTGCAGATATCTCACCCCTCATGTATCTCTCCCACGTATTCTTAGCCTCCCTGTTCTTGAGTCTGAGGTCGATGTCTGTGATTCTTCTTCTCTCCCCTTCTTTAATGGTTTCAACCCATGATCTAGGCTCCTCCTGCTTTCTCACTGCCTCCAGTATTCTGCTAGCCTCCTCAATCTTCTTGGAAGCATTATTCAAACGGGTTTTCGCCTCCTCCCTTCTACGTCTAGCCTCAGTAGTTTTCTCCTCAGCTTCTGAGAGCTTCTCAGCCTTCTCCTCAGCCTTCTTCTCCGCTTTCTTCAGGCTTATGCTTGTAACGAAGCACGTTTTGTAAGCTACTAAGTATGTTGAGGCGGCGAAGGCTAGAATCGCTGATAAGCCTATCAGAATGCTGAGGATTGAGAAGGGGAAGGAGATCTCTTCAGTAATCCTGGTTGAAGCATCAAGTAAAACCGGTGTTTTCTGTCCCAAGTAGGAAACCCTAACTTCACATTTTCCCTTAGGGATTGAAGGTATGATCAGGGTACCGTTTCCACTTGTCTCAGTAGTCTTAGATTCAGTTGTGCCATCTGGAAAAGTTATCTCCCAGTTTACCATGGTGTTGGAGATGGGAATACCAAGAGCATCCTTCAAAACTATCTTAGCATCATAAACCTCGGTTAACACATTTATCGCAAGAGGTTTAGAAACATTATAGCTAACATCGAGAATTGGGCGCACGTCAACGCCCTTATACCAGACTCTCTCTATCTTCCATTCCCCTTCATCAACCCAGGCTTCGTAAGAAGTTAGGTTAAGTATCCCACTTGGACCAGATAGCTTAACCCAGTTGGGAGAAATAGTTCTTCCAGCCTTGTCGCTGAAAGAGAGTGAGATGAGATGCTGAGTCCTCCAGGTTGCTTCTATTGAAAGAGGGCGGCTCACCTTCATGGAAAAACTTGGCTCAATGATCGTAATGTCGCCAACCCAGCCGTTGAACAATACTCTAGACCCGGTTGAGATATTCACTATTGTTGGAGCAGAGATATTGGCAATGCTTCCTTCTGTAAGCCAGGTTGACTGGGCAAGACCGCCGTAGCCTGAAGAAACAGTAAGTAGATGCTCTGCAGCGAATTCCGCAGTTAACACTGTATTGTGGTCTACAACTATTGGCCTAGGGTTTAAAGGGTTTCCGTCTGACCATTTTAAGAAAATTTTTCGCGTAGCCTCAGAGACTTTAACTATGCGCTGTACTTCAATAACATGGCCACCAGGCCTAACATACTTGCTGAGTCTCCCTGAGGAGTCGGCTGTATAGTTTACATCATCTATCTTAATTAACGTATCGGGTAGAGTGTTCACAGTCAACTCGTAAACAGAAATGGAGGTTGAGTAGATTCCATCATTAGGAGTCTTATCGCCAACTAAATTCACTTCAGTAACAATTTTCCAATACAGCATGTGTTTTAAAGCAGGGAGCTCACTTCTAGGAATTAAGATGACTACAGTCTCTCGTCTCCCTAGAATCTGGAACTCTGCCTCAGTCCCTGATACGGCCCAAAAACCCTTATAGATTGCTCTCTCTAATTTCCAACGTTCCTCCTTCAGACTGTAAACTACTGAATATATTGTGTCAACCCTGTCGAACGGCATATCGGGGCAATTATTCTCAAATCTTTCATCCCCATCAACACCCACCGTGAAGCTTGTGAAAAACTCTGGTTTCTCAGGAATTGGACCAGCAAGTTTTAATGTGAACCTAAGCCATTCTGGATAGATGGATAAGGTTGCTTTAACTATGTCGGAATGAGGGACATAGGCTTCCATTGAAGCAGCTTGACCCGTATATGTTAAAATAGGGTCTTGCAAATCATCTGTAGCCTCCTCCTCAAGTATTAATTCCCCTAATACTGTATCTGCAACTGTCTCATATGCTTCTGAGTTAAATGTTAAGAGTAGAAATAGTGAAAGGATTATGGCTGAGACGAGTTTAAAGATTTTCTTGCTTTTAACCATTCCAGCCTCCTTTTTGTATTTCCGAATACCTAGCGTACGGTTTAGAGCATACTAGGAACATATATTTTAAATTCACATATTGGCTTTTAAAGCTTTAGGTTTAATGTTTCCGGATACATAGTGCTTTAGTACAAGTCTCCCCTTCCAGCAATTCACTAGCTATTAGCTAGCTGATCCTAATATTAGTAGATCATCCCCTAACGATGCTGCTAATTGCCTAGTTAAGCTTTAAATCTGAGCTTTAAACCGTTACATAACTCGTATTGTACATAATGAATGAAAGGGTAAGCTCACATAATGTAATTACAGTGTAAGACTATGATCTGTAGGCTTGAAATTTAAGCCTACCTTAAATATTCATCTTATTCTGATAGGCTTAAAGGTGAGGAGAGAGATGCATGGAGGGAAAGAAACAAGGGAGTGGAGGATTAATTTAAGGGGTTGTGAAAGATCTTCACGTAGATCCATCTTCTAGTACCGTCATGTAAGGCTTTGCTTCAAGCAGCGCGCTAACTTGACGTCAACCTTAGTGTAGATCTAATCATCTCCTAGGTCATCTAGTAATCAAAATTGATGAAAGGAGTTTTGGTATCTTGTTTCTCCTGAGGAGAAGGCTAAGAAACCTGAGTTCATTAGATACTTATTAGTAATATCTTCAATCAGTAGGTCTACGTTAAGCCACCTACTAGCTAGACTTACTGTTGAGATTTAGCAGTATGCTAGTGTAATATTTAATAGTTACTGTACTGAACTCTATTTATGACTAGTAATAGGATTGTGGGGCTTACAATATTTATTTTGGGGGTTGTGATTTTAGTATTTTCACTTGTATTAGCATATCTTGAGTATGCTTCAGCTGAACGTGTAGTTGTAGGTGGTCTTGAGGAGGCTGTTACAGGCTTAGTTAAAGTGTTTGCTACTATTATACCGAGGCTTGTATGGATTGGTGTTATGATTGCTGTAGGATCAATACTGCTAAGTAAAGGTGTGCAGCTGTTAAGAGTTGAGAAAAGTGATTAGTACTACACTTAAAACATGCTCAATTCTACTCTTCACCACCACTATAATAGTAGGTGGTTATGTATTTTACAGCTTATACCTTGATTTATCTAGTTTAAGCTTTTCAGTTAGCTCTAAGCTTAACGTGGATGCATCAAGCATTAATCTAATATTAAATGTAACCTATACTGGAGGGGGAGGGTTAAGAAGCTCCACCATAACGCTTACAGCTGGAAACTATAGTGAAACACGTATACTAGATTTTAAGGAGGGATCTATAATGCTTAGCTATACCATACCTCTAGAGGAAGCTTTCTCATCCGGTGTTTATTTAAGGCTTAGCTTAAACTATATGAATATCGTAAAGATTAATATAGTTTCCCCAAAGATCAACATTACTAGGATAGGCTATTGATGGTGAGATATTGTAATGTTGAAGCATAAACTCCATCTTGAGTTGAAGAGGTGATTTAGTGTTTAGTAAAGCTGGTTTAACTAGAAAAATTCTATTTGGGGTTCTGACTGGTTGTTTAAGCTATATTGTTTACTACCTTATACCTTTATTAGCAATAAGGCAGATTATGATTCTGCCAGTTATGAAGATTCAAACAGTACTTAGTAGAATGGTTGGTATGGAGCTGTTTAACATATGGATTCTATTAAGCTTAATAATACTATCAGTAGTTACATCAGTATTTTCAGAAAACATTGTGGGAGTGGTTATAGGCGCATCTATACCTGTAGTTATGATTGTTTATTTAATGAGTTTAATGAATTTCGGTGTTTTGGCTGTGGAGTATTTAGGGTATAGGGTAGATATAGATATTACATATATATTTATACTTTTAGCTATTTCAGTAGCTATATGGTCAATAGCCAGAGTTTTTAAGTATGTTGAGGGTCTTTAATGATGCTTAAATAATTGTTATTATGATTTGAAACTGAGTTTTACTGGTGCACTGTTAATATTGTAAACTCCATGATTTTACTTATGCTAAACTTCAA
>Ga0185307_1001202_pt1 | contig 14699 bp, 12 predicted proteins | sample LHCtaG_FD_128010 | JGI IMG/M metagenome (GOLD analysis project Ga0185307, IMG submission 128010) | Hot spring microbial communities from Little Hot Creek, USA to study Microbial Dark Matter (Phase II) - LHC4sed_matched (SPADES... | ecosystem: Environmental > Aquatic > Thermal springs > Hot... | reverse complement strand
TACAAAGCTGAGAGACATATCACATCACGACGCAGCTGCGAATTTATTTGGAAGAATATCTTCAGGTTCAGATTTAGAAAGGTTTGCCGACATATGTAGAAGGATAAGAAGAGAGGGTCCAAAAACAATATTGTTAGAGCTCAAAAAATAGGGGCTTTAGCCTACTCCATATCTATGGACTACATCTGCTATTGGTTCTCCACGCTTAAAAGCTTCTCTCACCGCGTCTTCCTTAACGGCCCTCTCCTCAGCCTTGGCTATTACGTCTTCAGCGATTTCGTATGGTATCACAATAACTCCGTCGAAGTCGCCTAGGATAAAGTCTCCCGGTCTGACGAAGACACCACCACATTTTATAGTAATATTATAGTCAATTAAGTCAAACCTGCCATAACTGTCAGCCGCGGTAAAGCCTGTAGCAAAGACCGGAAAGGTAGGTTTAATCCAGAGCAACCTGTTAATGTCTCTTACGAACCCATCCACTACTGCACCGACAGCTCCTCTTGCGCGAGCCGCATTGCTAATCAACTCACCCCAACAGGCGGCTGTTCTACAATTACTAGTATCGTATACAATAACATGTCCGGACTTAATGCTTTCAAGCGCTAAAACCCATTTTGCTTTTCTAAGTTCCTCCAGCGACATAGGCGGCTCTCGCTTAGTGGTGGGTGCTCCCTTTAAAGTGTGCGCAATTCCAGCGATCCTCATATCTGGTAGTGCAGGCCTAATATCTGGGCTCATTAAATATTTGTTATAATCCAATCCGCCATACTCCAAATCAAGTGTGTCTGAGACCAGTGCGACATATAGCTTACTCAACCGTTCTACTAACTTTAATTTTTCTGAGAGATCACTCATGCGCTCTAAATTATCAAGTTCTGATTTATAAATTTTATTTTTAAATTTTTATTAAGTACTAACCATCAAATAACCATCATAGTCGATAACGTCGCAATTTATGAAACGACACATTAGGCAAGGTTTTTCTACTTCTGGCCCTGAACATTAATTGAGTACCATGAGGATTAGTAAGGATGTGTATTTGGTTGGTGATGGTGGCCGTGGGCTTTCGCATGATCTTGACTGCTGCGTCTATGTTGTTGATTGTGACAGCTCTTTCGTCATGATTGACAGCGGTGTCGGCCTGGGCGATGATCTCTTGGTGAGTAATTTGAAGGAGGATGGCATCTCTCTGGAGAAGTTGAAGTATCTCTTTGTGACTCACTCGCATTCTGACCACGCGTGTGGAGCGAAGTTTTTCCAGGAGAAGTTTCAGGTTGAGGTGGTCGCCCCAACCAGGGAGGCTGAGCTGCTGAGCAGCGGCTCGGACGTTGAGCTTGGCCTGGACATGGCGCGTGGCCCGATCTATCCATCTAACTTTATGTACAGGCACTGCAAGCCGGACAGGGTCGTGGATGATGGCGAGGAGATAAGGGTCGGCGATAAGATTTTCAGGTTCATTCAGGTTCCCGGACATTCTCAGGGAATAGTCTGCGTCTTCGTGAAAAATGAGAAGATTCTCTTCTCCAGCGATGTTCTCTTTCACGGCGGCACCATCGGGCTCGGCAATTGGAATGGATGTGAATTGTCAGATTATCGAAAGAACATCGGTAAGCTGGCGGGGCTGGGCGTCGAGCAGCTGTTCCCCGGACACTTCTTGTTTGTTCTTCGAGGAGGCCAAAAACACATAGACATTGCGATAAATAATCTTAAGAATCCATGGGTCCCACCGGCGTGGCTTCACAGGCATCCGCATCTATGACATTTGTGACGATTGATTCTTTATTTCTCGACTTAGCCTTTCTTTACCTCTTCTAATTTTTCTGGCAGATAGTTTGTGACGATGTATTCTAGGCTGTACCTGCTGAGGGCCTCGAGCTCTGCCTTCCTCTGAAGCTTCTTGAAGTAGGATATCTCGCGCTTCCAGGGATCTACTGCGTATCGCGGGTCTTTCTCCAATTCCGCTATTCTCCTAGTGTCCTCCTCATTAAACCTCATGGCAGGAAGTTTGTACTTGGTTATGTCGGTCGCCCAAAGCCCGGTCCAATATGCGTCTGGCGTTGTAAGTTCCTTTACATGAGCGGCTAGGGCTGATCCGTAGATGAGCACGTTTGCTATGTGTACCCCCCATGGGTCTGCGTCCGTGAAGATATAGACGGGAAGCTTCAACTCTTGGTTAAGCCTCCTTATGAACCTGCGGGTTGCCCTAGGCGCTTGGCCCGCCGTATGGACAATTATGGCCTTAAACGTCTTGCTTACGCCTTCCTCTAAGAACCTTTGGTAAACGGCGCCTTTCTCGACGACGAATACTTGTTTAGCCTCGCATTTTATGAATCTCGCCGTGGCCATCGCTGGGCCGATCATCGCTCCGTCCGGAATTGTCGTGAGGTCTAGCCTGCTCCCCTCGTATCCAGGCACGTTGTATTGAACGACTAGGGGGCCGAAGACGCTTGACCGCTCTTCAGGATAGATGTTGAAGTCCTCCCTAATTACGCCCAATAGTGACTCGAGCTCTGTGACTACGTTGTCGCTCTCGTTTTGGTCCTCGAAGTCTATTCCGAAGCCGATCGCGTTGTAGAACGCATCTCTGAGAGTTGAGGTCTTTTTCTTCTCGACTAGTTGTTTGGAGAAGAGTGCCATCCATAGGAGCTGTGATAGTGGTCTCAGATGCTTGACATTCCTTGCTGTTCTAGTCACGAGCTTTGGCCCTAGCACGTACTGCCTTAGGTCAGCATCATAAACGATGTTTGAGGTAGTGCGTGCTGGAAGCTTGATCTCGGGCAGCTCCTTCATCACGAGTTGTTCAACTATCCTTTGACCGAGCTGTTTCAACTTATTCAAGACGATCTCCCTGGTTGCTGATAAGTCGAACTCCGCCTTGGGTACCTCTGATCTTTTTGCCTTGACCATTCTTAAGCATTAAGGTTAAGGGAATTTTAAATAGTTGTTCTGCTAATATTGGTGCATGTTATTTTATTTTGCAAGAAAATTTTAAATAAGGCTTTGGTTTCTCTAATTTCATGGTCTGCCGTATTTCGACAGAGTGGAAGTATAGAGATATGAGGACGCTTATAATGGAGAATCAACAAGTCCGGCTCGTAGTTCTTCTTGACAAGGGCGGAGACATTATTGAGCTGGTGTATAAGCCGATGGATTTAGACTTTATGTGGCACTCGCCTATTGGTTGGAGAAACCCAACTATAGGGACGCTGCCAAACCCAAACACTATGGGTGGATTCATGGATTATTATGGTGGTGGCTGGCAAGACATTGTCCCCTCGGCTGGCGGTAGAAACGTCACATTTAGGGGCGCTGAACTTGGCATACACGGTGAGTCAGCGATGTTGCCATGGATGTGCGAGGTCTTGAAGGACAGCAGGGACGAGGTGTCGGCGCATCTATGGGTGGAGGGTGTCCGGTACCCGTTCAGGCTTGACAGGTGGATAAGCATGAGGGGGGACGAGGAAAAGATATACTTTAGGGAGCGGCTAACTAATCCGAGCAAGCAGTCACTGGAGTACTCGTGGCTGCAGCATCCGGCCTTTGGAGAGCCTTTCCTAGAGCCTGGATGCACCATTAAGATACCTCACCCAGCCACAGTGGTTGTCGAGGAGGGAGAGCTCTTTGGCAGGCTAAAGCCAGGGACTTATGAGTGGCCTAAAGTAGTCGGCAAGGACGGCAACACTGTTGACCTCAGCGTGATTCCTTCAAAGGAAGTGGTGGCTGATGAGACTTCATACTTGACAAACCTGAGAGAGGGTTGGTACGTTCTCTCTAATCCAAGGCTCAAAATAGGCTTTGGGCTGGCTTGGGACCTGCAGGTTTATCGATATATATGGTTCTGGCAGAACTATAACCTCCCAGACTACCCATGGTACGGCTCGGCGTGGAATGTTGCTTTAGAGCCATGCACAAGCTATCCCGGCGGACTACCTGCACAAGTAGAACGGAAGACACACATAACCCTGCCGCCTAAAGGCTCTATAGAGGCGTCCCTAGTCGCTTTTGCGCTTAGAAATCCAGAACGAGTAAGCAGACTAAGAGTCGACGGAGAAGTGGAGCAGTAATCCATATATGCAGTTTTGCTCTTTTTTGGCTGAGCAGTCATGCCATGGAGTGAGGGTCCACTCTCACGATTCAATAAGTTAAGGAGGCTGGTCGAGTCCAAGGGCCTTGACGGTGTTGTTGTCTCTGGAAAGAAGGAAGTCTACTACTTTACTGGGTTCATGAGCGGCAGGTTAATCCTACCAACATACCTGTTCTACCGCGAGGGAAAAGAACCCGTGCTTTTTACCGGATCTACCGATAAGGGCCTGGCCGAAAAGACCTTCGGCGGCGAGATAGTAACCTACGATAACTATAGGCTCGACAGTAGAATGGTGGCGTATCCAGGCTTTGTTGCTAGCGCGGCAAAGGGGCTCGTCAAGGAATACATGGCAGGCGCTAAAAAAATAGGTGCAGACTCGTGGAACCTTCCGCACTCATTATTCCTCTCGATGAAGAACGTCCTCGAAGACTTCAGGATAATCGATATTTCAGATGACATCCTCAGTATGAGGACTGTAAAGGACCCAGATGAGCTGGAGCTGATTAAGACTAGCTGCGCACTGAATGATTATGGATACGCATTGGCTAAATTGCTCGCCGTTCCTGGCAAACGGGAGGTTGACGTCTACAGCGAGGTGCATCAAGAACTGTGCAAGAAAGTCGGGACGTTTCAGTACTCTGCTGGCGACTTCGTCTCAGGCGAGAGGTCGCTGTACATCGGAGGTCCGCCTACAGACAAGGTACTGAGAAGTGGAGAGACATTCATAATCGATCTCTGGGTGATATACAAGGAGTACTGGTCAGATACTTGTAGAACATTTGTTGTCGGCGGCGTCCCATCGGATAAGCAGACAAAAATTCACTCGGTCGTCATGAAGGCTCTTGAAAATGGAATGAAAATGCTGAGGCCGGGCGTTACTGGCGCAGAGATCTACAGGGCCGTGTACAACACGTTCAAGGAGGCTGGATACGGCGAGTTCTTCCCGCATCACGCGGGGCACGGAATCGGGCTAGACGGGCAGGAGCCACCATTCTTTATTCCCAGCTCGAGAGATGTTTTAAAGCCGAACATGACCGTAACGCTCGAGCCCGGACTCTACGTCCCAGAAATAAGTGGAGGCATCAGGCTTGAAAACAACTTCCTCGTTACTCAAGACGGTCCAGTTGTACTCACAAAATATCCACTAGATTTATAAAATAATTATAGTTGAAAGAAAAATAGTCGGCGAAGAATTCTATTTCCTTGCTGCTTCTAGTTCTTTTGCCAGCGCCTCGTAGGCTGCCTTAATTTCCTCCACCGCACTCTCATCCTCAAGCGTCGTTATGTCTCCGACCGGCTTACCGAGAGCTAAAGCCTTCACCACTCTCCTCATGATCTTTCCGCTCCTAGTCTTTGGTAGCCTGCTAACCACGAATATGTTCTTCGGGTCGGCGATGGGCCCGATCTTCTCCCTTATCCATTTCTTAAGCTCTGTCTGAATGTTTGGGCCCGGATTTACGCCTGCCTTCAGTACTACGTAGGCAATGGGGACCTCGCCTTTTACTTCGTCTGGCACGCCAACGACAGCGGCTTCGGCGACGTATGGATGAGCAACGAGAGTAGATTCAAGCTCATACGTACCGATCCTGTGTCCCGCGACCTTGAGGACCTCGTCTGACCTTCCAAGGACCCATATATATCCATCGTTGTCCTTGATAGCGTAGTCGCCAGTGAAGAAGTATCCGAATCTCGAGAAGTATACCTCGTTGTATCTTTCAGGCTCGCCCCACATCCCTGTAGGCGGAGAAGGCATGCCTGGCCATGGTCTCTTAATTACTAAGTAGCCCTTAACACCGCTCTTTACTGGTTTGCCTTCCTCATCCAGCACCTCTGGCTCTATGCCTGGTATCGGTGGTCCATTGGTTCCTGGCTTAAGCGGGACAAGCTTCAAGCCGGGCGTATGAGAGATAAGTATGCCGCCAGTCTCCGTCATCCACCAAGTACTGCCAACAGGGCATCTCTTATTTCCAACAACTTCGAATAGCCATTTCCAGGCCGATGGATTAATCGGCTCGCCTACGCTGTGAATCAACCTGAGAGTTGATAGGTCGTGCTTCTTGACGTAGTCTGTGCTGAGCCTCATGAACGCCCTAACCGCCGTCGGTGATGTGTAGAATATAGTGACGCCATGTCTTTCAATTATGCTCCACCATCTATCTGGCTCAGGATAGTCGGGCGCACCCTCAAAGATCAGCGTCGTAGCACCCATCATCAATGGTCCGAAGACTACGTATGAATGTCCTGTGACCCATCCAATGTCTGCCGTACACCAGTGAATATCATCATCTCTAATGTCAAATACCCACTTCATTGTTGCGTGTAGAATGACTGCGTATCCACCAATATCGCGAATAATTCCCTTCGGCTTTCCAGTAGTTCCAGACGTATAAATCACATAGAGCGTGTCGGTGCTCTCCAACTGTTCAGGCTCCACATACGTGTTATAGGGGACGTCCTTCAGCAACTCATCTAGGAACACATCCCTATTGCTGTCGACTGAGATGTCTGACAGGCCTATTCTCCTTATTACAACGATCTTCTCAACAGTTGGGCAGTCTTTCACGGCCTTATCTGCAATGTCCTTTGTACGAATTACATTGCCCCTACGATAATATCCATCAGTCGTGAATAGATATCGTGCTCCCAAGTCATTTACCCTTGTCGCTAACGCGTCTGCACTAAAGCCACTGAAGACCTGAGTAAATATCACGCCGATCCTAGCAGCGGCCAGCATCAGTATTGGGAGTTCAGGAATCATCGGCATGTAGAATGCAACCCGGTCACCCTTCTTCAACCCAAGCTTATTCTTCATAACGTAGGCAACTCTATTGACGATTCTCCATAATTCATAGTAAGTAAGCGTTTTGACCTCGAGTGGCTCGTTACTGCTCTTCGCCGGCTCACCTTCCCAGATTATTGCGACTTTGTTCTTCCTCCAATTCTTCACATGTCTATCTAGGCAGAGATAAGATAGGTTGAGTCTTCCGCCTACGAACCACTTGTATACGTTTGGATACTCGCCAGGCTCCAACGTCTTTTCAAATGGCTTAAACCAGTCCAGCTCTCTCGCTACGCTGGCCCAGAACTCCTCGAACCTAGCAAGACTATCAGCATGCATCTTGTAGTACTCCTCGACGCTGCAGTTTCTATGAGACCACTCACTGAGAACAATACGTTCTTCGAAGTCTAAGGTCTCTCTAAGAGACGAAGTTTCACTCATATGGAAAAGGCTTATTTACCGAATTAATAAATTTTTCCAAATAAGCCTCAATTTTAAAACTTATTGGACCTTAAAAAACAATTGTCAACTAATATACTTAACCTTATGGCTGGACATGAGCAGAGAGACTTACAAGCCTTAAGTATAACTTTTATTAATTAAAAATTATGATAAAAAATTATTTTGCAATGTATCTGCATCCATGGGATCTGATTGATGAGGGCCCTGATAACGTTTTCAGCTCAATGAAGGACATGGGGTTAACACACGTCAACCTAGCCACGAGCTATCACTGCGGTAGATATATTCTTCCGCATAATCCACAAAAAATTATCTACTTCGCTGAAGAGGGAGTAGTTTACTTTAATCCTACGCAAGAGTTCTACAGCAAGACGAAACTAAGGCCAAGAAAATCAAAGAAATACAGGGACTATGATGTCCTAAAAATTGCAATAGATAGCTCAAAGAATTATGGACTAAGGGTAAATTCTTGGACAGTTTGTCTTCATAACTATGAACTTGTTAGAGGCAATCCAGACGTAGCGGTTAGGGACCCGCTTGACAACATCGACGAAAACTTCATGTGTCCTAACAACCCAGATGCAAGAGAATACGTAATAGGTCTCGTACGCGACTTAGCAAGCAACTACGACCTCAACATGATACAGCTAGAGTCTGTCGCCTATCCATGGGGCTTAACACACTTTGATCACCACGAAACATTCGGAATCTACGTAGACCCACTATTTTCATACCTATTCTCAAGCTGCTATTGCTCACACTGCGAGGCAAAGGCAAAAGAGCACGGCATAAAGCTCTCCGAGGTCAAGAAAAAAGCACGAGAAATAATATCTAGGACCATTAACAGCCCACCAGACCTCTCCATAAGCATCCCAGAAACAGACCTAGCATCGATGTTTCACGAATACCTAATGACTGACGAGCACCTAGAACAACTAGTGGAATTCAAGTCAATAACAAGTTTAGAGATGGTTCAACAAATACGTGAGAATTTAAAATCAATAAACAACAAAGTAAAAATCAGCATCATAACAGGAGCAGCGATGTGGCTCAACGAGGGCTTCAACCTCCAAAAAATCAGCAAAGTAGTCGACGCCATAGACTATATATGCTACTTTGAAAACCCTCGACGGATCGAAAACTACGTCAGAATACTAAAGACACAAACAGACGAAAACTGCTGGGTCATACCATCGATAAGAACAAACTACCCGACGATCTACACAAAAGAAAACCTAACAATGAGCATGCAAGCAGCGATAAACGGAGGAGCCGACGGAATAGCACTCTACAACTACGGATGGACGCCTAAAACAATCTTCCAATGGATAAAAACCACAATAAACCAACTAAAAATAAACTAAAAACCACTAATCTACAGGATCGCTTTTTCCGACTTCTTATCAAATATATGAATAGCATTCTTGTCAATAGTGATCCATACCTTCTCACCAAATCTGTAGTATACAACTCCTTGCATTACTGATTTATAGATCGCGTCGCCGAGCTTAAAGTTGATGACACTTTCTATTCCTAAGTTTTCTACCGCGAATACTTCGGATTGGAAGCTCTCTTCTGAAATTCTATCAACAGTGACTTTAATATCATTTGGTCTTACTCCTAAGATTAGTTCAGAACCACTACTCTTCTGCTTAATAATGCTGGCTATCTCTTCATCAATCAAAAGTGTAAAGTAACCACAATCTAGGAGATTCTTACCGTTGGTTCTCAGACTGCACTCGAAGAAGTTCATCGGAGGAGACCCAACGAACCCAGCTACGAATAGATTAGCAGGCTTCTTGAAAACTTCCATAGGAGAACCAACTTGCATGACCTTCCCCAAATTCATGATCGCAATTCTATCACCCATCGTCATTGCTTCAACTTGGTCGTGGGTCACGTAAATCGTGGTTATGCCTAGGTCTTTCTGCAGCCTGATAAGCTCTGCTCTCATGTATACTCTTAGCTTGGCGTCAACGTTCGATAATGGCTCATCAAGCAGGAAAAGTCTAGGTTCCCTGACAATTGCTCGGGCAAGAGCCACCCTTTGACGTTCTCCACCACTAAGTTCGTATGGCTTCTTATTCAAGAGATGTCTAATCCTAAGCATCTCAGCAACTTGTATTACCTTATTCTTTATCTCATCCTTCGGATACTTTCTAACTCTAAGCGGAAAAGCGATGTTCTCAAAAGCGTTTAAATGAGGATAAAGGGCAAAGGTCTGGAAAACCATTGCCACGTCTCGCTTTTCGGGAGGAATGTCATTAACCATCTGTCCGTCAAAGTAAATGTATCCAGAAGTAGGCTCCTCAAGGCCGGCAATCATGTTCAGCGTCGTGCTCTTACCCGACCCTGACGGTCCTAAAAAGGCAAAAAACTCTTTATCCTTAATCTCTAAATTCACATTATCAACAGCAATAACGTCTCGAAACTTCTTGGTAAGATTTTCCAATTTAACTACTACCATTTAGCCTCATTAAAAAGTTGACCTTGGTCTAATATATAAATATAAATCACCTGAAGGTTTTAGTATTTAATTGTTTCTACTCAATCACTTATTTAACAAATCTCAGACGATAAGCTGTCAAATCCTTAACTCTGTATTTTTCTACTTTATCCTCGTCGACTCTTATGCCTAGTCCCTCACCTTCAGGGACCTTTACTTTTCCATTAGTGCACTCAAGCTTGGGCGTTATCACGTCTTCAGCATAAAACCAAGGAGCTATATCTGGCGCGATTGTAACAATGCTAGATGAGGCGGCCAAATGAAGCTTTGCTGCATTACCAATACCAAGTTCTATGTTACTTCCTATTGTACAATCTATTCCCGCTCCTTCAGCTATATGAAGTATTTTTCTTGCCTCATTTATTCCACCTGCTTTACCGATGTAGACACTAAACATATCAACAGCATCCCTTTTAACTAGATTTATTGCATCATAAGGCGTGCTGATACTCTCGTCGGCCATCACAGGTGTCGTTACATGTTTAGTCACATATTTTAGTCCATCAATGTCCGAGCGCGGGACGGGCTGCTCGACAAATAAGAGGTCAAATTCTTCCATCTTTTTAATTATTCTGACAGCCTGTTTGGGACTCCAAGCCCCGTTAGCGTCAACACCTATTTTGACATCACATCCCAAAATAGACCTCAAAGTTTGTAAATTTGACAAATCTGTCTTTTCATCCAAACCTACTTTTAACTTAATAGTTTTGAATCCTTTTTCTTTTGCCTGTTTTGAAAGCCATTCTACTTTCTCATTACTTGTAATTGGAATGTTAAATTTTACCTCCACCTCCTTACTTATGAGGCCTCCTAAATATTCAAATAAAGGAATCCCTAAATGTCTACACACTAAATCGTGAAGTGCGATATCGACCGCAGCCTTTGCGTATAAATTACCCGCTACTGCGTTGTTAATTTTTCTTAGTATTAGATTCAAGCTTTTTATTTTTTCTTCTTTCAAATGGCTTGAAAGGTATTTGTTAATAGTGGTCATTGCTGATTCTTGTGTTTCCCCGTTAAGCCAATTATGCTCTAGGCTTGCCTCGCCATAGCCTACTAAGCCGTCAGAACTGATCAGCCTAACGAGCACGAATTCGGAATCTCCTCTTATGCCCATAGATGACGCATAATAAAAGTCTATTGGGACGCGAACAGGAATGACTTCTACCTCACTTATACTTAATTCAATTTTACACAAGGTTTATACCTCTAGAGAGACTTTAAAAGTTCCAACAATCTATTGGCAACTATCTCGTCATCACCTTCAAGCAGCGTTGTTGGGTCTATAACTAACCAATCGGGATAATAGTCCATTGTAAGATAGTCTGCGGTGAATATTTTTGGGACACCGTTTTTTAACTTTTCTATAACCTCCCAAACACTACTACGCCCAATACGTATATGAAGTCTAGGGACAGGTCTGTTAATCTCGTCTGGGAACACAATTTTCTTCTCGAAATTAGGTGCAGAATCAAGAATCTCTGAGATTTTTTTGAGTATAGTAAACCAGTTATTTATTTCAGTCTTTTCATCCTTCTTCGCGTAAAGCTCTACTGCTGCCACTAAACCGACTATTTGTTCTTTACTTATCTTCATGGGTCTACCGATCGCAAAATTTGGATGAGCATTTAAGGCACAAGCCTCAATTAAATCAGGCTCTCCACAAATTATGCCTGAGTCATTGGGCCCTCTCAATGCTTTACCTCCACTTACTACAACTAGGTCAGCATTTTTGCATAGGTCTCTCGGATAAGTTATAGGCGGGATAACGGGTGCTGCATCCACAATTAGAGGCAATCCATGATGTTTAGCAACTTCAAAATAATCTTCCAATGAAACTACGCCCCTTCCAGTGATCGTAAAAGCAATTGCAACTGTTTTATCATTTATTGCTCCTTCAATTTCTCTTTTATCATAGATGAATGGTTTGCCTATTTCAATTAACCTTGCGCCGGCCATCATGTAAGCATGATCGAAAACAGATCTATGAGCTCTCTGAACAATGATCTGATTTTTCATGTCATCAGTAATTGGGAGTTTTTTGATTTTGGCAACGTCTTTTCCAGCCATGCATGCAGCCGCCGAGATTGCTAAACCAGCTGCGGCGCCAGAGGTAATAAATGCAGCTTTTACACCTAATAGTTCGGCGATCCTTTTCCCAGCTTTATATAATAACTCATGCATGTCTAAGAAAATGAATGAGGCTTCACGCATCGCGTCGACGACTTCGGGTGGCAGAACACTTCCTCCTAACGGAGTCTCCGCACCTGCAGCGTTGATAACTCTATTAACACCCAAGGATTGGAGAATGCTCATTCCTAAAAACCTCAATAAATATGGCTCAGGAACCTTATAATAATCTTTTTCATTATCCTAATTGATTTCTTTGCCAGCCAAAAAGAAAGGGATAAATCAATCATAAGTGATGTTTATATCGCTATGATTATTGATTGTCATACCCATATCTGGGACGTCGAGAAACATCTAGGGTCAGAAATGATTACTGACTATATGAGAGTTTGGGGTGGAAGTATTGATTTGCTAAAATCGACTCCTGAGATGCACATGGAAGCAATGTCTAAGATTGATAGGGCGGTTGTATTAGCATTTAAAAGTCTATTCTTCGGAATAAATGTTCCAAACGAGTTTGTTGCTGAGTACGTCAATAGGGATCCTAAAAAATTTATTGGGTTTTGCTCGGTTGATCCAAACCAACCAGATGCTATATCTGAACTAAAAAAGTGTATTCAAGATCTTCACATGAAAGGCCTTAAGTTGTCACCTATATATCAGAACTTTGACCCTAATTCTGAAAAAGCATACAAAGTATTTGAGACTGCTCAAGAAATGGGCATTCCAGTAATCATCCATCAAGCAACCACTTTCCTCAGAAGGGCACCTTTGAAGTATGCCTATCCCTCGCTTATAGATGATGTGGCTGCTACTTTTAAAGACCTGAAGATTATCTTAGCACATCTGGGCCATCCCTGGGAGGACGAGGCAATAGCAGTCATCAGAAAACATCCAAACGTCTATGCAGATATCTCAGCATTGACGCCTAGACCGTTTAGACTTTATCAAAAAATAATGAACTGTATTGAGTATCGAGTAGCTGATAAATTATTATTTGGCTCAGATTTCCCATTTACAAAGCCTGACCAGGCAATTAAAGATCTGTTAAACCTAAATAAGATCGTTGAAGGAACGAACCTGCCAAAAATACCAAACGATGTATTAAAAAATGTAATTTATGAGAATCCAGTTAAATTATTTGGGCAGTTATAATGGTGAATTAAGTTACCTTATTTACTTTGTGCTCAATTAGTTGTAAATTTAAATATCAATTCTTCGCGAAAATTTATGAGTGATTATGGAAAAATTCGAGATTGGTATAGATGCCTCGTTTACTATGCTGCAGGACGAAGATTACACTCTTAGACATTTCATAAAAATTGAGAGAGCTGGATTTGACGTTGTTTGGCTTGGCGATCATTTTTATCCTTGGCACCACTCTTTTAAGCATAATTTTTATGTCTGGTCTATGATACCAGCAATACTATCGAGGACAAAGAAGATTAAGAGCGGTGTAGCGGTCACTGTTCCCATAGGGGGCAGATACCACCCCGCGATTATAGCTCAGGCAAGTGCCACTATTGATGTGATGTTTCCTGGTAGATTTCTTTTAGGAGTTGGCGCCGGCGAGGCCATAAATGAGCTACCATTTCTTGGGTACTGGCCTAAGTGGGATGAAAGAATTGAACGACTCATAGAGGCACTAGATTTAATCAAAAAATTATGGCATGAGCCAGATTTTTTCAGATTCGAAGGGAAGTACTACAAAATGAATATGGCATTTCTTTATCTAAAACCGAAGACAGAGATTCCTATTTATTTCTCTGCTATGGGTGAGAAAAGCTCATACATCGCTGGCAAACATGCAGATATACTATTAACTGTAGCGAACTTGGATAGATTTAAAAACGTAATTCTTCCAAACTTTGAGAAGGGCGCTAAAGAAGTTGGAAGAGATCCAACATCGATTAAAAAAGCTGTATCAATAGGAGGCGGCATAGGCGATTCTTCTGAAGTCGTCAAAAGAATAAAGACTTACATTGCTGGTGCTAGCATTAAGGAAATGTTTAACGAGCCTGATCCTAGAAAGATTTTTGAGGCAGGTAGTAAAATGTCCGACGAACTCATAATGAAAAATATGCATATTAGCGAAACCGGCACTGACATAATTGATACTTTTGATGAATTCAGAAAAATAGGTGTTAGTCAAGTAATCTGGGGCGACTTCAGTCCTAACTTGAACAAAATGTTAAGAATATTCAAAACGAAAATAATTCCTTACTTTAAAGAAGAAGTGGAAAAAGTACAATAAAAATACGAATTTTATTTTTTCAGTAGTTTTATAATTTTTTCAGCTACTATTTCTTCTTCTCCATCCCTAAGGCATTGTGGACTTATGTACAACTTGTCTTTAAAAGTGTATGCATAGATTGGTGGGTCTTCTTCTCGCAACTTTTTCAGCAAATTATCTACGGTCTCATTTTGTGGAGGTTGTATCTCTACACGAGGTATACAAGCAGGTCTCGAATGGCCAAACCCTGATGGATAAATTTTGCTGACATTTTTCACTCCATTTCTAATCAATTCTGAAATGATGTAATCCGCTTTACGCTCCCAATTTTTAATTCTTTCATTTTCATCCATGCTTAGATATTTCTTTAATGCTGCAACGACTGCAAATATATCCTCTTTACTTGTCTTCATCGGTCTCCCTAAGTAAATTCTTGTTTTATTATCGACTCTTTCATAGCTGTGAGGACCTAATCTTCTACATAATTGTACAAGTTCCTTTC
>Ga0185307_1001201_pt1 | contig 14706 bp, 14 predicted proteins | sample LHCtaG_FD_128010 | JGI IMG/M metagenome (GOLD analysis project Ga0185307, IMG submission 128010) | Hot spring microbial communities from Little Hot Creek, USA to study Microbial Dark Matter (Phase II) - LHC4sed_matched (SPADES... | ecosystem: Environmental > Aquatic > Thermal springs > Hot... | reverse complement strand
AATAAAGGCTTTGGCTCATGCCTCTGGGCGGCGGGAAAGCGAAATCGAAGAGGACGTGAAGAAGACCGGGGATATCGGCGAGACAGCCCAGAAGTTTATAGCCCAAAAAAGGCAGTTGACCTTCTTCCAAAAGCCACTAACCGTCCAGAGGGTTTATGAAACCCTTGACAAGATGGCTAGGGCTTCTGGCTCTGGGGCTGTTGACACTAAGATTACGCTTTTGGCTGGGCTTTTGGCTGACGCCACGCCTAAGGAAGCCAAATACATAATGCGAACGGTGACTGGAAACCTCCGTTTGGGCATTGCGGACATGACTGTGCTTGACGCTTTGGCAATAGCCTATGGCGGCGGAAAGGAAACCCGAGAGCTTGTGGAACGCGCCTACAACATATCATCCGACCTTGGCAGAGTCGCCAAAGTCTTGGCCGAAGAAGGCCTTGAAGGAATTAAAAAGTTCAAGGTTGTTGTCGGCGAGCCTATAAGGCCCATGCTGGCCGAGAGACTCTCGTCACCGGAGGAAATCCTCGAAAAGCTCGGCGGAAAATGCATAGCTGAATATAAGTATGACGGCGAAAGAATTCAAGCCCACAAGAAGGGTGAAGAAATAACCCTTTTCTCAAGGCGACTTGAAGATATTTCAGACCAGTATCCAGACGCCATCCAACTTTTGAGACAGCATGTTATGGCTAAAGAAGCCATTTTGGAGGCTGAATGCGTAGCCATAGACCCGGACACTGGCGAAATGCGGCCCTTCCAAGAACTTATGCACAGAAGACGCAAATATGGCATAGAAAAGGCTATGGAGGAGTATCCGGTCTCGCTTTTCATGTTTGACGCGCTTTATGTTGATGGGAAAGACTTAACCCTCGAGCCCTACCCGGTTAGGCGAAAAACTCTTGAAAGCGTTGTCAGAGAAGGCGATAGAATAAAGCTTGCCAAACACATAATTACTGGCAACGTCAAAGAGCTTGAAAACTTCTTTTTAGAAGCCATAGAAGAAGGCTGCGAAGGCCTAATGTGCAAGTCTATAACCGAAGACTCTGTTTATCAGGCTGGCGCGAGGGGCTGGTTATGGATAAAATACAAGCGGGACTATAAGAGCGAGATGACGGACACCGTGGATTTGGTGGTTGTCGGCGCCTTCTATGGACGCGGAAAACGCGCCGGGACCTACGGCGCTTTGCTTTTGGCGGCTTACAACCCAGACAACGACACCTTCGAAACAGTGACAAAATGTGGAACTGGCTTTACGGATGAGGATTTGGCAAAACTGCCAGAAATGATGAAGAAGCATGTTATTTCGCATAAGCACCCCCGTGTAAACTCGATGATTGAGGCTGATGTCTGGTTCGAACCGAAGGTAGTTATTGAAGTTTTAGGTGCGGAAATAACCCTAAGCCCCATCCACACATGCGCCATGGACACAATCCGCAAAGGGAGTGGCCTGGCCATACGCTTCCCAAGGTTTACAGGCAACTACCGACTTGACAAAGCGGCGGAAGATGCAACAACAACAAACGAAATAGTTGAAATGTACCAGAAACAATTAAAGAAAATAGCTGAAAGTTAAAGTTTGGCTGCTTCCAGTCCCCCTTCTAATTCAATTTTAGCGTTTTTCTCATAGGGCAGCTTATCTGAACCCTTAATGTTATAAGTTAGATTGACATAGTTTTCTTGTCTAATTATGTAGTGTACGAAGGGAGGGAAATATGTGAAGAATATTGTATCCTTCATTCTAGCAATGCTGATTTTAACAGCTATGTTGCTGTTGTATAGTGTGATAAGATTTTCTTATGCTAATTCTGAAACCATTTTATATGTATCTCCGCCTACAACGACCGTGCACACGGGCGACATTTTCCGTTCAAGACGTCCTTGACTTGTATGCGTTCCATTTGTTCTTGGGTTATAATACAACGGTCTTAGATGCTCTAAACATCTACATTTACCCACCTTTCAATGGTGGTCCAATACTTCCTTCAATAATTAATAATGATGACGGCTATGTTGAGGTTTCAGGCAGTATAGGAATTCCAGGTCCAGGCGTTTCCGGAAGCTTTCCATTAGTAAAAATAACCTTTAACGCCACAGCCCCTGGCAACAGTGAGTTACACCTCTACAACACTGATTTATGGGACTCCATGTCAAACACTATTATTCATGTAACCGCTGATGCCTCAGTTAATGTGAGTTTAAACGACATAGCTCTTGGTCCGTGGGGCGATTGGAAGCATTACCATAACTATACAGAAATCGTAAACACGCTGCTATTTTTAAATAACAGTTTTCCAAATATTGCTGATGTCTTCTCCATCGGTAAAAGTTGGCAAGGAAGAGATATCTACTGTATTAAGCTGACAAATGAAACAAACATACGTCCAAAGCCTAAACTACTATTTGTTGGCTACCACCATGCTAGAGAACTCATCAGCGCAGAACTGCCACTATACTTTGCAGTTGAAGCAGCAACCAAATTCGGCATAAATGAGACAATAACCCACATGCTAAACTACAGTGAAATCTACATAATCCCAGCACTAAACGTAGATGGCTTCAACATCGTAAGCCAAAACGAGTGGCAACGCAAAAACGTCCACCCATTCGACGAAGACAACGATGGCTTATTAGATGAAGATCCACCAGACGACGAAGACGGAGATGGCTACATAGAAGACCTCTTCTACTGGGACGGCACAAACTACTACTTTATAAGATGGGAAGGCATAGACGACGATGGAGATGGCTTCTACAATGAAGACTGGGCTGGAGGCGTAGACCTAAACAGAAACTACGGCTACCAGTGGGATGCCCAATGCCAAAGTGGAAGCCCCAACCCATGGGACGAGGACTACCGAGGACCGGAACCCTTCTCAGAACTAGAAACCCAAGCAATAAGAGACCTAGCATTAAGCCACAACTTCAAATATGCTATAAGCTTTCATTCCGGAGCTGAATGCGTGGTCTATCCATGGGGATACACCACTGAAGACCCGCCAGACAGAGAAAAGTTTGAAGAAATAGCGTCCGAAATCGCCCAATTAACAAGTGTTTGGTATAGTCAATCTGCGTCAGGATTATGGGACGACTGGATGTACGGTAATAGGAGCACCTTTGCCTTTACATGTGAAATCTACACAAACCAAAGCGCATGGCAATACGAACCAGGACCAGAACCAAACACATGGTGGGAAAAAGGCGTATTCCAATTCTTCAACCCACACCCAAGCCAAATCGAAACAGTAATCCAAAGATGGCTACCAGTCTTCACCTACATAACCAATAAAGCCATAACAGAATTCCAATATCATAATATAGCAGTAACAAACCTAACACCACTAAAAACAATCGTGGGACAAGGCAATACGATAAATATAAACGTCACAGTTGAAAACTCATGTGATTTCACAGAGTTTTTCAATGTTACACTTTATGCAAATACGACCGAAATAGGAACGAAACAGATTACCCTAACAAGCCTAAACTCCACAACCCTAACCTTCACATGGGACACTACTGGTTTTGCTAAGGGCAACTACACTGTTTGAGCTTATGCTTGGCCTGTTCTAGGCGAGACAGACACGGATGATAACACTTTCATAGACGGCTTGGTCGTTGTTGTAATGCCAGGCGACATAAACGCTGACAATGTAGTAAATTTTAAGGACGCCATCCTCCTCGGAGCAGCCTTCACTTCCAAACCAGGCGACCCCAACTGGAACCCAAACACAGACATAAACAACGACAACACAGTAAACTTCAAAGACGCCATAATTCTAGGAGCAAACTTCGGAAAAACAGACCCCTAAATCACTGTGTCGTCCGTCGCAATTAATATTTTCAGGAATCATGTTGGTTCGAAAACCTACCTACCCATTGATGCATTTTTAATATCACGTGTGTTTATCATTCCATATTTGTTGCGCGTGCGCGATACTATAACCAGTGAAATTACGGCATTTTAGATAAAATTGGGATTCTTTACTGCAAGATCTCAAATTCAATAGATATACTGTTGCGATCTATTGGAATTTCTGTTGCATCTTTACGTCCCAAGGCAGTTCCATAAGCTGGATCATCAAATATTAATTCTGGTTTCTCATAATCTGACGAATAAAACTGGAACTCTATTATAGCCAAAGTGCCACTTCCACTTTTAGGTGGAGAATCACCTTTAAGGGTCTGGCATATAACTATAGTACCATTATACACCTTAGTAATGAACAATGTATTTCCAAGATCTGTAATGTCTTTAGACAACAAATTGTCGCATTGTGTTGGATTCTCAAAAAAGTCTCCAGGACTAACACTTACCACTTTTAACTTTGTGGAGTCAAAGCGTAAACCGATCTGCCAACCATAAACATCAGAAACATCCTTCACCCCTACTTTAATTATAAAACGTCCTAACGGCTGTGGTTCAATGGTTGGTTGAATCATCATGGCAAGTGCAAAGCTTATTGTTGGTAGACATAGGCAAAGTATGAGCAACGACAATAGCTTCTTATTTGCTGGCCACTGAATTTCCTTGTCGAGTATACCTCCTCCACCATCATTAGCACAGTAAAGCCCCTTTTCATTTTTTATTAGCTTATTTTCCATAAGCAGTTGCTTCAGTCTCAAGTTAAGAGTCTTTCTAGGAAGTTTCGTTATCTTTAACAGTTCTGAAAAGCTTCTCTCCTTGTTTTTTACACTCTTTAGAATTAGGTTAAAGTCATTATTTCTTCTATTTTCCAAGTTTACAGTAGTTCCACATTTTGGGCATCTTATTTGTGGCATTTTTTCACTAAAAATTAGTACTCAATCCTTTCTTAAAAAGTTTAGTGTAAAAGAAACTTTGTTAAAAAGCATTAAACTGTTAATAGTTCAAACGATGACGGTTAAATTGAGTTTAGAAACACGCGACAACTGAATCTGAATGAATTTAAAATGTTTATGTGTTTTTGTCTTACCTTTTACCGCTGCCCAAATGGCAAGAATTGTTCCTGTACATAGTAGTATTATTCCTATTGGAAAAGCGTTGGCATATGGGCGTTCTTTCAAGTCTACTATTTTCACGAAGGCTATATAGCTTAACACTTGGGGATAGGGTGATATAAAGACGAGGGTGTAGTTTCCGTCGGAGCAGGCTTTTCCTATAAACGTTGCTTTTGAGGTTTGGCTTGTGTCAATGTCCTTGGACGTTTTTGTAATTGTTAGATTTGTTATAACCAGTTGTGTTTGGCCAGTGTACGGGTTATAATATGGTTCAAGCTCATACCAAAAAATCGTAGCTTCATTATTTGGCGAAATTATTGTGAAGTTTATAATGTAAAAATCATAATAAGGTGGTTTTAAACTGTGTGTGAATCTCACCGTCATTTTTTCTCCGGCCTTAAAGTTTCTGATGATTTTAGTGCCGTTTCTTATTTCTTGTTGACCTTTAGAAATTTCGTATGATATTCCATTTTCCGAAATCCTTTCCTCTTGTCTTGTGGTGTAAGTTGTTGAACCTGACATTAGAAGGATGCCTAGAAAAACTAGTATTAATGAGAAGGCCAATGATATCTTATTACGTCTTTTCACTTACATCACCGCCTTTTATGGATCTACCCAACTTAAGCTCTTGACTCTTTTTTATTCTTTTCTTTTAAGAAGCGGGCATATTCTTCTACGGCTTCTTCTATGTTAAGTTTAAAATTTGACGGGTGAGGCTTGGTTCCTAAAGGATCTGAGGCCAGAAGAACTTTTCTCTCTTCGATTCTATATTGAGCTTTAAGTCTCTTCTTTTCTTGTATAAGCGCGTAAATCGAGATTATTGTTGGAGCGACTAGTAAAAGTAGAGGGTGCAAGAAAATGAAGATTAATATTTGGGTGTACATGAAAATTGTGAATAAAATTGGTAGCCAAAACCAGAAGCTTGTCAAACTTGTCTTAACAAGGTAGAAGAATTCGTAAATTTCCTCTTTCCAGTTTGTTTTTTCCTGTTCCATGCTCTCGCTAATCTTATGTGCATATTTTTATTTAAGTCTTCTTTATCGTTCATTTTTTGTAAAGGTGGCATGCAACATAATGGTCTTTCTTTAGCTCAATAAGCTCTGGTTCTTCTGTTCGGCAGATGTCTCCTATAATTGATGGGCATCTTGTGTGGAAACGACAGCCGGGTGGTGGGTTGACTGGACTTGGTATTTCTCCCTTTATAACCACTTCAATTCGTTTTGCCGTTGGATCAGGAACTGGGACGGCGTTTATTAGAGCTTTTGTGTAAGGGTGAAGTGGATCATATACTAAGTCATCCACATTTGCCATTTCAACGATCTTTCCAAGATACATTACTGCTATTCGATCGCATATGTGTCTTGCTAATGCTAAATCATGTGTTATAAACAAGAATGCAACATTGAATTTTTCTCTTAAGTCTAAAATAACGTTTAAAACCTCCGCCCTTATTGAGACATCTAACATTGAAACTGGCTCATCAGCAACTATGAACTCCGGGTCCAACATAAGTGCTCTTGCAGTGGCAACTCTTTGGCGTTGTCCCCCGCTTAGTTCATGTGGGTAACGGAGCAAAAATTCTTCTGGCGGCGTTAGCTTCACAGCTTCTAGCACTTTATAGATTTTTTCATAGATTTCTTTCTCGTCTGATATGCCATGAATTAATAGGGGTTCAGATAAAATGTCCTCCACTAACATTCGAGGGTTTAGAGACTCGTATGGATCTTGAAAGATTATTTGCACTTTTTTCCTATAACTTTTCAGTTTGCTCTCCGGGTATTTTGCGATGTCTTCTCCTTTGAATATTATTTTTCCACCAGTGGGTTCTATTAGCCTAATTAATAATTTGCCTGTAGTCGTTTTTCCGCTTCCACTTTCCCCTGCTAAGCCAAAAATTTCCCCTTTTCTAACATAAAAGCTGACGTCATCAACAGCCTTCACATACAATTCCTTTTTAAAAAGTGTGGAAAAGAAACCTGTCCTTAATGGAAACCATTTTTTAAGGTTTACGGCTTCAATAAGTTTTTCTCGCATTTAAACACCCTTCAACTTTTTCCGTATAAGTGGCATGTAACCATATGGTTTTTATCTATAACCATTAATTCTGGATGGGTTTTTCTACATATTTCCATGGCATATTTGCACCTAGGATGAAATCTGCATCCTTGCGGAGGATTCAAAAGGTCTGGTGGTGACCCGGGAATAGACGTCATTCTTATTTTTTCACTTCTTATATTTGGGAAGGATGATATCAACCCCACCGTGTAGGGGTGTTGGGGATTTTTAAAAATCGACACTGAATCGCCTATTTCAACAATGTTCCCAGCATACATTATTGCTGTTTTCTCACATATTTCAGCTATAAGCGAAAGGTCGTGTGAAATAAGTATGAGGGACATGTTTAACTTCTCTTTTAGTTCTTCAAGCAGTTTTAATACTTGGGCTTGAACTATAACATCTAGTGCTGTGCCCGGTTCATCTGCTATCAAGAGTTCTGGATTACATGATATTGCCATTGCAATCATTGCCCTTTGCCGCATGCCTCCACTAAACTCGAAGGGGTAGTTTTCCGCCCGACTTGGTTCTATGCCTACAAGTTCAAATAGTTTGCTAACCCTTTCCTCCGCTTCCTTTTTACCTACATGAGGTTCATGTAACCGTATGGCTTCAATTATCTGATCCTTCACCCTTATAACAGGGTTCATAGCGTTCATTGCCCCTTGAAATACAAGGGAAATCTTTTTCCACCTCACTTCTCTTCGCATGTCATCCTCATTGAGCTGTAGAATATCTGTTCCATCTAGAAATATTTTACCTCCGATGATTTTGCCTCCTGGAGGAAGTATTCTTAAAAGTGATAACGCGATGGTTGTTTTTCCACATCCTGATTCTCCGGCTAAGCCTAATGCTTCCCCTCTCTCTATATTAAAAGAGCATTTCTCTACAGCTTTAACATAACCACGCATAACCCTGTAATAGGTTGTGAGGTCTTCAACTGTTAGGAGAGGCATTTTGAACGCTCCTTTTGTGGTAATGGGGATAGTATTTTATATAAGCTTTAACTCTTGCTTATATGGATCTCTATTTAAGAAGCTGTGATTTGAAATGTATATGCGATATGTCGGCGATAATGTTGATTTAGACTTGCTGGTTTCATATTTAAAGAAATATTTTGAGGAGAAGAAGTATAAAGTTGAAGAAATTCGGGAGGAAGGAAAACGCTCTTTGCTATGTAGAATTCCAAATTTTTCTAAAGGCTTGGAGATTGTTATTGAAGGAGATCCGAAGGATTTCTCAATTTCTACATCATTTGAGCCTGGGCGGTTCTCGTCGCTTTTTCTTTACGGGTTGTTTTCATTGTTTGGAGGCGGCATCTTCGTACTTAACGAGGTTAAGAGTAAGGAATTTATGTCTGCGCTAGAAAAAGATTTGAAGTTTTTTATTGAGCGTGCAGTATCTTTACTCATAAACTCCAAGAGGTGAAATTTTTCTCAATTCTCAATAATTTAAGTTAATTACATATTCGAACGGGCCCATCGGAATTGTGAATGGGTACGTGTATGCGTATAAAACATATTGACCTTGAAAAATGATTTCTACCTCAGCTGGTTTTGTAGATAGCGAGGCGAAAAAGTCCTTTACTTCTGGACGTTCCGAAGAGAATGTAAATGTAAAATCTATAGGTATCTCAGTACTGCAATTCGGCGGTATTTCAACTGGTTTCTGAAATACTTCTGTTAATCCTGGTAAATTTTTATATATATTTTGTCTATACATTTTATATTTTAAATTGCATGTTATCGACGTTACTTTAAGACCTTTAAAATTCGTCGGGTTTGATATGCTGAATGTGACTGATAATTTAACCGTTCCAGTGTATAACTGTGAAACGTCCAACTTTGCACTTTTAAGTCTTATCTCATGTCTTTCGATGGCCTTATAAAAATCTATATAGTTTGTTAATGGAGGAATAAGCATGATTGTGAAAGCTGCTGTCATGAATGCGTATACCAAAATAATTTTTTTCAATAGTTCCATCTTTATTCGATAAACTTTTAATTTTTAGCCTACATTTAAGGTTTGGTGGTCTGCTGTTGAAGGTTAAAGATTTGTTTGCATTACTATTGTGGACTGTTTCGTCGTCAATTATTGCTTTGCTGTTTTCGTTTTTTAATTCTGGATTTTTTCTTTTGACGTATTTTTTCTGGGTTGCTGCAGCTATTTTGGCTGGTATTGTGATTGTTGACTTAAAAAATGTTATAATTTTATCTGTAGCATCTTACTTTTTCTCGTCGGCGCTGATGTTTGTTTTGTTGTCGCTTCCCGTTTTTTTAGGCACGCTTTCTTACCAAATTTTGAGCGATCTCGTTTTTTCACAGAATTTAAAGCTTGTTTTTTCCTTTACTTTTCCCTCTTTGCTTTTGATAAACATCGTGTTTGGTGTGGTGGGCGGATATATTGGGGAGATTTTGTTAGCGTCTCACTCTTAATCGTGGGTTTAATATTTCGTCAAGTGCATATCCTAAGAGGACGAAGGCTATAGACAAAGCTGCAATGCATAGGCCCGGCGGGATAATCCACCACCAGCATGTGTAGCCGTTGTGCATTTGGACCTCATTTAGCATTCTTCCCCATGAAATAACGTAAGGGTCGTAGTAGCCAAGCCAGCTGAGCGCTGCTTCTCCGACTATTGCTCCAGGGACGCTTGTTGCAAGAGTTACATATACTAGGCCCATAACGTTTGGGACTATGTGTTTAAATATTATGTGTCCCGTTCCTGCACCGACGGCTTTGGCAGCTTCGATGAAAGGCCTTTCTTTAAGGCTTAATACTTGTGATCTAACAACTCTTGCGAACCCCATCCATCCTAAAAATCCAAGCACTAGAATGATTACATGAAGTCTGGCTCCTAAAACAGCTATTAGGACGATTAGTAGTGGCAATCCTGGAAGTACTAATAAAGCATCGTTTATCCTCATCAAGGCCTCGTCTATGACTCCGCCCAGGAATCCGGACACTAAGCCTACTATTAATCCTATGAGTACGGAGATGATTGAGGCTAGAAGTCCTACTATGAGGGATATTCTGGCTCCGTAGATTAATTGTGTGAATACGTCTGCCCCTTCCCACGTTGTTCCTAAAAGTCCAAACGCTGTTCCATAGAGCTTTAATTCCATCGTGTCAACGTATACAATGGCTTTGACGTTTTTTCCGGCGAGAGATGGGTTATCCCAAAAAACTATGTTTAGCCCAAAAGTGTAGTTTGCTGTTTCAGGGAATATTAAGCTTGAAAGCTCTTGTTCTGTGCCGAAACGTTGCCTGCGGTATGATAATTCAGCAGCTGAATGGATTGGAGGAAATGGCGTTATAGCTTGTGTTGCGGTTGAGGTTATGTTTTCATCCTTCCATCCTGAACCAAATCCCCATGTGTAGGTCTTATTGCGCGTTTCATCAATTATGAAGAATGTTAGCTGAATTGGAACGCCACTTGCGTCTTCAACAAAAATCTTAACGTCTGCGTCAAAACGGTCTGGTGGGCCTTTATATGGATAGTTAAAGTTGAATGTGATTTTCGCCTCTGAAATTTGCGGTGTTTGAGTTGATTTTCTGGAAAATATAACTCCTAAACTTCCATCTCCTATTCCCGCGACATATTCAAATGTTATGTAGGGTGAGGATGTTTCTAAATTCCAGGTTTGTCTAATATTTGCGTTTTTGAAGTTGGGGTCTTTTGCGGGGAAGAGGTTTTCGCTTAGTTTTTCTCCACCGGGGAGGTATCTCATCCATATTGGGACAGCTCTTGTTCCAGAAAGGTATTTACTTTGCGTTGGGTTATAAGGGGTGAGTATTGGTGCTGTAATAGCTATTATGCAAAAAAACAGTATTATGCCAAGGCCTATCGTTGCTCTCTTGCTCTTTATGAAGGCTGTAAGCACTTTTTTGGTGCTTGTAAGTGTGCGTTTAAGCTTTTTTCTATACATTTCATTTCACCCGTATTTTATCCTTGGGTCAACGATTCCGTATAGCAGGTCAGCTATGAAGTTTGCAATTATTACGCATAATGCTATTATATAAAAGAGTACGTGTAATATTGGATAGTCGTATAATTGTATTGCTTTCCATGTTAATCCGCCTAATCCTGGCCAGCTGAAAACCGTTTCTGTTATTATTGCGCCGGATAGCATGAATCCGAAAGCCATGGCTGCACTTGTGATAATTGGAAGGGAGGCGTTTCTCAAGGCGTGTCTAAACACTACTGCTCTTTCTTTTAATCCTTTTGCCCTTGCGGTGACTATGTAGTCTTCTGTTAAGGCCTCTATCATTGTGGCTCTTGTTAAGAGAAGGTATCCACCATATTGGAAAAGCACTAAAGTGACTGTTGGTAGAGTAAGATGCCACAGTCTGTCCAGCATCTCTTCAAGGCCTGGTATCCTAATAGTGTAGGAGAATATTTGAAATTCTAGTAAGGGTGGCGGTAGGCCTGTTGGGTATTGAGGCCAATATGAGACAACTTTTCCAATTGGGAACCAGCGGAGCTGAACTCCGAATATTAGTAGGAACATCATTCCCATCCAGAAGGTTGGAAGAGAATATGTTATAAGCGATGTGAAAGTCATCCCTGTGTCGAACGCCCCCCCTCTTTTGTGGGCGGCTATTGCCCCAAGCAGCACTCCAATTAAAATTGACAGAACTGTTGAAACTCCCATTAGGAGCACTGTGTTTGGAACTGCTTCCCCAATAATTTCTACGACAGGTCTGCCTGTTCTGGCTGATCTTCCAAACTGGAATGTCAGCATATTAGTTATATATTTGAAGTATTTGACGTGCAATGGCTGTTTGAATCCCCACAATTCGAGCAGTTCCTCAACTTTTTCTTTTGTTAGGGAGCCAGGTCTTCCAGCGAAGAACTCTAATGGGTTTCCGGGCATCACTTCAAATATTATGAAGTTTAATGTTAATACGAACCATACTAGGAAGATCATGTAGATTATGCGTCTTGCAATGTATTTCCTTAATCCCATTGTTCTCCCTTATTTTAGGGAGAGATATTAATATTTAAGTTTTGGTGGCGGCTAAGTCTTAAATATGTCTATCTCGTATTTTGTTAAGAAGTTGGTGAATATGATGGGAAGGCGTCTTGCTTTGGTTTGCGTTTATACCTTTTTACTCGCGTTTATGCTTTTTGGCTTCTTATTTATATTGGATGTTAAGGGGCTAACTGTCCGTGATGGTGAGGTGAAGTATTATGTTAATGGCTCTTTCACTTTAAAGGAGGCAATTGTTTTGCAGGGAAATGCAACTCTCGTAGTTGAGAATGCTACTTTGGAGTTTGTTCAAACGAAAGATTATCAGTATGGGATAGAGCTGAGGGGTTTGGCTGATAAGTTTCCTTCTTTGAGGATTAAGAATGCCACTTTGAAGTCTTCTAAAGGCGTGTTGATTTCTCTTTATGGCTATAGTTCCGGAGAAGTTGACGGTTTACAGTTTGATGGTGCTGGGAAGTCTAAAGGTAAGATAATATTATATGATGGGGCTTATTTTAGGGCTGCTTCTTCCGCTGTCCCTTATGTTTATTGTTATGGTTCTTCGCGTTTTGAGCTTGCCGGATCCAGCCCAAATTACTTGTATGTTTATGATAATTCTTCTGGAGTTGTTGATGGTTGCACTGTTTATCGGGTGAATGTTTATGATTATGGTTTAGTTAATGTTTCTCTGTCAACCGTTAAATCCTCCATTTATGCTAAGGGTGCGGCTAAAGTTTTTGTTAGCGCTTCGTCGGTTATTGGAGATGTTTCCTCCAGCGATAATTCTACTGTTAGCATTTTTAATTCTAATGTACATCAGTTTAAGGTTAATGCATATGACTTTAGCAGCATTTTTCTTAGGAATGTGACTTATTCGCCCTACAGGTATCCATCAGAAGTTAAGGCTGGAGGTTTTGCCTCTGTACAGATTGTTAATTGCGAGTTAAGTAACTTCGTTTTTGAGACTAGGGGGAATTCGAGTCTAAGGATTGAGGTTTCTTCAATTAGTTCTTCCATTTTTTATTTTTATGAGAATTCCGAGGTTTACTTTTCGAATTCGTATGTAGTTTGGCTTGTTGAGGCTTTTGATAAGTCTCGCATTAACGCTGTTGATTCCACTTTTAACATTTTGTCTTTGGAGGATAGCTCAAATCTTAACGCGAGTGGTTGTAATGTTGGGTGGACCCGATGTTATGAGTCTTCTAGTGTTCTTGCCGTGGATTCAAAGTTTAGGGAGGTTTTAGTCGAGCTTGTTTCTTTGAATATGACTTTGAGTGGTTTTCATGAGGGCTACTTTGAACGGTATAGTTTTGTTGCCGGCGGTTTGAATACTACTTTTCTGAGGTCTTCTGTTGATGCTGGTTGGAGTTTTAGGTTTTTGGGTGTTTCGAATGTTACTTTTTATGATTCGAGGCTTATCAATTTGTATGTTGGGGATCAGTCGGTGTTGCGTTTGTTTAATACTTCTTATGTTAATTTGAATGTTAGGGATGCAGCCTCTGTGGATGTTTGGTCTTATCTTGTTGTTAGGGTTGTGGATTATTTTGGGGCTCCGGTTAGCGGTGTCAATGTGACTGTTTTGTTGCCCTCCCCATTAACCAAGTTTACAGACGGTGATGGGGAGGCTGTTTTTCTGCTGCTTGAAAAGTTTATTAATGCTAGTGGGGAGTTTCCAGCTAATAGGTATAGTTTTAAGGTTGTTTTTGATGGTTCTCCTACTGATTATAGTGTGGAGCTGGCTGGTTCTAGGCTGTTTACTTGTGGCGTTGCTTCGCCTTGGTGGTATTGGTACATGGTTTACGGTATAGTTGCTGTTGCAATTGTAGGAGTTGGCTTCGGAGTCTTCACTTTTCTTAGGCGTAGGCGAGGTTTAAAGGCTTTAAAAAGTTAAACTTCCAGATTTTTTATACCAGAAAAATCTTCCATAAAACTTTTAAATGAGCAAGTGAATATTTTTGCTTGCAGTTGAAAAGGGGAGAAAGTATGAAAAAGGCAATATTTGCTTTAGTGTTGAGTGCATTGTTTGCAGTTTCGATGGTGCTTCCAGCATTTGCATGGTATCATCCAGGTCCAACGCCTTGGGATGACAGGCTTCACAGCCAGTTTGGTCCAATGACGCCTAACCTGCTAATAACGCCCTACGGAAGCTACCCAGCTGAGTTTGCAGCCTTCCACGCCTGCGACATAGACTTTATGGACTGGCCTCTAGACCCAGAAGACTACCATATTCTGCGCGAAGAGGATCCGAACATGGAGGTTTACGCTACGCCATTCTATGTTGACAGAGGCATGCGGGAATTCGACCTTAACAATAAGCGTTGGCCAACAAGCGATGTTTGGTTCAGGAAGGCTTTGGCCTTCGCCTTCGGGACAGGCCTTAAGTCACGGTTTGTTGCTAGTGTCTTAGGGGGCATGGGCCTTGTTATGGATTCGCCCTTGGCATGGTCTGAGGGTTGGTATAACCCATATTGCACGAACCTCTACCCATACGACTTGCAGGCATGCGTAGACACTTTGGTGGCTCACGACTACTACGACTATGACGGGGACGAAATAATTGAGGGTCCAGACGGCCAAGAGTTTACGCTGATATTTTATGCTAGGCAGGATGACCCTCACAGAACAGCCATGGCACAGTGGCTTTATGACAGGCTAGCTTCCAAGACGGCTGATGAGACAATTTACAAATGCAATTGGCCCGAGGGTA
>Ga0185307_1001199_pt1 | contig 14722 bp, 19 predicted proteins | sample LHCtaG_FD_128010 | JGI IMG/M metagenome (GOLD analysis project Ga0185307, IMG submission 128010) | Hot spring microbial communities from Little Hot Creek, USA to study Microbial Dark Matter (Phase II) - LHC4sed_matched (SPADES... | ecosystem: Environmental > Aquatic > Thermal springs > Hot... | reverse complement strand
AGTGGGCGGAAGAGAACAACTCGCCATCGAAGCCTTCGCAGACGCCATAGAAATCATCCCAAGAACCCTAGCTGAAAACGCCGGACTAGAGCCCATAGACATAATAGTCGAAATTAGGGCAGCCCATGAAAAAACAGACGGCCCCCTCATGGGTGTAAACGTCTTCACAGGAAAAGTTGAAAACATGTTTGACAACGGCGTCGTCGAGCCAGCCATAGTCAAAGAACAAGCCATAAAATCAGCTACAGAAGCCGCCTCCATGATCCTGCGCATAGACGACGTCATAGCAGCCTCAAAACCAAAAGAAGAAAAAGGAAAAGAAAAACCACCAAGCGAAACAGAAAGCGAAGAATTCTAAACCCCCAATTTTTTAAACCTCCCAACAATTCTCACACAACTGATAGCGCGCGCCTAAAAAATGGGGAATTAATCAATGGATAGTAGTTAGCGATGCGAGATTTACCATGGTTTAGGATACATGAAGGTAGATGTAGCATATTTTGAAGGCCATATGATCGCCTGTCCTCCATGTTGCCACTGGAACACTATCTGCTCCAAATAAGCTCCAGGGCGCACCAAAGGATCAGAATGGCCGGGACCCGCAAACCTTATTTTTCCTACTACGGTGTCGACTTCAAGAGTGCTAAGAACCGTTCTAACCTTGTATTTATCTAATGTTCCTGCTTTTTCAATGGCTGCCACTAGCACCTCTACCGCCGCGTAGCCTGATGGAACATTGACTCCCGGCATTTCGCCGTATTTGTTCCTGTATCGTTCTGTTAAGTTGAGATTCTTCTGTATGGGTAGGCGCGGGTGACCGGTGAAAGGCTGCAGCACGCCTTGAGCATCAAGGCCTACAAGATTCCAGAAAGCATAGGGCTCAGCCGCACGCTGGAAGTATACAACCTTCGGGAAGAAGCCCAATTCTTTGCTCTCACGTAGCAGAGTTACTGCATCCGTTGTACTAGGTACTGCGAACACCATGTCTGGGGCGGCTTCTTTTGTTTGTAGGATCATTGTTGCGTAACTGGCTTGACCTGGGGTATACTTTTGTTCGAATACTATGGTGAATCTACCTGTAAACTGAGTAATCTTGTCTTTTATAGCCGTTGAAAAGGTGGCACCAAGAGTGGTATCTTCCCACCATAATGCTATTTTGTGCTCCCCTGGAGGGAGGGTTTCATTTAGACACTTGAAGATTGTTAAAGCATTATGTAGTTCCGTATGGAAAGGTAGAAAAGTCCAGTTGTATTTGTTTTGTTCAAAGGTGAGACTGCCAGATCCGGTTGCAACATGGACAACCTCGTATTGTTCGGCAACGGTGGCAACAGCGAAGACTACCGGTGTCGAGAATGGACCTAATAAGAAGTCCACTCTATCTACGGTGATCAGTTTCTCAGCGTTAGTTTTGGCTTTGGTAGGATCGCTTTCATCGTCATAATAAACATACTCAATCTTTAATTTTCGCCCATACTCCATAACATAAACGCCGCCCGCTTTATTGATATCCTCGATCGCAAACTCATAACCCCTCTTAACCATCTCGCCATTATATGCATGGGCACCACTAAGCGGCATTGAAAAGCCCAGTTTTATTGCCTCTTTTTTAGGGGCGGGCAAAACAACGAAGTAGTAAATTACACCGGCAACAGCCGCGATAATGATTATCAAAGCAATTATAGCAGCTTGCAACTTAGTTATAGCAGAGGTATTCATCTTTATCCCTCAGAAATTTACATAAACCTTAACACAGTTTATAAAACTTTTTACACTTTAAACCTGGCTGTGTTATTTTGGATATGGTGATGAAAAAGTTATAAATATGAAATTAGGCTTCAAAGATTTTACGTAAGGCGAGAGAAAAATGCCTTTTCGCATACCTTCGCGCGCAACTCCCATAATTGTTGGTGTTGGCTTATTCATTGTCAGTTTAATTAGCTATCTTATTGTAGGACATATAACCCTGCTAGTATTATTGCGAGGATTTACTACAGGGCTGTTTTATGGAATGCTTGCTATAGGTCTCAGCCTAGTGTTTGGTGTTATGAAGGTGATCAATATAGCGCATGGAGAATATGTTCTTTTGGGAGCTTATATAACCTATTGGCTATCAACCATATATGGAATTAATCCTTTCGTCACCATAATATTTAGCGCCTTAACCCTTTTCGCCCTAGGCTTAGTTATAGGCAGATTCATAATAAGTCCCGCACTAAAGGGTGGCGTCGACCCTCCATTGATAATTTCTTTCGGGCTTTCTCTATGCCTTGCTAATCTCATGAGAGTGTATTGGACAGCAACCCCGCGAGGATTAAACGTAATGCTTGGCGGTATACCCATTCCCGGCGGAACCTATCTCTCAGTGGTACACCTTGTAGAGGCAGCAGCTGCCATCATTGGACTTATATCCCTTCACATATTTCTAACAAAGACCTACTTAGGTAAAACTTTAAGGGCCGTCAGCATGGACCGGGAAGCAGCCATGTTAATGGGTATACCCTCTTCCCACATTGAAGCACTCGCTTACGCCATAGGTCTACTTCTCGCCGGTGTTTCCGGCTCATTATTAAGTATTATGTTAAGCTTCGATCCTACATGCGGCCCAATATATCTTGGGAAAGTTATGTGCATAATTGTTCTCGGAGGAGTTGGATACATACCCGGTGCAGCTGCTGGTGGAATACTTCTGGGGATAGCTGAAGCTCTAGGCTCCCTATTCTTAGGGGACACCGCAAGAAACCTCGTTGCATTTGTCATGTTCTTACTTGTACTACTTTTTAAGCCAACAGGACTTTTCGGAAAATATCGTGCATTCTAGTGGTGGAAACATGAGGGAACAATATACCTACATTTTCCTTGCAATAATCTTCCTATTATTGGGCATAATTCCACAAGTTGTTAGAGCTGGCTATTGGCTAACCTTGGTATACACTTTGCTTATCTATACTATTTTGGCTAAAAACTGGAACATTGTGGGAGGATTTGGAGGCCAAGTTTTCCTGGGAAACGCTGCCTTTTTTGGTTTAGGTGCATACGTATGTGCTATGCTTTACCTGTCCGGGTTACATCCAATCCTGTGCATTTTACTTAGCGGGTTTGTAGCCGCATGCTTAGCGGTGATCTTGACCCCAACATTTAGGCTGAGAGGAGTTTATTTTGTAATTGGATCCCTATTCATTCCAGAAATAATGAAGGTAATTATCCTTATGCTACCGATAACTGGAGGAGCGGCTGGAATCGTAATCCCAATGTTTGGCTCCGAGAGGGTAATCCTCGCCTATTACTCTGCACTAGTACTCACGCTTGTAGTGATTCTTGCCACATTATTTATCACAAAGTCTAAAATTGGAATGTACTTAAGAGCTATTCGTGATGATCAAGAGGCAGCAGAGGCTTTTGGAATTAATCCTACAATATTTAAGTTTTTAGCATTGATTTTGACAGCGATATTTAGTGGCATGGCAGGTGGCATCCACGCCTTTTTCATGGTGTATGTAGAACCCCACAGCTTCTTCGAAACCGGTTGGAGTGTAATCCCAGTTTTTATGGTACTAATAGGAGGTCCCTCTACTCTGATGGGGCCAGTTACTGGAGTGGCGATTTATACGCTCCTCAGAGAATTACTCACCTTTGTTGCTAGAGAGATTTACTTAACAATGTTAGGGGCGCTACTAATCATTGTAATGCTCACAGCACCATCAGGGATTTATCCGATGATTGTTAAATTCATAAGTAAGGATCAGAGTGAAAAGTCCAGCTGAAATAATGGAATGTTGTCACAACGATGTCAGATACCGAGATAATGTTTCTTCAAGTCCTCATTCACAAGGAGTTCCTCACTATCTCCCGTCAAGACTATTCGTCCATTTTCCATCACGTAGGCCCTGTTGGCTAATCTTAAGGCTATGTGAATGTTCTGCTCAACCATAAGTATTGTCATTCCTTGAGAATTCAGCTCCTTCAAAGTATTAAAAATTACACTACATACTATTGGTGCTAATCCCAGAGAAGGCTCATCAAGCAGTAAAAGTTTTGGTCTCGACATTAGCGCCCTTCCAATAGCTAACATTTGCTGCTCTCCCCCACTCAAAGTGTAGGCCAATTGCTTTTTTCGCTCATTTAATCTTGGAAAAAGCTGATATACCCACTCCAAACTATCCTTCATCTTCTTTCTAACCTCCCGATTATAAGCACCGATCTCAAGATTTTCCTCAACGGTCAAAAATGGAAAGAGACGTCTTCCTTCAGGAACAAGTGAAATTCCCTTCTCGGCGACAACATTCGGTGGTAAGCTAGAGATCTTCTCGTTTAAGAAATAAATACTGCCAGATTTAGGACGTAGCAAACCTGCTATTGTTTTAAGAGTTGTGGTCTTACCAGCCCCATTAGGCCCAACTAATGCGACCAGTTCTCCTTCATTGACGCATAAAGAAACATCGAATAGGGCTTGGGCTCCTCCATATGAGACATTAATGCGATCCACATTAAGCATAGCTTTCACCTAGGTAGGCTTCAATAACTTTTTTATCCCTTCCAATAAGAGTAGGCGGGCCTTCAGCAATTTTTGAGCCTTGGTGAAGTACTATGATTCGATGGCAAACGCTCATAATCGCTCTCATAACATGTTCAACCCATATTATGGCTATTCTGTAGTCTTTCCATATAGTTTCAATTTTTTTAGTCATTTCCACCACTTCAGTCGGATTTAATCCAGCAACAATCTCGTCTAAAAGGATAATTTTAGGTTCAGAGGCTAAAGTCCGCGCAAGCTCGAGCTTTCTTCTCTCTGTATGAGTAAGCTGATTAGCCACAAAATTCTTCTTCTCGTGCAAGCCAACAAATTCAAGCCAGCGTAAGGCCTCTCGATTCGCTTCGGCCCGACTAATGTACCTTTTCCTAGCATGTATCCCTACTTGAACATTCTCTATAACGGACATTTTCAAAAACGGTCTAGGGATCTGAAATGTCCTCGCAATACCGAGTCGAAAGATATTATACGGTTTTAATCTTGTAATATCCCTTCCCTCAAAGATAATTTTTCCGGAGTCAGGCCGATAAAAACCACTTATAGTATTAAAGAGGGTTGTTTTACCAGCTCCGTTGGGTCCAATAATGCCGACGATCTCTTTATTATCAACATAAAAATCGACTTCATTAAGCGCTTTTAAACCTCCGAAGTACTTGGTTACCTTGACCCCTTCGATCATGATCAGTTCCTCAAATATGTTGTAAAGAGAAGACTGCTGAAAAATGTTGCTGTTGGAAACTGCTACAAAATGATAAGCATGAATATCGAAGCGGAAAACGAGTTCACCACCGCTAATTGTGGCGGGCGGGGTGGGATTTGAACCCACGACCACAAGCTTAGGAGGCTTGCGCCCTATCCTTGCTAGGCTACCCGCCCACAATAGTAGGATGCCACGATGCCTAACTTAAATGTATCTTGACGCGGAAAACTTAAACATTGGAAAGTCTCTTGAGAGTATTTGCAGGTGGCGGGGGTACCCGAGCCAGGTCTAAATAGGCTGTTGGGGTCAGACCAGCCTAAGATAAGGGGGAGGACTTAAGATCCTCTGGCGTAGGCCTTCGTGGGTTCAAATCCCACCCCCCGCACCAATTCTGGTTAACAGCTTGATGTTGGACTACAGATGGATGCAGTTGCCAAACGCATAGCTAAACAGCGGATTCAAACGCTTTTCTGTCTAGCCATGGAAATCCATAGAGAAGATCCAGAGTTGGCTCAGCGTTATGTGGACATAGCTCGCCGAGTGGCTATGGCGGCGAAGGTTCGCTTGCCAACAGAGTATAGGCTTCTGGTTTGCCGCCACTGCAAAAGCTTTATCTTGCCAGGTGTCAGCAGTCGCGTGCGCATTAAACAGCGAAGGGAGCCCCACGTGGTCATCACATGCCTTAAATGCGGCGGACACATGCGTATATCGTTAAGAAGGAGGGAAAAACCCGGTGAGTAAGCTGACCGCTGGGATGAAGAGGCGCATAAAAAAGGAGTTTAGCGCTGAGAAGCCCACAGTATGGATTGGCAAGGGACAGGTTTCAGACGAAATTGTAAAGGAGATTGAGAAGCAACTGGAAAAAAGGGAGATTGTAAAGGCTAAGGTTTTAAAAGCAGCCTTAAAAGAGGTGAAAACCGCAGACGTGGCCGCCGAGATTTCCCGACGCACAGAAGCCGAGCTTGTTGAAGTCAGAGGACACACGTTTATCCTTTACAAGCGACGAAGAAAATCTGCTGAAAAGTGAAAGCCTTTATATCGGGCTTGGTGAATTACTGAAGGAAACAAACCGAGGAAGCAATGTTGCCGACACCATACGATGTTCCAGCCCAAGAATTCATCCAAAAAATAGCCGACTACCTAAAGGAAAACATAGATGAGGTTAAACCACCTCCTTGGGCAGGCATAGTTAAAACAGGCGCCCACGTGCAAAGACCACCCGAAAACCCGGATTGGTGGTATATACGCTGCGCCTCATTACTCCGTAAGATTTACATTCACGGACCAATAGGCATTGAAAAACTGCGCGCCGAATATGGCGGGAGAAAAGATTTCGGCGTTAGACCAGAACACGCCGTCAAGGCTGGTGGCGCAATCATAAGGAAAGCGCTTCAACAGCTTGAAGAGGCAGGCTTGGTTGAGAAATACCAGAACAAGGGAAGACGTGTAACTAAGGAAGGGCGAAAGCTGCTGGAGGAAGTAGCTGAAGAAGTAATGCGAGACTTGTTGAAAAAAATGCCTGAACTTGAGAAATACCAGAAGAGCGGATAGCAAATGTCGGAGGATGAGCTGGAAGAAATTCGACAGAGAAAGCTTATGGCTTTGCAGCGGAGACTTGCCGAAGAACAACGGAAAGCCCAAATGGAACAACAGCTTGAACTTCAAAAACAGGCTATACTGAAGACAATACTGACACCAGAAGCCCGACAACGCCTTGCAAACCTAAAACTTGTGAAGCCCGAGTTCACAGCACAACTTGAACTGCAATTGATTCAACTAGCGCAAACCGGGAAATTGCCAATCCCACTGACGGATGAACAACTTAAACAAATTCTGATTCAGTTGCAATCTCAAAGGCGTGAGATAAAGATTAGAAGGGTTTAATATGGCTAGGTTTAAGCCCACAGCGAAAAAGAGAAGGTTGGCGAAAGCTGGAAAAGTGAAGAAGGCTGTTCCAACATGGGTTATTGCCAAAACTGCTGGAAAATTTAGAACACACCCCAAAAGAAGACATTGGAGAACTAGGAAAATAAAGGCTTAGGGTGGTGAGACGTGAAAACGGAAGAATCAAAAGGCAGCGAAGGCGAAGAAAAAACCGGGGAAGAGTCGGAGGAAGCTGAGAAAACTATTGAAGAAGAAACCGTGGAGAAGGCTGGAGCTGGCGAAGAGGAAGGGAAAATCGAGGAAGCTAAACCTATAGAAAGAGAGGTGATGGCAAAAGAAATAGTTGAGGAAAGATTTTACACTATTCCGTTGGGAAAGACTTGGATTATGCCTCCCAACAAGAGGGCGCCAAAAGCCATTAGGATAATTCGAGATTTTATAAGGAGGCATATGAAGCTAGAAGCCAAAGCAGAAGGCGAGGAAGAAGAGGAAACAGAGCCTAAGAGAGTTATTATCAGCAATGAAGTGAACGAGAAAATTTGGAGCAGAGGCATAGAAAAGCCTCCGCGGAAAATTCGTGTTAGAGCCGCAAAGGATAAAGATGGCAATGTCACGGTTTACCTAGCTGAAGGAGACTAGGCTTGGCAATTTACCTAACAAGCCTTTTTGGAACCGCAAGCATAGGCGTATACCTTTTAGCCACTGAAAAAATGCTCATAGTTCCAAAATTTGTCTCCATTAAAAAGGCTGAAAGAATGGCGGAATGGCTTAAAGTAAAGCTTATACACACAAACATCGGCGGCTCAGTTTTAATTGGTGCACTAGCCTGTGCAAACTCAAATGGGATTCTACTACCACACTTCGTGAAGGATGAGGAAATTGAGGCGATAAAGTCCGTTTTCGACGGAAACATAACAGTGACGGAGACCAAAAAGACGGCCTATGGCAACATGGTTTTGGCAAACGACCATGGAGCCATCGTAGACCCAAGGCTGAAACAGTCCGAAATTAGAGAAATCTCCGACACCTTGGGCGTGGAAGCTGTTCCAGGCGAAATCGCACAGCTTCCTTATGTGGGTTCCTTAGCCGTCGCAACAAACAAGGGGGTTTTGGCGCATCCGCTTTTGAAGGATTCCGAGAGAAAACTTTTAGAAGAAGTGTTGAAAGTTCCCGTGGACGCGGGCACAGTAAACTGTGGAATACCTTACGTAAGGACGGGATTAATCTGCAATAGTCATGCCGCGGTTGCTGGCTCATTGACAACTGGTCCAGAAATGTTTATAATTGGACACGCTCTGGGTGTAGTAAAGGAAGATGAGTGAAGTGAAAGTTTTTAGGGTTATAGGTGAGGTTCGAAAGTCAAACTGGAAGACACCGTTCGAAAAGGAAGTTGTAGCCCTAAAACCCGAACACGCCGTAGAAAAAGTCTACACAGAGCTGGGCAGCAAACACCGTGTTAAACGTTTCCACATAAAAATTGATAAGGTTGAAGAAATCGCCCCAAATGAAGTTGAAGACCCATTAATAAGAAAGCTTTTGGCTGGAGAAGGTGAAATTGGCAAGCAAAGTTGAAGAGGAACTGCGAAGACTCAGCGTTGAAATGCGCATCCTGGAGCAGACAGCAGAAGCTCTACAAGCCAGAATAAACATGGTGAACGCCGTCATAACAGACCTAACCTACGCCAACATGACGCTTGAAGGCTTGGAAAAAGAGAAGGAGAACGCTGAACTGCTAATTCCCATAGGTGGAAACTCCTACATAAAGGCAAGGCTCGAAGCTCCAGACAAAGTCACCGTCGGTGTCGGAGCAGGTGTCTCGATTGAAAAAACCCTTCAAGAAGCAAAGGAAATCGTCAAGAAAAGGCTTGAAGACTTGGGAAAGAGCAGAGCAGCCCTTCAGCAGCAACTTTCCCAAGTCATAGACAGAATCAACGAGGACAGAGAGCGTTTCGAAGAGTTGGCAGTCACGCTAAGAAGGGAGACACCCACCAAAGATGTTTGAGAGGCTTAAATACGGTTTAAGCAGCCTGGTAAACAAGATAACAACCACAGAGCTTAAGGCTGAAAACCTCCAACCAATTCTCTCAGATTTTAAGCTAAACTTAATAGAGAACGACGTAGCCGTGCCCGTGGCAGAACGCATATGCGAGGAATTGGAAAAACGCCTCAGCGGACTACAAATAAAAAGGCTTGAAGACAAAAGAAAAATCGTTGAACAAAACCTTCGTGAAGTGCTTCTTCAAATCATGTGCACAAACGAGAAAATAGATTTTTTAAAGGCTGTGGAGGAGAAGCGAAAGAAAAAAGAGCCTTTCGTGGTCCTTTTCGTGGGGATCAATGGCACAGGCAAAACCACAACCATAGCGAAAGTGGCTCACCTACTAAACAAGAAGGGCTACACGGCTGTTCTGGCGTGCAGCGACACTTATAGGGCTGGCTCCATTGAACAGTTGGAAACCCATGCTAAACGGCTAGGCATAAAAATGATAAAACACAAGTACGGTGCAGATCCGGCGGCAGTAGCTTACGACGCAATAAGCCATGCAAAAGCTCATGGAATACACGCAGTCTTGATTGACACTGCTGGAAGGATGCAGACAAACAAAAACCTAATGAACGAACTTGCAAAAATCAAACGTGTAATAAACCCAGACTTGACAATCTTAACGGTGGATGCATTAACCGGAAATGATGCTGTTATTCAAGCAGAAGAGTTTCATAAAAGTGTGGGCATAGACGCGACCATACTAACAAAAGTGGACGCGGACGTTAAAGGAGGGGCAGCCCTAAGCGTAACATACATTACACGGAAACCGATAATCTTTGTTGGAACTGGGCAAAGCTACGACGCCCTTGAGGAATTTAAGCCAGAAAAGTTTGTGGAAATGATTATCAGGTAATCCCAAAACCATTATTGTTGCTTTTCAAATATTAGTCGGAGTCTCTTTGAAACTTCCTTGAAACCTAAATTCTTAAACAAGGTCAAGGATGGAATGTTGCTGGAGTAAATGTCTGTTTCTATGCACTCAACGCCCTTTTTTCTGAACCATTCGAGCATGGCTTTCACCAAAGCTTTGCCGATGCCCCGCCGCCTGTAAGACTTTTCTACAAAGCAGTCGCAAATGTACCCTCTTTTGGCTTTGTACGACCATGGCTGGCTGATCCACCCCAGAGAATAGCCCACAATTTTTCCATCAGCCTCGGCAACAAAAACCACGGTGTTTTCGCCCTTAATGTTTTTAAGAATCCATTTAGGGTTTTGGAACTCGCTCGGCAACGGCGAAACCATGGAGTCCATAGCGCTTTCATCCCTACCAAGCTTTTCAGACAGTTTGACAATTTGCTGGAGGTCTGTCTCACTAGCTTGCCGTATTTTCACATTTCCTAGAATAACGCCAGAAGACAGCGCTTTTACTCTGCGTGGAGGCATAAAACATCACTTCAAATTTCATTTCCTAAATTAAATCGCGATAAAGTGTTGGATGGGTTAGGTCCTCCTCTTTATCAATGAATTGAATCCTTAACCTTTTATCGGCACTTGCTGGAAGCTTTGCTTTGCCAAGCACCTCAAAACGGTATAAAGCGGACTTGTACCAGTTAACCCCGGGATTTTTGCCAACCTTAAAACCTAGATTGTAGGCGAATTCCTCATAGTTCGCGGTGCCATAATCCATCGGGTAAACAGAGAAACCTTGAATAATATCGGTGACAACGCAGTTCATCCTCGATAAGAGTTTTTGAACGGCTAACCACTTTTTAAGCGAAGCCTCATAGAGGGTGAGGCCAAAATAGCCCACACCATTATCCTTTAGGCAAGCCACACCCCGCGTTAGAAAAGCCCTTAGACCAGACATAGTTTCAAGCGGCTCCGAGGAAAAGACGTCAAATTTTCCTCGCAGTTCCTTGGGCAGCGGATCAGCCACATTGTACTGGACATATTCAATGGCGAATCCGTATTCTCTATTAACTGACTCGACGAAGTCGCCTAGCCGCTTATCGATGTCTAAAACGGTTATCCGAGATGGAAGTCTTGTTAGAGCCAAGGCAACGCTTAGCAAGTCGTCGTCCCCGATCAAAACTATGTTTTTTCCAGCTAAATCGCCATAATAATGCATCAGAGCACCCCTTGCAACCACATCCTTTTCAAGCATATATCCTTGGAAAAAGTTAAGGGATGGGCTTGGTCTTTTCTGAACGATTCTTTTGAACTCCTCCAGAACGTCTTTAAACTTTGCCTCTGGAATTATCCGTTTTCCAAGACACATGGGGCAGAGTTTGCCCTCAAAGTTTAAGCTTTCCAATTTTATTTGACTCTTGCCTTTTTCAGTTATAGAAAAACCGTTTTCGTCGGCAACCATAAGCCCGCTCTCACTAAGCCTTTTCAAGGCTGCCACAAAATCTTTAAGGGGAGAGTTGACTCTGTCAAGAAGCTCCCAAAAAGTTTTCTTAGAAGAAGCAAGCTCATACAATATTCTGGTTTCTACCTTCTCCAAAAACATTCCTCCTTATAACACGTTTTTCAACATTTTTAGGCTTAAACTCTTCCACCAAAAGCTCGAAAGCCTTTAAGGCCGGCCCGTCATCCCCACACGTGAAAATGTCTAAAGCCATATAACCATACTCCGGCCACGTGTGAACACTCAAGTGCGACTCGCTTAAAAGGTATATGGCAGAAACCCCATAAGGCTCAAATTGATGGAAACTTGAAGAAATCGCATGCAAACCAGACTTAGCAATTACCCTATCCAAAATCAGCCGTAGGTCTTCCACTCTTGAAAGCTTTCGGGGATCCACGCCCCGAAATTCGGCGATAATGTGGATGCCCATAGCGAACACCCACCATTACCGTCGAACTCAGGACGGGCCCAAACTTTATACGTAGGCCAATTTGGCCAACTACTCATACGTCTCTCTATCCTCTAAATGAGGCGCAAAAATTCTCTTCTTTATAAACTTTACGCTGCAAAACTCGGCATTAAACAATGCTTCAAACTTTGGAAAAGCTTCCTAAACTTTTGCCGCCCCTCAAAATCATGAGCCGCGTAGTGACTTAACTAAATTTTTCCAAGTAGTTTGAGCAGTATGGCCTTTGCCGCGTAAAGTCTGTTCTCGCTTTGCTCATAGATAATTGAGTTTGGGCTTTCTATAACATCGGCGCTTATCTCGTAGCCTCTGTGGATTGGCATGTCATGCATTATAAGCGCTTTACTTCCTCGTAGCAGCTCCTTGTTCACTTGGTAAGGCATCATGAGTTTGATGCGTTTCTCCCGCTCGGCAGAATATTTTGGGTCGCTGAAGAACTCCATGTCAACCCATGTGTCAGTGTAGACAAAATCGGCGTCTTTCACGGCTTGCTTAACGTCAAGCGTCGTCTCATATAGCCCGGTTTTCTTGGCTTCTTCAAGGAGTTCATCGTCCCTTGAAGGTTCATTAAACATTGGTGTTACCGTAACAATTTTAACACCGGTCTTTGTGCATCCTTCTATTAGCGAGTTGCACACGTTGTTGTGTACACCGATGTAAACCAGTTTTAAGCCTTTGAGTTTGCCCTTCTTTTCCTTCATGGTCATAAGGTCAGCTATGGCTTGGCTCGGGTGGTATTTTTCGTCGCACCCATTTATGACAGGAACCTTTGAGGCCTTAGCCATGACTTGTAGGTCAGCGTTTCGGAGAAGCCTTGCCATAATGCAGTCAACGTTCCGCGATAAGTATTGAGTTTCATCGTATATGTCCGCTATCGTAAAGTTTGTTGTCCTCCAGTCTATGTAAAGCGCGTGTCCTCCAAGCTGGGTCATGGCAACTTCAAAAGAAACCCTCGTTCTCGTCGAGGTTTTTTGAAAAATCATGGCTAAGGATTTGCCATCCAAAGCTTTCCGGTATTTTTCGGGGTTATGTTTAACTTCAATAGCCTTATCAATAATATCCGTGAGTTGTTGACCAGACAACCCTTTAAAATTGATTAGATGCATGTTTTGACACCAGCCAAACGTGGAACCCAAAGTTTCAACGCTTAAAGCGATTATAAACTTTATGGAAAGGTTTTTCTAACAATGTCGCGACATGCAACTGGGAAAAACATTGATTCTATTAGTTGCGTCTAAAAGGGATCCGGCAAGCATGAACATCACAAAACAGCTTTTGCAAAAATATCCCTTTGAACTGTGGAAAGAGAATTTTAAAGGCGAGCAAGTTTATGTGTTTGAAAAAGACGAGCAAAATGTAAGATTGGTTGTGTTGGATGAAGAGCTGGTTTATGCCCAAAATATAACGGATTTTTCACCAGCACTTGAACTCATAATATTCCTTTCAAGGCACAGCAGCGAGAAAGGGATCCCCACGCTTTCAGTACATACACCGGGTAACTTTGGAAAAGCAGATTTAGGAGGATTTCCGAAAAAACTTTCCGTTGCCCCCGCAAACGCAATGAGGACAGCCTTAAAAAACATGGTACAACTAGCCAAAGAAGACAACCTCGCTTACAAGGTGTCTTACGAATGCACCCATCACGGTCCATCCCTAGACAAGCCAGCTATGTTCGTTGAATTGGGCAGCACGCCAAAACAGTGGATAGACACAGAAGCAGCAAAAGTCATAGCCCATGCGGTAATGGAAACTGTTAAAAACTTTGGAAAACGGGAAGCCCAAACAGTGATAGGCATTGGCGGTCCACACTACAACGAAAAATTCACAAAAATTGCACTGGAAAGCAACATAGCCTTCGGTCACATAATTCCAAAATACGCAATTCCAGAGGTTGATAAAGATATCCTTTGCCAGTGCGTTCAGAAAACATTGGAAAAAGTTGAGTTGGCGTTGCTAGATTGGAAGGGAATAAGGGGAGAAGACAAGCAACGTCTCGCTGGAGCACTTGAGGGTTTAGGCTTAAAAATCCAAAAGGTTTAACATGAAGCTTGCTTACCTATATAGAAAAGTTAATAGAAATGCAAGCAGACTATCAACGTGTTGGTAAACACGATGGGCTTAAGATCATTCCTAGAACAATGCGCCAAAACATTGAAATTAGCGGTTAAACCTGGAAAAAGCGAGCTGTGGCTATCAATAAAGATATGCTTTTTGGGTATAGGTGTTGTTGGACTCATAGGCTTCATCATAAAACTGTTAACAGCCCCGATCTCTCAAATGTAAACCTTTTGAGGAAGTTTAGCCATGGAAAAGCCTCCGACAAAAATTTTCGCTGTGAGAATAACAACAGGGCAAGAGCGAAACGTGGCCAAGCTTATAGCTGCTAGAATCGAGTTGAACAAAATACCTGTAAAAGCCATTCTCGTTCCGGACACCCTTAGGGGATACATTTTCATGGAGGCAGAAGGCCCCCATTTTGTGGAACAAGCCATAGCAGGCATTAAACATGTAAAGTCGCGGGTTCCGGACTTCGTAAACTTTTCAGAGATTGAAAAATACATTGTTAGAAGGCCTGTAATCGAAGAGTTGAACGAAAACGACATTGTGGAGGTTACCGGCGGACCGTTTAAGGGAATGCGTGCCAAGATAACACGTATTGATAGGGCTAAAGAGGAGGTGACCTTAGAGCTTTTGGAAGCAACATTCACGCTTCCAATAACAGTTCATGCGGACTATGTGAAACTTGT
>Ga0185307_1001197_pt1 | contig 14787 bp, 15 predicted proteins | sample LHCtaG_FD_128010 | JGI IMG/M metagenome (GOLD analysis project Ga0185307, IMG submission 128010) | Hot spring microbial communities from Little Hot Creek, USA to study Microbial Dark Matter (Phase II) - LHC4sed_matched (SPADES... | ecosystem: Environmental > Aquatic > Thermal springs > Hot... | reverse complement strand
CCCAAGGAGAGGAGGGAAAGCTCCAGGGACCTGAGCCCTTCCATTCTTTCTCTTTTCTCTCCGAAACTTATATCCTGGACCAGGAGGAGCGGTGGATCCCCAGTCAGGGCTCAGCGAGGGCTTAGCATCGGATTGCTCGGCCTTCGCGGCCTTCAGCGACAGGGCTGCACGAGAAAACCCTCGCTAAAAGGTAAGTTAGGAATGGTCTCTCCCGCCCGTAGCAAACGGGGGGCAACCTGTTCAGGAAGGAGATCCTCCGGCGCAGGATCCCGAAGAGGGAAAGGGAAAGGAGGGCGAAGAGGCAACCCGCGACCAGGTCCTGCCAGCGGTGCTCCCCCAGGTAGAGGGTGGAGAAGAGGAGGAGGGCCCAGCCCACCCCCCAGACGAGAGAGATCTTTCTGCCATGCCTGCGGGCGAAGAAGAAGGCCAACAAACCGTTGGCCGCGTGCAGGCTGGGGAAGGCCCCCCAGCGGAAGGCGTTGATCCTTTCCGTCAGGCCGAACACCTCCTCCCTGATGTTCCTGACCCCCTCCAGGGCCAGCCTGGGGGGAGAAACCGGGAAGAAGAGCCAGACGGTGAAGCCCAGCAGCTGGCAGATCAGGAAGACCCAGAAGTACTCCCTGAAGGAGCCGACGTCCTCCAGGAAGAGGAGGAGGAAGGCCGTCCCGTAGATGAGGAAGAGATAACCGAAGGAATAAACGGCCACCCAGAACCTGTCCTGAAGCCAGCCGGAGAGGTGAGCCTGGAGGAAGAGCACCTCCTCTCCCCCGAAGGAGTGGGGGGAAGAGGGAACGGGAAAGGCCCTGGGGAGGATGTCGAGCACCAGCGTGAGGACGAAGAAGGCCAGCAGAGGGAGAAGGAGGCCCCTCACCCTCCTCCGCATCCGATCCCCTCCAGCAGAAGTTTCTCCCTCTGGGCGTACCTCTCCTCCATCTCCCTCATCAGGCCCTCGAACTCCTCCGCGGGGGTCGCGCCAGCCTCTACCAGCGCCCTGGCCAGCTCCCTCGCCTGGACCACCTCGGCCAGCTCCCTGTTGCACGTCCTCCCGAAGGTGGGGGCCCTGCAGTTCTCCCCCACCCTGAGCCCGAAGTACCTGACGGTTTCGGGGGAGGCCGGCCTCCCCTCCAGGGTGCTGGAGGCCTCCCGGGTGGAGCCGCAGGGGGACTCCCTGAGGAGCCTGAGCCTCACGATCCTTCCTCCCCTGAGCTCCAGCTCGAACCTGGGCCTGCCGAAGAAACGGGCGAACTCATCGAAGGCCTCCACCCCGGTGTTCCCCTCCAGGGAGCAAAGGGTGGGCGGGGCAAGCACGTGCGGGTTCCTCTCCCTGGCCTGGCGCAGAAAACCCTCCCCGAAGCTGATTCCAAGCAGGGTGGGGATGCCCCTGGAGGCCACCTCCAGGGCCACGTCGGGATGCCTGACGTAGGAGAGGTAGAGGTCGCAGGGGGGAAGCTCCAGCCGGACCTCGTCCAGGATCTGGGAGGAGGGGAAGTCCACCAGGATCCACTCCACCTCAAACCTCTCCCCCAACCTCTCCCTGGCCCGCTCCCCGTACTTCCCGTCCGAGACGATTCCCACCTTCATCCCCTCAGCCCCCGAAGAACCTCCTGAGCCTCGCCGCCACCTCCTCGGGCACGGTTTCCACCACGGGCTCGTACTGGAACCTCTCCATGAACCCGCTGTCGCTGGTGTAGAGGGGGCGCAGGGGGGGACGGGAGATGAGCCTGAGGCTTAGCCTGTGGTACTCCCCGCTGCTCCCGTCCTCCGGGCCGGAGAAGGAGGTGAGGTTGAAGGTCTCCACCCCCAGCTCCTCGTACCCCCTCAGCACCCTGGAGAGCCCCTCGCTGAACTCCCTCAACCCCCTCTCTCCCACCTCCCCAAAACAGGAGGCCTCCTTGAAGACGGCCCAGACCTCGTTCTGCCCGGAGGGGGCGAAGGGGGTGAGCCAGCACACCTCCTCCCCCTCCCCCACCCACCTCTCCCCTCCCCTTTCCTCCTCCAGCAGGTCAAGCCAAAAACTCCTCCCCTTCCTCCTCCGGTAGTTCCTCCCCGCCCGCAGGGTCTCCTCCAGCCAGAAGGTGGGGGTGCGATCCACCAGGAGCTGGAAGTGGGGATGGACGATGCTGGCGGCCGCGGGGGGAAGGTGATTCCAGTTGAGCATTGCGTACCCCGCGGAGGGCTCCAGTTCCCTCACCCTCCTGAAGTACTCCAGGGACAGGCCCACCGCATCCCTCAGCCTTCCCGCATGGAACTCCCGCAGGGGGAGGAGGTGCTCCCTGCTCAGGACCACCACGGCGTGGAACTCCGCGAAGGGGAAGAGGTTGGGGAAGAGCACCGCCTCCCCCCTCCTCATCCTCTCCTCCCCGAACTCGGGCGGGAGCTTGGGGGTGGAGCGCTCCAGGTTCTCCGGGCAGAAGAAGCACCCCCTCTCCGACTCCCTCAGGAGCTCGGAGGGGTATCCCCCCACCGCCTGCCTCACCCTCTTGGCCCTCTCCAGGTTGATCCTGCTCCACCTGCCCGTAAGGGGGTCCCTTCTGAACTCCACCTTCTGGACCGCGAGGGAGAATCCCTGCAGGGGACTCAGGAACCTGGCCTCCCTGACCTCTCGCCTGAAGAGCATCGACCAATATTATAGAGGGGGAGATATAGGTGATGGGCAGGGGACCCCTCCCCAGGTTCACCGAGGTTCACGTGAGGGCGGCGCTGGAACTCATCCATCGGAGGGGAAGGGTGGGGAGACCGGAGCTGGGGAGGAGGCTGGGGCTGGGGGAGGGGAGCGCCAGGAGCCTCCTGAAGCTGCTCAGGAGGAGGGGACTGGTGAGGCCCTCCAGGGGAGGACACGTCCTCACGGAGAAGGGGAGAAGGATGGTGGGGGAGCCCCTGCGGCTGGTGAGGCTGGACTGCGGGGAGCTGACGGTGGGGAAGGTGGACGTGGCCGTGCTGGTGAAGGGGGCGGGGGGAAGGGGGGGGGGAGGGGTGGAGGAAAGGGATGAGGCCATCAAGGTGGGGGCGAAGGGGGCCACCGTCCTGGTCTTCAGGGATGGGGCGCTGAGGTTCCCGGACAGCGGGAGGAAGGTGAGGGGGAGGACGGCGAAAAGGCTGGTGGAGAGCCTGAAGCCCTCGGAGGGGGATGTGGTGATCCTGGGAACGGGAGAAAATGAGGTGGAGGCGGAGCTGGGCGCCAGGGCCGCCGCCCTGAGGCTGGAGAAAAAGCTCACCAGCTCGGCCTCTCGTACCTGAACTTCACGTTGTCCCCGTCCCTCAGCTCGTAGGATCCCGCCCCCACCGGAGCGTACTCCCAGCCGTTCTCCTTCCAGAGATACCACATCCAGTACCTGCCTTCCGAGGGATCGTTCCTGAGCCCGTTGATGGAGACGATGAACTCCCCCAGCCCCGCGTAGTACTGGGTCTCCACCACGGCCACCCTCCTGAGGGCCTCCAGGGCCGTGGCTCCCCTGGTGAGGTACACCTCGTAGGAAACCTCCGCCTCACCGTTGTCTATGACCACGCCCGCGTGTATCAGCGTGCGGTCCAGCTCCCTCACCCGCTCGTGCAGCGTGGAGACGTCGTAGGCCAGATAGGCCATCCCCATCACCAGCACCACCAGCACCACCGATAGGGCCTTGGTCGCTTCCTCCATGCTCTCACCCCCTTTGGGTTGTGGAAAGGGAAGCCCCCACCCTGATGGCGAGGGGGGCCTCGACCCTGATCCTGGTGCTCAGCCTCAGCAGGCCCACCAGAGGGGGGAAGAAGAGGAGGGAGGAGAGGTGATAGAGGGTGAAGGGGAACTGGAGGGCCAGGGCGGTGAACCAGGTGTGGGGGGAGGTGAGGGGGCCGTAGAAGCTGGGACAGGTGAGGGGGCTCCCCACCACCCCCGTCCAGAGGTCGAAGAGGAGGATGGCCGCCGCCCCCGTGAGGGCGGTGCGTCCCAGCAAAGGCCAGAAACCGGAGAAGGGGGAGACCCTGTTCCCGGTGGCCAGGAGCCAGACCAGCAGGAAGCCCGACCAGGTGAAGAGATAGATGGGGTGCCAGCCCCAGCAGAGGAGGTCCACCGCCAGCACCCCTCCCAGCACCAGGAGACCGAAGGCCCTCCCCACCCGCTCGGCCCTTCCGTCCACCCTCCACAGATAGGTGGAACCGGTGACCACCAGCACGGGGATGATGAGCTCCAGGTTGGGAAGGGTGAACCCCCTGAGGTAGAGGAGCTTGCTGCTGGCCGCCAGCAGGAGACATATACCGGCGAAGATCCAGAGCCTCCTCCTCAGCCTCCGGGAGGTTTCCTCCATCTTAGCTGGATATAATATCCAATATATAAAAATAGCCGAAACAGGGGAAAACCGCCGCGAATCCGCCCTGAACCCTCAGACCCTCTTGTAGGTGTGGATCCTAAGCCACTCCTCCAGGACCCCCACCAGCCTCTCCCTCAATTCTTCCCCCTTCACCCCCTCCTTCCTGAGGGAAGAGATCCTGGAGGAGAGGAAGGCCAGACCCAGCACCTCCCTGATCCAGCGCTCGAAGTCCCCTCTCTGCAGGTGGAACTCCAGGGAGCCCACCTCCACCTTCCTCACGGCCTCGAGGAACTCCAAGAGGCTGTGGGCCTGGACCCCCAGCGGTCGATCCAGACCGGAGTAAAAGAAGAAGGGATGGTCCACTCTCTTGGCGGGCTCCATCTCGTTTCCTAAGGGGGCTGCTAAATAAGGCTATCGTGGACTAGAATCCTGATCCCCTCCAAAGGGACCGAGGGTTATGCAAAGGGTTTAAATATCACCCGGAACTTTTATTATTGTGGCTCCTCTGAACCGCCGGGGAGTCTCTCCCGTCGTGGGCGTGATTCTGTTAATAGCCATAACCGTTACCCTGGTGGGCATCGTGGCAACCCTGGTGGGGGGACTGGGAGGGAAGGGCACCCCCCCTTCCCTGACCCTGAGCGTGAGGGCCGAAGCGGGAAACGATAACTGGGTAAAACTGAGGATCACGCATACGGGAGGGGACTCCGTTTCTCTCGCGGATGTCATAGTGAAGGCGGGAGATGACGAGACCAAGATGGGGGAGAACCGCGAGCTCACCGGGCTATTATCCGTGGGTAACACCATAGAGGTATGGGTGCGGTGCCCAACCGACTACCGTACCGACAACATCATCACTGTCTACATCATCCACAAGCCCAGCAACCAGATGCTGTACAACAACCCGAGCATCGTCGTGGAAAAGCCCTCCTGATCAACTTGCCCTCAAATGCACCATATCGTTTGAGGATTTTCTCTCTGGAGCTGGGAAAAAAGGGAGTCTCGGAGGCCCTGGGTGCTGCTCTGGTTCTAAGCATTCTCCTCGCGGCCTTCTCCACCTGGTACCCCACCTACGTGCGCACCTCCGTCTACGACAGCGAGGCCAAGCATATGGAGGAAGTGCGCTCTGCCTTCCTGAGGCTCCAGTCCGGGATTTCTCTGCTGGAGGGGGGGGAGTCCATGACCTTGAACCTTCCCATGGAGAGCGAGAAGCCCAGGTTCGTGCCCACCTCGGGGAGGGTGGGGAGGGTGATGGTGAGGGCCAGCCCCCAGGCAGGAGTGGACTCCCTGGCTAGGGAAGGTCTGGGGCCACAGAGGATTCCGGAGAGCCTGAAGGGGGAAGGAGGAGGATGGTACGAGCTAAGCCCGCTGGTCTTCCTGGAGAAGTTCTGGAGCCTGGAGAACTGGACCATGGTGCCCGGCACCGACGACCCCGAGACGCCCTCCCCCGAATGGAGTCCCTACAAGTCCGCGACGCTGGATGGCTCAGGTTCCATCCACGTGGCGGCCTCCACCGACCTGTGGGAGTGGGAGGGAGAGAACTGCTGCTGGACCAGGACCCTGGGCCAAGCCCTGTCCCGAGCGGAATACGTCAAAAAAATCACCGTGAGCGGCAGGCTGATGTTTAGCCTCGATGTGGGATGGTGGGGGGGAGGAAACTGTACGGTGAGGGTGGAAGTGAGGGACAACCAGAAGTGGAAGACCGTATACAACGGTTCCTGGAACAGAAGCACCAGCGGCTGGGTGAGCTTCGAGGACTCCTACACGCTGGAGAACTCCGTGAGCGAGATAAGGCTTTACTTGGAGGCACGCGCTTACTCCGCCCGGGCGGATCTTTGGGTGGACGAAGTCTCCCTCGTGATCGGCCCTCCCTACCGGGTGTGGTCGGAATACTCCAGCAATCAGGTGGGATCACCCGGGGAGGTCAGCTCCCTCACGATAACCACCAAGCTGAAGAGCGAGGAGGCCCCGGCCCTCTGCACCCTCCAGCTATATCACCCCTCGACCGGGGAATGGGAAAACCTGAGGAGGGGGACCGTGCGGGAGGAGGTGGTGTGGGAGAACACGATTGCGAATCCCCAGCCCTACTTCGACAGCCAGGGAAGAGTCAGGTTGAGGCTCCAAGCGGAGAACTCCACCACCTTCTTCAGGCTCTGCCAGGACTACCTGAGGCTCTCCCTGGAGTACAGGATGCCTAGAGGGGGAGGGAGCATCGAATTCGAGATGAGGAACGCCCAGTACCCCAGCCAGACCTACATCTACGAGGACGGGGCCGTGATCCTCCTGCAGGGTGACTCCGGTGTCATGCTCTCCGAACCCAACCTGCTCACCGTCCGGGAGAGGGGGGAGAACGAGGTGGAGATATGGGTCAACCGCTACTTCGTGGTGGGGAGGGAGTCCTCCCTTTCCCAGGGGGGATGGACCTCCCTGAAGATCTCCTCCCTGGGCTCCTACTTTGCGGTCCAGGCCGAAGAGCAACCCAACCGGGAGAACGTGACCCTGGAGATCACCTCCCCCCGGAGGGAGGTCTGGAGGAGATACCTTCAAAAGTTGGAAGGGGAGCTGAACTCCTTGGGGCTCCATGCCAGCCTGCACCCGGAGAACAACCTCCTCACCATCCTGGGTAAGGTCGTGGAGAACGGGAGGAAGGACATCTACTACTACGAGAGGGTGTACGAGCTGTACGTGGAGGCCAGCTGATCAGCCTCCCTTTATCAGCTCGGGCTTGGTCAGCTGGAGGCCCATGCGGGGAACGAAGGAGACCTCAAAGACGGCCTCCGCCCACAGGGAGGAGGGAAGCCTCCTGAGCCTCCTCACGTACATGACGCGCTTCCTCTTGTAGGGCCCCGGCCTGATCCATTCGAAGGAGAAGACCCCGTCCACGCAGGCCTCCAGCTCCCCCAGACCCTCCCCCCCTCCCCTGATCTCCAGAGGCACATAGATCACCGCGTTACCCCAGCCCTTGCTCTCCCTCTGCAACCTCCTGAGGAGGAGCAGGAGGCCCCTCCATCCCCTCTCGGACCCGCGCAGCTGGGAGAGCAGGCTGTCGAGCTCGGAGAGCACGATCAGGCTGTCCCTGCCCTCCTCCCTCAGGAAGCGGTGGAGGGAGTCCAGCAGGTCCAGGGCGAAATCGGGTCCCGTCGGGGAGAGGAGGGCCTCACCCAGGTCCCTGAACCTCACCCACCTGTCGAACTCCCCGTAAAGCTCCTGGCCGAAGCCGGAGAGGACCTCCTCCCTCAGCTCGGGCTCCTGGCGGCCGAAGGTGATCCACCACATCCGCTCGGGGACCACCTGTTCCTCCCCCACCTCCAGGAGGCCCGCCTTTACGGCCGCCAGCAGAACTGAGGAGGTGAGGACGAACTCCTGAGGTCCCGAGCCCACCTCCCCCACCAGCAGGAGGAGGGAGCCCGGGGGGATCCCTCCCCCCAAGGCCTCATCCAGGGAGAGAATCCCGGTGGGCACCCTCTTCAAGCCTTCACCCGCTAGCCCGCCAGCCTGGCCGCCAGCGTCTTCACGGCCCTGGCCGCCGGGCTCTTGGGCTTCCTGAGCACCAGGAGCTTCCTCATCAAGGCACACTCCATCACGGCGGGATCCTCGGGGATGGAGGCCAGGATCCCCACCCCGAGCTTGCGCTCTATCTCCTTCAGCTCCAGCATCTTGGGCCTGCGGAGCCCTAGGAGGGAGGGCCTGAGGACCCGGTTGACCACCGCTCCCCCCACCTTCACCTCCAGGGCCTCGGCCACCGTCTGAACCTTGAGGGCGGACTCCAGGGCCAGCGGGTCGGGGGTGAGGAGGATCAGGATCTCCTGGGCCGCCGCCAGGGGGGAGAGGCTGTACCTGCTGACCCCCGGAGGGGTGTCCAGCAGGATGAACTCGTACTTGGGGGAAAGCTCTTTCACCAGGATCTCCAGCTTCCTCGGAGCTGCCTTCAAGAAGCCCTCCAGGGTGGGACCGGAGGGGAGGAAGCTTATGCCGTTTACCCGGTAGAGGGCCTCGTCCACTCTCTTCTCCCCCGAAAGCACCTCGTGCAGGGTGACGGGGGGATGGTAGAGGCCCATGAGGGTGGCGGCGTTTCCCATGGCCAGGTCCCCGTCCACCACCAGCACCCTCTTCCCCAGCTGCCCGAGGGCCACTCCCAGGTTGAGGGTGAGGGTGGTCTTGCCCACCCCTCCCTTCCCGGAGGCTATGGCCACAACCTTGGCCATCAGTCCCCCAACCCTGTTACCCCTGAGCCTATTTTTAGGTTTCCTAAACCCTGAGGAAAACCGAGAAGACGGAGAAAGCCGCGAGCATGAGGAGGATGGAGTACTTCAACCCTGCCCTGAGGTCCCCGGAGGTGGTCTGCCCTATCAGCAGACCCGCGAAGAGGCCTTCCAGCATGGCCGCGTGCATGAAGAGGTTCCTCACCGTGGGCACGTCCGCCCCGTAGGAGAAGGTCGTCCCGCTCACCTCCCGGTTGACGCTCATCACGCTGCTCACCACCATGAAGGTGGAGAAGAGGAAGAGACCGAACATCATGAGGACGATGACCTTGTAGGAGCCCAGGGCCGCCCTCCTCTTCCTCCTCAGCTCCTGCTTGTTGGCCACATCGAGCATAAGGATGTCCAGCACCTCCGAGAGGTCCTCGTCCGTCTCGCTGGCCTTCCTTATCACCCTAGTGACGTAAACGAGGTCTTCGGAATCCCCCACCCTCTCCTCGAACCTCTCCAAGGTTTCCCGGGAGGAAACCCCCCACTCCAGCTCGTTCTTCATCCTCTTGGTCTCCCTGCTGAAAGGACCCAGCTCCACCGAGGAGGTGACCCTGAGGGAGGCGGGAAGGGTGAGGCCGGACTTGATCCCGCTGGCCAGCGACCGGAGGAAGTCCAGCAGGCTCTCCTCCAGGTACCCTATCCTCGCCCTCTTGAGCTCGTAGATCAGGGAATAGAGGGCCGCCACCGTCAAGCTCCCCAAGACGAAACAGGTAGAGGTCTCCACCGCCAGCTGTCTCTTGAGCAGGAAGAAGGCGAGGGCGGTGAGGGGAACGCTGAAGAAGAGGGAGCTGGCCGGCTTCCTGTACATCGCCTCCAACGGCTTCCTGACTAGATAGCCCAGCCTTCGGGCCAGCCTGTGGAGCGGGGAAATCTTCCTTATCCCCGCCGGCTCCTTTACCACCGGCACCCCCGCGTACTCTTCCCTCCACCCCCTGCCCCCCCTCCCCATCGGGGGCCTGCCTGGCAAGACCAGGCTCACCAGCACCATGAAGAAGGCCGCCAAGGCGGGAATCACCGCATAGGCTATGAGGTAAAGCCAGAGGGAGGAGTAGCCCCCCAGGGGCCCCAGCAGGGAGAAGAGGATGAGCATCACCAGCGGGAGGAGGATGACAAGATTGACGTAGAGCTCGCTGTAGAGCTCCAGCGTGGAGATGAGCCTGGAATGGTCCGCCTCGGCGTGGCGCTGGTACTCCAGCCACTTGCTGGAAAAATAGGAGGAGAGATCCCCCCCGCTTTCCATGACCGAGGCCAAAACGTCCAACAGCTCCCTGAACCTGTCAGAGGGGGTGCTCTGAGCTAGGTTCCGAAGGGCTGTTAGGGGATCCTGCCCCAGCTGCTCCACATCCCTCAAGAAGAGGCGGGCTTCCCTCCGCAGCTCCCCGGCCTCCTCGTACCTGCTCAGCTCCCTGAAGATCTCCACCACCCCCATCCCCCCCCGGCTCAGGGAGTACATCAGGCCCAGGGTCTGCGGCAGGGCGAGGTCGATCTTGTAGGCCCTGTTCTTGGCGATCAGACCTGGGAGGAAGAGGAGAAGGCGATAAAGGGCCATCCAGAGGGCCAGGCCGGAGAGGGAGAGAACCGCCGCCCCCAGGGGGGAGAGGATCCCCCGCAGGACCAGCGCCAAGGAGAGGGAGATAACGGCCAGGGAGACCAGGAGGCTGTAGAGGAGGGAGACGCACACGTACACCTCCACGGAGATCCCCATCCTGGCCCTCTTCAGCTCCCTCTTGAGGGTCTCCTGCTCCTCCCTCTTCACCCAACGGTGGAAGAGCCTGTAAGCCAACCTAGCGAGGGGAGGCAATTCCTATCTCCTCCAGCACGCGGTCTGGCTCGAAGAAGTACCTCCTAACCACCCTGGCCACCTCTTCTATTCTCCGGATGCCCGCCCCCACCATGTGCTCCAGCAGGGCCCTCCGGTTGGCCAGCTCCCTCTCCAGCCTGGCGGGTCCCCACCCCCTCTCCTTGGCCACCTCCGCCAGGACCTTGGAGTCCCCCAGCTTCCTGAAGCGGTCGGTTATGGGGTCCCTCTCGAAGAGACGGTTGATGCTCAGGGCACCCGTCTCGGGATCCACCCCCCCTATCTCCACCATGCTCTGGCACCTGCGCACCCTCACGTCCTTGAAGTAGGTGAGGCTCTGGACGCAGACCAAGTCCAGGGCGGAGAGCATGTGGTGGGGGAGGTTGATGGGCTCCCCCTCCAGCCTTAGCACCATCTCCTCCACCGAGCCCGCGTGCATGGTGGAGTAGCAGGTGTGCCCGGTGGTCATGGCCTGAAAGAGAGTCAGGGCCTCGGGTCCCCTGACCTCCCCCACTATCAGGATCTCCGGCCTCTGCCTGAGGGCCTGCATGAGGAGGTCGTACATGGTGATGGCCTTTCCCCCAGGGACCGGGCGGGTAACGCTGGCTACCCAGTTCTCCTGGTAGAGGAAGAGCTCCCTGGTGTCCTCGATGGAGATGATCTTGGCGTCCGGGGGAATGAAGAGGGTGAGGGCGTTCAGGGTGGAGGTCTTCCCGCTGGCCGTACCACCTATGATCATGATGTTCTTCCTGTTCTCGGTGGCCAGCCAGAGGTGAGCCAGCATCTCGGGGGAGAAGGTACCGTACCTTATGAGGTCCACCGGGGTGAAGGGCTCCTTCCTGTACTTCCTGATGGTGAAGGTGCTGCCCCTGGCCGTCACCTCCTTACCCAGCGTGGCCTGCAGCCTGTACCCCTCAGGGAGGGAGGCGTCCACCGTGGGCTTTCCCAGCGAGATCTGCTTTCCCGCCCTCTCCACCAGCCTTACCACGAAGAGGTCCAGCTCCAGCGGATCCGCGAAGGAAAGGTTGGTCTTGAGGTTCTGGTACTCCTGGTGATAGAGGAAGAGAGGGAGACCGAGCCCGTCGCAGGAGATGTCCTCTATCAGGGGATCTCTGAGCAGCGCCTCGATCTTTCCGTATCCCACGTAGTTCCTCCTCAGGTAGTAGAGGAGCTTCTGCATGGTATCCTCCCCCACCCATATCCCCCTCTCTTCCAGGATCTGCTCCACCGTCTCCTTCAGCAGCAGGTCCCTCTCCTCGCTCTCCGAGTAGGGAAGCCTGTCGAGCAGCTCCCGGTGAACCGTCTCAAGAAGTTCTTTCTCCGCGGGGGTGAGGCTGGGCTCCACTAGGTAGTAGAGGCGATCCTTCTGGGAGGGGTGGAAGAGGATGGCCACCCAGGCGAAGGGTCTGATCACCCAGTAGCGGCGCTCCTCCACGTAGCCTGGGGGAGGGGAGAAGGTGGTATACCTCTCGAATTCCCTCCTCTCCTCTATCCCCTTCTGGAGCAGCCTGGCCCTCAGCTCCTCCAGGAAGTCATCCTCGTAGAGGAGGGCCAAGGAGCTCCCGGAGAGCCTCTCCTGAGGGGGAGGGGAGGGGGGGTGGGGCTGGACCCCGGAGGCTTCCGGTGCGGCTTCCCCTCCCGAGGCTGGAAGGGGGGTGGAAAGCCTCTCCCAAAGCTTCTTAAGGGTCTTGGCGAAAGCCCCCTCACCCTCGGTTTCGGGAAGCATCTTCAACTTTTTTTCTCCTTCCCGCTTTTCTCCTTTACCCATCAGGCCCTTCCGTACAGCTCCGTAAGCTCCGCCAACCTCTCCACCGCGGAGGTGGTTAGCCGATCCGCCCTCACCCTCCACCTCCAGTTCCCCTCCGCCCTCCCCGGGGTGTTCATCCTGGCCTCGCTCCCCAGCCCCAGCACATCCTGAAGGGGAAGGATGGCGAGGTCCGCCACCGAGACCAGGGCCAGCCTCATGAACTCTAGGTGAACCTCCTCCGCCTGCACCTCCCTCCCCACGTACCTGAAGAACCTCCTCCTCACCTCGGGGGTGGCCTCCTCCTCGAACCACCCCCTGGCAGTGTTGTTGTCGTGGGTTCCGGTGTAAACCACGCAGTTCCTCTCGTGGCGGTGCGGGGCGTGGGGGCTGGAGGGGGGATCCTGGAAGGCGAACTGGAGCACCCTCATGCCCGGGAGGCCCAGCCTTTCCCTGAGCTCCACCACTTCCTCCGTGATCGTCCCCAGGTCCTCCGCTATGAAGGGGAGAAAGCCCAGCCTCCTCCTGGCCGCCCTGAAGAGCTCCTCCCCCGGTCCCTCCACCCATTTCCCCCTCCTAGCGGTGGTCTCCCCCGCCGGGACCTCCCAATAGGCCACGAAACCCCTGAAGTGATCCACCCTCACCAGGTCGAACATCCGCTGGGCGTGCTCCATCCTCCTCACCCACCACTCGTACCCCTCTTCCTCCATCCTCCTCCAGTCGTACACGGGCTGACCCCAGAGCTGTCCCGTGGAGCTGAAGTAATCGGGGGGAACCCCGGAAACGAAAAGGGGCCTTCCCTCCCGGTCCAGCTTGAAAAGCTCCCGGTGGGCCCAGACGTCCGCGCTGTGGTGATCCAAGTAGAAGGGCAGGTCCCCCACCAGCCTTATCCCCCTCCTGTGGCAGTAGTTCCTCAGCTTCTCCCACTGCCTGTGAAAGAGGTACTGGAGGAACTTCTCCCCCTCCACCTCCTCCCTCTTTTCCTCTTCTATCTTCCTGAGGGCCTCGGGTTCCCTGTCCCTCAGCCCGCTCGGCCACTCCACCCAGCTCCTTCCCAGCTCCCTAGAGAGGACGGAGAAGAGGGCGTAGTCCTCCAGCCACCAGGCGTTTTCGGCGCAGAAGTCCTCGTATCCCTCAGCCCCCTCCTCCCGGAAGCGCTCATAGGCCCTCCGGAAGAGGGCTCGCTTGTAGGCAAGGACGGAGGGATAATCCACCCTGTCCGGGGAAAAGGGTGGGGGAGAGAGCTCCTCCTCCCTCAGCCATCCCTCCTCCGCCATGTCCTCGGGACTCAGGAGAAGAACGTTTCCGGCGAAGGCCGAGGCCGGGTGGTAGGGGGAGAAGCCGGAGGAGGGGGGGAGGAGGGGGAGGAACTGCCAGAACCTCTGCTTGGCCTCCTGCAGAAGATCGGCGAAGGCCCTGGCCCAGGGACCCAGGTCCCCCACCCCATGCGGAGAGGGGAGGGAGGTGAAGTGGAGGAGGAGGCCGCTCGCCCTCAGGCTCCCCCCTCCCTGCACCTCCTGCGCGCCGGGCAGGAGGGGCACCTCCTCCTCTTGCAGTACTCTAGGCCCAGCCTCACCAGCCTGGGCTCCAGCTCCTTCATCCTCTTTTCCTCCCTTATCCCCAGCCTTCTGGCCACCTCCCTGGCCAGGGGGGAGAGGGGAGGATCGGCCTTCTCCCAGATCCCTCTGAGCTCCCGGAGGAAGATGCTTGCGGTGACGGGTCCTATCCCCCTGAACTCCTGCAGCCTCCTCTCCAGGTCCTTAGCATCCCGGGCCGAGGAGTGGAGCCTCTCCAGCCCCCCCTCCTCCTGCAGCCTCGCGCAGATCTCCAAAAGCCTGTCGGCGGTGGAGTAATCGTAGCGGACGTATCCCCCTTCATCCAGGGCCTCCACCAGCCTGTGCCAGCCTGCCTTCAGCACCCTCTCCGGGGTGGTGTATCCCCTCCTCTCGAACTCCCTGAAGGTCCGGAGGGCTATCTCCGCGGAGATTCTCCTGCCGAAAAGGAGGGAGGCCAAGAACCACTTGAACCTGTCCCCGGGTTTCCTGAGGTCCAGGCCCAGCTCCTCGGGATAACTCTTCACCCCTAGCTCCATCCTTTTTTTTGAGCCTAGGAGGGTTAAACGATTAGGGGGAGATGGAGAAAAGTTTGAGGACTATACTAACTCAATCTTCAGGTCCTCGTACAGCAGAGATCAGATGCTGGAGTGGATGTCTATCTCTAGGTAGTAATGGTGCTCCCTCTATGGTCTGAGTAAACAGATGGACTGCCGCTCTTATCGTGGGCAGGATAAATGAATGACAGGCCGCACTCCTCGCAAAACCACCGAACCTTGTCATCACTAAAAAATAAAAAGGGGGTTTATTACCCTCCGCTCACTGCCTGACGCTGATGCTGATGGCTAGGTTCTCGTACCCCAAGGAGCTCATGCTGACGAAGTAGATGTCGGTCTCCAAGTTGTCCATGGTGCCACTTTTTATGGTCTGGACGAGACCCGCTGGCACGTTTTCCACCCGCATCTCCACGTTTTCCAAGTTTCCGCTGGAGCTGCTCAGGTTCTTCGCCTTCATCAGTACGTTAGTCAGGGTCGCCTTGCCCATGGATATGCTCGTCGTTATCTTCATATTGCCGAGTTCCATCGTCCTCGTGATGATCTGTCCCTGCGGGCAGTTCAGCGAGCCCACTTCCTGAACCACCACCGCAGCCGGGTCATCG
>Ga0185307_1001196_pt1 | contig 14793 bp, 5 predicted proteins | sample LHCtaG_FD_128010 | JGI IMG/M metagenome (GOLD analysis project Ga0185307, IMG submission 128010) | Hot spring microbial communities from Little Hot Creek, USA to study Microbial Dark Matter (Phase II) - LHC4sed_matched (SPADES... | ecosystem: Environmental > Aquatic > Thermal springs > Hot... | reverse complement strand
GAGAAGAGCTTACCTGCTTTAACACCATACTTACTAGACTTATACAGAGCAACTAGAGACATTAGGCCAGCCATTAAGCCATCGTAGTCGAGCATTTCTTTATATTTAGGATCAGTATTGTCAGTTGTTATTTTTGAAGAATCTATTAGAAACACAAGGACATCGCAATCGAGAACAGCCTTAAGGTTTTCAGGAATCATTTCTAAAACAGAAGTTCCTCTCTCTTTAGCTAAAGCAGCAGCTCTAAAAATAATGTCAACATCCTCTCCAGAAACATCGTAAAGACTAAACTCTATAGTATTGTAGAGCTCTCTCCTAGGAATCTCAAGCTTCCTAATTAAACCTACAAGATTCTCCAAACTATCGTAAAACTTATTGAGATTCCCACTAAGCAATCTGCTGTAACCAAACCAAAACCTATACTCGCTCAGCGAACCCTTTAAAGTAGCTGGAGGCCACCTCCTAAGCTTAAGAGACTCGACAATCTCATGAACAACCGTCGTAAACTCTGGGAAGGTATAGTACCTAAAATGCTGCTTTGTCTCAACAGCATAGTTAATAGCAGTAGTAGCCAAGAGGCTAACAAAGACAGTTTTACCAACACCCCTACCACCAATAATACCGACAGTCACAGAGCACACCAAATAACTATCTTACAACACTGTATTTAAATACTTTCATCATCCATAAAGAAACAAAACAGGCTCTAGAGGAAAAATAATGAGGCGAGATACCAGTATAAATTTGCTAAGTCTAGTCACTGAAACCACTATAAAGGAGCATAGCTTCAATTACTTAAAAAACTATATCTCTTTACCATAAGTTGCCAGAGAATCGATATCTAATACCATTTATAACAGTAATACACTAAGTATAAATAATCTCCCTGTTTAAAATACTTTGAGATCAGAAAGCTTGAGCCACATAGCATGTCTCCTTGTTGCATTCTATTTTAATTTTTAACCCCCGTGTCTTGTGGTTTGCTGTGTTGTTTCATATATATTACTTTCTGTGCTTTCTTCGTCACCGGTTCTTTTACTGTTTTTCTTATAATGGTTTGTTCTTCGTTTCCTACTGTTAACTTATAATATTTAGTGGTTTCCGTTTCCTTTACTTCCTCTCTTACCGGTTTTCTACACATTATCTCTATTGCCTGGTCTAGGTACTCTCTATCTGAGGAGTCTGGTGCTACTTCAACTACCTCCCCTTGATATAGTTTCTTCAAGTAGTCTACAACTCTATTTAGAAATCTATCTTCTATAACTTCTTTTAGTTTTGATGCTGGAACATCTATAGTGTATAGTGCTATCAGTAGGTTTCTATACCCCTCGGTATTGTAGTCTCTCAATAACGGTATCTTTATTCTCTCGTTTTTCTCAATAGCTTCCTTGATAAAGTCTATCCACTCCTTAACACTGCCTTCTCTTACCAATTTATCTACTTTACCTACTTTTTCTAGTGGTACATATCCTGGTTTCGGTGGTGGAGGTGGTGGTTGCGGGGTTTTTTCCTCTTTCTCTACTTCTTTAACTGCAAATTCCTCCGGATTCTTAAGTATTAGTGGGAAGACGTTGTTGAAGTACTGGTCTAGAGCATCTATATCAATATCCTCTATCCCCACCTCCTTTAGCTGCTTCCCTACTTGTTTATCAAGCTCCTCTACATCTAGTAGTTTTTCAAAGCTGTCTTTGCCGAAGAGCCTGTTAAAGATCTCCACGTTCTTCTTAATCATTATTATCATTGACGCTAGCCTGATTTTCTCTCTAGCAAGCTTTACGGCTTCCTCTAACTGCTTTTTCTTAGCTTGTAGAAGGTCTTTGTCTCCCTCTATCTCCCCTGCTTCAACTCTCTTAATAATTCTCTCAATATCTTTAAGCTCTTCTAACAGCTTCTCCTCCTCGACTCTAGCCTCAGCTATACGCTTCTTAAGATCTTCTATAGAGAGCTTAAACGGGTTTCTAAAGAACCTCTTGTAGAAAAGTAATCCTATTGTGACTATAAGCCCTACAGGTATAGGGTACCGAGCAAGGAACCCGATTACAGTACCTATAACGGTAGGGACTACCTTTACTACCTCATCTATAGAACCTGTATACTCTCTCGCTATAGTTGATCACCCCGTGGACCTACATAAAACTGCCTTCTCACCGCCGATGCTCCTTACCTCTATAGAGCCCCTCTCTCTATACCTACTCATAACCCTCATTATTGAGAGTCTTGAAACGCCCTTAAGCCTCTCTACCAGGTTTCTATAGAGGAACACGGGGTTTTCTGGAGCTTTGGCTTTCGCCTCATCGCATAGGTCTCTAAGTACATCCTCTACGTGCCTCTCCTCTTCAGCAGCGACTTCAGGTAGGAACATCCTTGCGTACCTATCTATGTAGGGCATTGTTGATGAGAGCTTCTCCGGGTATATAGCTCTACCCTCGACCAAGTCGACTAGAATGACAACAGCGTTTCCGAACACGAGGGAGTAGTCTTCTCCAGCAACATACCTCATGACAGACTCCTCCCAGCCTGTTGGAGATGCTATACCTATTAACGTATACCTCCTACCACCTTCACTAAAGCCTAGGTTACTTCTTAAAACCTTTAGCAGATCGCTTAACGTCACTGGCTGGGAATCGAACCCCTGCTTCTTCAGAGTATCTACGTGGGATAGGTACACACCTCTAACCTCGATAACCCTCTCCTCGCCAAGACCTAGGATCCCTCTAGACCTATAGCCTAGTACTACCGATGCGTTACTAGGTACCCCTACGTCCTTCTCTAAGTGCTCGTACTCTGTCCTCTCGTAGCTCCACCTACTAATCGAAACCTCACCCCAGGGTGTTCTAATGACTATTGGTAGCTCCCTTAGCTTACTCCTCAGCTTCTCTACGAATATCAGCTCCAGTATAGCGGCTTCCTCAGCCATTACTGGGTGACCCTTAAGCTCCCCTCTAAGGCTCTTCTCAATAGTGCTTACCTTGTCCTCCATAGTTTTTAGCTCAAGTAGGAGGGTTTCCCTCTCCTTCCTATACTCCTCCACCCTACGCTCGTACTCGGATATAGTGTTACGCAACCTCTCTACCTCAGCTTCGAGAGTTTCCTTAGCGGCTGTTAACTCCCCCTCTCTCCTAGCCATCTCCCTAAGCTCCCCCTCCTTCTCAGCTAGCTTAGACTTAAGGGACTCGAGCTCCTTAGCTTTATCCTCCCACATCTTTAGGTACTCTAGGTACCTACTCCTAAGGTCTTCGTACTCCTTCCTCAACCTACCGAGCTCCTCCTCTAGAATCCTAGCCTCTACCTCCCTACTCGTAGCTCTCTCGGAGAGAGTGCTTAACCTATCCAGTAGGTTACTCCTCTCCCTCTCCAAGGACTCTACACGCTCCCTGAGGGTACTTAGTTCCCTCTCGTATAACTCTCTAAAAGCCTTCTCAAACTCTACCCTAACCTCAGCTGACGATAGGAGAGCCTCCTCATACTCAGAGAACAGCCTTCTAAGCCAGGCTGGCTGCTGGTCTAGAAGTCTCTTAACAGCTTCAACAACGTTCTTAAACCTAGCCTCATACCTTACTATAAGGCCCCTCCTGATGGAGTCACTTATCCTGTACACCTTAGACCAGGACTCCACCACGTCCGCTAGGTTTACGTACTGCTTGCCTACAGCCTCCTTAACGAGCTGGTAGACCTCACCCTTCCTGGAGACTATGATATCTGCAAGAACCTCTGGAGGTGTGACCCTAGAGTCGATACCGCTGAACCTCTCGAGCTCCTTTATAGCGTTCTTCTCGTCAGGTGTAAACATCTCTACAGCGAACCTTACGTACTCGTCCTGGACCTCCCTACCCATAATCTTATCCTCAATAGCTACGCTGAGCTTTAGGAGAGCTATACTGAAAACGCTTTCGTAGTAGCCGTAGATTCCGGCTGGTAGCTCACCGTAGCACCTAGCCTTGAACTCCTTGAAGTCTCTCCAGACCCTGCGGAAGTCTTCGAGAAGCTCCGGTAGGGGGCTCCTAGCTAGGTCACCTAAACTCTCATCCCAGATCCTCTGAGCGTAGCTAGCTAGCTGATTACAAAAACTCACGCCGCACCCCATAACTGTATAGAGAGAGAGGTATATAAAGCTTAAACAACTCGGTAGCTGAGGAGCTAGCCCAGCTAGTGGAAGGGCAGTACAGTTTGGTGCAACTACTTCTAGACTACGACCGGAGTATAGGTAGCTAGATATGGTCCCGCTAGAGGTTCCCCATAGCTAAACCTTCCCTAACCGCACCGCTTGATTCCCGGTGCTCGTCCCTATTAGTTCACAGTCGCTCGCCTACGAAAATCTCAGTGTCCCTACAGGTCGCGGGCGACCATAGAGCCTAGCAACGTGAGGTCCTTATCTACGTACGCCTAGCTCATCTAGACTTGGGGGCGCGGCTTTCACAGCCTAGGCAGTACCAGTATGGAGCGGGAGCTTAGAAACTATCCTTCTAACCATTAACTCTGCAGCACCCCTTATAAGGGCTCTTTAACACGTACGTATCTCACCGTCTACGCTTAGAGTCTTAGAGTCTAGAAGGTCTTAGCAGATCTAAGGTGCTACCGGGCTTTAGCTCTTCGAGTCAGTACCGCACTTAACTGTGGGTTTATCCTATATGTGTTTACCTAGTAGGTATAGCCCCTCCACGGTCATTAGTATCTAGGGTATCTAATGTCTACTAGCTCTACTAATTGGGAATTAGACCCTACTTTTTCGGTGTATTTTTAAGTTCTCCAACAGTGAACAAAAAATTGTATCTGTTCTAAGACGCTTCTAGTATTAAAATTTATATAGAGGTACGCGGTAATATTATTGGGGGCAAGTTTGGACACTATTTTAAGGGAGGTTGATGCTAAAATACTTTTCGGTGAAGCTAAGAAGAGGCCGGAGTTGTATTCTAAAGCTTTAAGCTACCTACTAAGCAATACCGAGAGGCTTACCTCGGATTTCGTTGCTGGTGCTCTCGGCGAGGGGAAGTACTTTCTATTACTAGCACTTTCGGAAGTCCTTATAAGGAACCGTAAGCTAATGTATAGGGTCTTCCTAGAGCTCCTAGGTAGTAACACTATCTACGCTAAAATCTTAGGTCTAAGCTACCTAACCCTCTATAGGGTGCTGTTTAGAGGTCCAGCTAAACCTATAGCTATCCTGAGGAGAGTGGATGTGGCTCAGGTTGAGGAGTGCTTAAAGTACGGTGCTAGTGTAGCTGAGGAACATCATGTTTTAAGGTGTAGAGAGAGCTACGTAAGTAGGTTAATCGGTGCCGAGGGTAGCGTCAGTAGAGCTCTATCAGTAGCTCTCCCCCTTACCTTAAGGCCTTCCGTAATTAGGCTACCTAAAAAGTACGGGAGTAGCTACTGGTTAACCCTGTGGCCGTACACTGTAGTCTACAACGTTGATGAAGCTAAGCTTAGGTGGCTACAGTACGGCTCCTTAGTTAAGGAGTTCGATGTCAGTAAACTTGGAGTGGGTGGCAGTGACCCCTGCCTCACCCCCTTAGGTAGCGGTGCTGTGCTAATCTTTAGGGAACCCCTTAGAAGCATTGCAGTAGTCTCGTCTCCGTACTCGGAGGTGCCTAGAGTAGTGGTAGGCCGATCCGTATGCTACGACGGTGTAGATTCCTTATACTCTATCGAGCTCTCCGATGAGGGTATACACATCCGGAGATACGACGAGCTTGGGAACCTGCTTTACGATAAGTTAGAGATGGTCTCTGGGCTAGGCGATGCTAGAGCTGTTGAATGTTACCCCGTAAGCAGTGGGGGCGTGATGTTTAATGTGATAACGAATAGGGGTTCCCTACTCGTTACCGTAGGCGATTCAGTAAGTACGTGTAGATTAAAAGAGGTAGTTAAAACCCTTATAACACTCCCTCTAGGGTACGGCATAGCCTACACGGACCGCGAAATCTACGTAGCTAGGGTATCTGAGGAGGGGCTTAAGGTTGTGGGTCCCTACAGTAAGCCGCATATCGAGAATCCCTTACACCTAGGGGTAGCTCAAGACCTCGGTATCTTCACGGTAACTGGTAAGAGGCTTTACCAGCTAGATGCTCTCGGAAACGTAGTCTCCTCAAAGGACCTACAGGTCTCCAGGGAGTACGCACAGGTTAAGACCATCGACACGTACCTATTTCCTCTACTAGTCCTAGCGAGGGGTGGTACTGTCTCCGAGATATTGACCTACCTCGAGAGAGGCCTCGCTAGATTAGACCTCAGAGCCCTCGGGATAGAAGGTGAGGTAATTGATGTAACCTACGGTAACGGTGTTCTATGCTTCAATACTGCGGATAGCCTATCCCTATGCACCTCCCCACTGTACGTAAGCTTGGTTGCTCAGGGTATGTTGAGGCGTGAAGAGAGGTACTCGTTAAGGGGACTGGCGGACGTATACGATAAGCTCAGATCCGGTGAGAGCCTTACCCACCTAGGGGAGGTCAGGACGTACTTTAACAGCCAGCTCCTAGAGGAGGTAGTACATAGGGACTACCGGGTTAGGTCTGCAGTAGCTAGGGTTACGGGAAGGAGTACCTTCACAGCTCTAGGTAAAATCCTTGGAAAATCCCTAGATATAGGCTACGGTGACGAGTACCTAGACCTAGCCCTAACTGAGTACCGGGACAGTATAGAGGGTTGCGAGCTAGCTATAGCTAGGAGCGTTACCTCCAAGATCTTAAGTCGCAGTGGTCTTAGCGAGGTGGATCTAAACGCTGTTAGCGCTATAGGTAGAGCTATCGATGAGCTAAACAGTATCGGCACGCATAGACATGCGGTCAAGGTCGTGGCGAAACTGCTTGGAGCTTTTGAGGGGCTAGGCTTAGACCCTCAAGACCTTAGGTACGTACTAAGCAACCTACCTGCGGAGCTTGGGGATAGCCTACTGAGAAGCCTAGTACTGGAGGCCTTAAGTGACACCCCCGTGGTGAGCAGCATTGCAACAGATGTCCTCAGAGTACTGGGGTACGATATAGGAACTCTAAGAAGCGAGGTAGCGGGTATCGTAGGGACTCTCTACAAGCTTTCCCCAGATATTGCGGAGGTTATTCAGAAGCGTTGTGAAGCCCTGCTTGCTGAAGCTCGGTTCAGCGAGCTCACGGAGTACTTAAGCAGCTCCCGGAGGCTTCTGGAGCTAGTTGAAGAGCTTAGCGCTAGGCTTAAGAGTTACGGCGTAAGCTTACCGGAGAACCAGGAGTTTAGAGATGAGATAGCTAAGTGCCTCAGTACTCAGCTAACACCTCTACAGCTAAGCCGCTGCGCGGATAGCCTAAACTCCCTCTCCGAGTGCTACGTGAAGCTTAAGAGCTTACTGGAGGAAGTCTACAGCAAGATAGGGAGCTCGAGGTATATTAGTAGGGACACCATCAATAGGGAGCTCGAGGGCTTTAGGTCGTGTGGAGAGCTGGTCAAAGTCGTAGGTAAGCTAAGGGAGAGGGTAGGTCGACTACTAACCATTGAGGAGAGCCTAAATAACCTCGTGAAGCACCTCGAGGGTCTCCAACCCCTAGGAGAGGTCATTAAAGATGATGTGAACAGGGCTTACGAAGCTATCGGAAAGCTCGATGAGCAGCGCGCTAAGGAGCTACTAAATGATTTAAAGAATAAAGTTAGGGAGCTAGCTGAGGTAAGTAGGTACTTAAGGGAGTTCCTACGTCTTAAAGATAGAGAACCCTTCAACTACGTAAGTAGCCATATAGAGGCCATCGTAGGAGACTTAATGGAAAAGCTTAGGTCTAGGTCTATAGAGTTAGATCAGCTGAGAAGATTCTACCTCAATATAGCTAGGGTTGTTGAGGAAGCTACTAGGATGGAAAAGATTATTAAGAACATGGAGGAGGCTCTCTGGCTCTTAGCTAGTAACCCGGAGGAGCTGGTACAGCATAAAGCGTTCATACTGAGCCAGTACCTCAACGTCGTAGTATCCCAAGGATTTGAGGTTGGCTCCAGAGAGCTTAATAGGCTACAGGAAGTACTTAGCGGAATTAAGACCGAGATGAACTCCTTTGCCAGCAACGTTAATAGAGTAGGGGAGGTAAGTAGGGCTATCGGGCTTACTAAGCTTCCTGAGGTCCTAGGTAATGTTATCCCAGGTATCAAATTAAAGTACGGGGGCCCAACCGTAGCCTCCTTACCCGCCTACATCGAGGGGTACCAGGAGCTACTAAACAAGATGAGGGCATACAATGAGAAAGCTAGGAGCTTGTACGTAGAGCTAAGTAACCTAGCTACGTTTATAGCTAGCTTAGATAGAGACATCTCTACTCAGATATCTACCCAGATACTAGAATACATCAATAACCTACTTAAGGTTTACGCTAGCACTGGAGGCACTATAGTGCTAGACGAGTTTCCTACGAGGATAGCGGAGATATGGAGGTTGAGGACGTACATTTACGATATAAGTAGGAGGTTGAGGGATCTAAGAGAGAGGGAGGTTCTTCGGTCTAGGTTCGGTAAAGAGCTCATCAGGCCGGCTATAGAGAGAGCATTGGAAGGTCTAAGGGCGTTGAAGGTGGAGGAGGCTTCTAAGTATCTAGACCTAGCGCTGGAGGTGATGACTAAGATGATGGTTTACGGGACAAAGATCCATACGATCGACGCCATAATCTCTATACTTGAGGATGACGGGGTGGATATCGAGAGGATTACCCTCTCGAAAGACCCCCTAGAGAAGCTAGACGAGATCCGCAAGTTAAGTAGTATTGAGAGTGTACTAGCGTATAACCCGAAGCTCGTTACTAAATCTCTTCTAGCTACCGGTAAGATCGATGAAGGTATTCAGATTTCTAGGTTAGCCTACGTAGCCGCTAGAAAGCTGGGCGCTTCTGAGGTAGTAGAAGTCCTGAGTACTGTAAAGCCGGGTAGCTTAAACGACGTTGTTCTACAGCTACTGAATGGTATCGGTAAGAGTGTCCTTAAGGTCGAGGAGGACGGTCTTGCCTCTCACGTAGCGCTACTTAGGATTTTTGACGACTACCTCCCCTATGCGGACAATCTCGCGTGTAGGGATCAAGAGAAGATGGGGGAGCTATACCACACGCTCTGCGTAAGTGAAGATATACTGCAGGCCATAGCTCTAACAGCTCTATGGTGTAGTGAGGAGGGAGTAAACGTTAGATGCTATAACGCTATAGGTATCCTCGGAGGTTTCCACGTCAAGGTGCTGAGGTCGTACGTTAACGAACTTTCAAGAGTTCTAGAAACTAAGTACTCAGATCAGGACCTAGCGACCATAAACTACGTTGTTAAAGCCTTCTGGAGTAGCAGGCCCTCCAGGGTCCACGAGGAGTTAGATAGACTAACGGCCTTTGCGAGTGAGGAGAGAAGCAGAGTTTATGAGATGCTAAGGGCTCATAGTAACTATGTAAGGAGCTCTACAGTAGCGGAGCTACTTAGGTTATCTAGAGAGGTCTACGAAATCCTAGGAGACGAGGACTACTATAGGAGAAAGCTTCAGAAGGACCTCGAACTCAGAGTACTTGGAGAACTATCTACGGATACCGGTAGCGATATAACGCTAAGGGTAATTAACGGTCTGGAGCTCCCCGTAGAGGTTAGGGATGTAAGGCTACACGGCTTCATAGTATCCGAGAAGGTAGTTAGGATAGAGCCTGGAGGCTATCAGGACCTGAAGGTACACATACCAAGGCTAAATGTAGAGGATAGAGTACTAGAGAGAGGTAGGGAGCTGAGTATCAATGTACAGCTCTTAGCAAGGATCCCTGGAGTCCAAGGTGATAGGTACCTAGCTATCTATAGCCAGGTAGCTGTCCCAGTTAGGTACTACGGTCCTAGGAGCACCCTAGTGAGTTATATTGAGTTACTACGACCGCAGCTCCTCGACGTAGAGCTACCGATGAAGTTAAGTGACGCAGTACTAGGGGTTGGAGGTAATAACGTAGTTTTAGTGGGGTTCAGTAGAGAGGATGGTAGGAGGATTGTGATCAAGATTCCAGGGCTTATCGCTGACCTCGGCGGTATGCCAACGATTTCCTTGGACGTCTTCAATAGGTGTAGGAGCTATGCAGAGAGGTGTGTTAAAGCGACGAGTAGCTGTAGAGGTAGAGTTGCTAGAGTGCGGAGAATAGAGCTGAACCCTCCCTATGCGGTGGAAGATTACATCGATGGAGTATCTCTGAGGAGTATACTAAGCGAGCGTAAGAGGTTAAGTAGAAGTGAAGCGGTAAGTATAGCTCTAGGGGTTGGTGAGGCTATTAAATGCCTGCATAGCTCAGGAATATACCACAACGATATAAGGCCTGAAAACGTTATGGTTGTTGGAGGAAGTGTCGTACTAATAGACAGCTGCATAGATGAGGTTTGGGATACCCTAAGGCGGTTCCTAGGTGCACAGGTAGGTGTAGGCTCGAGCATTGGGAGTAGAGTTGATGAAGCTTACACGCACCCGCTTCTCCTAGAGAGATTAAGAGGAGGTAGTATGAGCGATGACGATAGGGCGAAGCTGGACGTTTTCCAACTTGGTTTACTAGTGTACGAGATGTTACTAGGCTACAATCCTATAGGTAAGCTGAGGAGCGGTACTCCAAGGCTACTACCGCAGGAGCTTGAGGAACTAGAGAACGTACTAGTGATGGTATGCTCCCCAGCTAGGTTGCCGGAGCTTAGCGTGGAGGAGTTTCTCGAGAAGCTAAGGAAGTTACTGTAGGGGGGTAAGCCACGTCCAGCTTAAGCCAGGTTAAGATCTCCGAGAGCCTATCCGCTAGCCTCGCGTACAGAGTTCTATCTACGAAAGCCTATGCCAACAGTAAACCCACACCTGTGGCATTATTTGAGCTAGAGCTTAAGTACCAGTGTGGCAAGTCCCTCCTAGGTAAGTGCTACGACGACTTTACCTTATGGCCTGAGATTGAAGGTGAACATTACGTCGCTGAGCTAGACAAGGTTGAGTCGGAGGGTAAGTTCGAGATCGCTGCTAGGCCAGAGCTTAAGGTAAATGTATCCATAGGCCGTGGAAGAGGGGAGGCGAGCCTAAGGCTGGTCTACAGGCTCTTCGCTAAACCCCCAACTACAGGTACTCTCTCGTATACCGTGGTATTCTACCTAGCTACGGAGAGGGAGAGACTTCGAGTAGGGGACCCCGTAAAGCTTACGGTTAGCGCTGTCAAGCCCGTCGATGAACTGACTGTCGATGTAGAGCCGAAAAGTCCTTTGTACTTCCCCGGAGACCGTGCAGTAGTCTCAGCCAAGCTCCGCTCAAACTACAGGGGGCGTGCCCTGGTAGTTATAGACGGTGCTACCGATAAGCTAAGTGAGGAGCTAGAGTTAAGCGAGGGGGAGTTAGAACTCGTTAAGAACATCACTATCTGGTACGGAGAAGTCAACTACTTAAGGGTCCTGGTTAAGGTGCCTGAGATAGGTTTTGAGATAGAGAGGAGGCTGGAAGTAAGCATCTCACCCAGTAAACTTGAAGTTGAAGTATACGAGATCCCGGACGAGGTGTTCATCGGGGAGAGGGCAGAGGTAAGGGTGAGAGTAGCTAACAAAAGTACCGCTTCGAAGTGCCTACTGAAATTGAAAGCTAAAGTTTACGAGCATCTCGTAGAGGATGAGCTTAGCCTAGATCCCGGGGAATCCACAGTCATAGATATAGCGACCCCAGTAATAACCCAGAGATCCTTAAGCGAGGTGGAGGGCTTCGTAGAGCTGGTAGACCAAGTCTCAAACCTCTCGTGGTCCCAGAAGCTAATGCTTGTAAAACCCCAGCTACCGATAGTTGTAAAGGTCGATAGGGAGCATAAATTGTATAGCTCAGCAAAGAAGTACTCCTTTAGTATTAAGGTTGAGAATAAGCTAGGTGCTGAACTGGAGGTAGAGCTATTGCTTTCAAAGCTAACGATATGCGACACTACAGTGCAAACCGATAGGCTAGTGCTGAAGCCGTACGAATCTTCTGAAGTCCCCATAGAACTAAGGCCTAGGAAAGTAGGAGTGGAAACGCTGAATATCGGCTTAGTAGTGTGGGCTAATGAAATAAAGCTCTACGAGCTCTCCGAGGAGATCTCCTTAGAGGTTAGACAGTCTTTTAGTATTACCGAGAGCTCCGTCCAGGGTATTAAGGATAGTACCGTTACTAAGGGTCAAAGATTTGGGGTCTACCTCAGCTTTAATGTGTACCCAGAGTCCGGTGCTGAAGTAAGGCTATTAAGTAAGAACTTAAGGTTCTCCGAGAACGTCCTCACGGTATTCCCACCGGAGGACAAGAGGTTGGTAGAGATGGTTGCTGTAGATTACGGTGATTCCGTAATTACTGTAAGCGATGGGGTCTACAGTCTAGACTTAAAGCTCCCCGTTACCGTGGTAAGACCTATGGTAAGGATAGTAGCGGGAGAGGAGGTTATTTACGGGGGTATGAGGGGTACCGTAAGGTTTGAGGTAGAGAACCCGTTGGGTGTAGAGCTAAAGCTCTTGGTTAAGGTCGATGAAGAGAACCCGTTTATACGCTTCATCACGAAGAGTAGGGAGGTTTTCCTAAAACCCTACGCTAGAGGTCCCGTAGAGCTCGAGGTAGTAGGCTTAAAGTATGTAGAGAAGGGATCCTTTAATGTTTTGTTAAAGGTTCAAATAGACGTAGAGGGGGTTAAGGAGGAGTGCGAGTTTAGCGAGAGGCTTTACTTCAGCGTTAAAAGCCCTGTTAATGTACAGTTAAGCGTAAAGCACAACGCCGTCTACGTGCCTATAGTGAAGGACTTCAGCCCCGCCTTCAAGGAGTTGCGTACGCCTGTGAGCGTAATGGTGATGGTTAAGAACCTAACTAAGCACCTCATAGATAGCATTGAAGCCGGTATCTGGTTTAAAGAGCTCTCGGGTAAGGGTGCCACTCCTATAGAGCTAAGCTTAGACCCTGGAGGTAGTAAACCTATCGTAGTGGATGAGGGAATACCTTGCGACTACACGCATGACCACATAACCGTATCGTATAGGGTGACAGTATCCGGTTGCTATACCGCAGAGGAGAACGAGGTTAAGATTCCTGTCGTCAGGTACCCACCTCTGCTAGCAAGCTTTAGTAAAAGCTTATTCAAACCTAAGGACTGTCCCTACCCAAGGATCGAGCTTAAAGATAAGGTAGCAGTACTTATACCTATTGGAGTAGACCTGAGCGGTATTTACCTAGCTTGCGGTGAGCCTATAAAGATCTCCGAGTACCATATTAAGCTAGCAAACAACCTGTATAGCATTCTCTTAGATAGCGTAGGGAAGGAGGTTAAAAGCGTGTGGGATGCCGCCTCGTCCGTAATATTCAAGCGCTCTCTCTACATTAAACCGAGCTTTAATAAGGAGCAGGAGGTCTATGAGGGTATCGTACACTCCGTTAAAGGTATAGACGTACTACCCGCCGTACTGTGGAAGATAACCTTAGGTAAGCTCATTAAGCAGAATGCTGGAAAATACCCCGTAGGAGCCGGGAAGGTAGGTTTGATAGTATCTAACTCAGAAGAACGTTTCCGGACCGTAAGAGGAGACTTCTACGATAACCTACTTAAGTTCGTACTTCACAGAAATGCTGAAAACGAGACGTGGCTCTACAACTACATAAGGGATAGCTTAAATGCTTCGGTTGTAGACCCGATGTACCTTCTGTACGTACTGAACGGCGGTAGACCCGTAGAGTTCGATGAGAAGATCTTCGCATCACTATTGGAGAGAGGGAGCCTCGCAGGCCTTCTAACGTATCTAGCGCTAACAGATCTAAGCGGGTGGGTCCTTAACGAGAAGATCGTCAGAGAGGTAACCAGAGTCGTAGGTGAGGAGAGGGGCGCTCTCTCATCTAAGGGTAGCTGTAAAGTAGCTCTCTCAATTATCCTTCAGAAGATATTTGAGCATTTCCATGCAATAGCTAGTGGGGTGGAGCGCCTTGAGTAGTGAACCTTCACCATATACGAAGCTGGAGCAGCTAGTGTACGAGATAAGTAGAAAGGTAGACCGTATAGAAGACTCTACCTGGAGAATGGCGGATAGGATCTACCGCCTAGAGAAGGAGGTCGATAGTCTATCGAGTAAGGTTAGCGGATTAGAGTCTGCGATAGGGAGTTTAGCGAAAGAGTTAGGCGATATCAAGGAGAGTATTAGTTACCTAGAGAATGAGTTAGAGAAAGCTCGAAAAGAGCTAGGCGATAGGATAGCTAAAGTAGAGGGTAGGGTTGAAAAGGTTGAGAGGAGGATCGATGAGGTGGAGAAGAACTTAGACCAGCACCTAGCTAGGCAGGACGTAGTCCTACAGAGGAATAGTGAAGCTCTTCTGAATAGCTTGGCAATGCAGTTCGTAGCAAACGTGGTATCTAAGGTAGCTAGCTCAGCACACGTAGTTCTATGCCACCTAAACGAGAAACCCCTTATCGTCATAGAGTTCGGCAACGACATATACGTAATGCTTATCTCAGTGGAGGTCCTGGAGGAGGACCTAAGGACTCTGGAAAACCTTAGCAAGATACTTAAGGAGTACTCGGATAAGGAGGTGAAGTACAGCATCCTAACAACTGGCGTAAGTGAAGCGGAAGCACCGGTCTGGCTGCACTCGCTACCCTGAAGGTGAGCCTCTCTGACTGTGGTTAAGGAGATTTCAACTCCTCAAGAAGAGTAGCTGGGAGCTAGATCCCCCATCTCTTCTCTCTAACATACTAAGACCATAGCTAAGATATTAAGACCATAGCTAAGCTGCGGCTACGATGTTATGTACTCAGCTCCAGTTCTCTCTCCCAGCCTTGGAGGGCGGATTTTTCGCTGCAGATACTGGGGACATTGTAACCTCCTGGAATCCCGTAC
>Ga0185307_1001195_pt1 | contig 14811 bp, 16 predicted proteins | sample LHCtaG_FD_128010 | JGI IMG/M metagenome (GOLD analysis project Ga0185307, IMG submission 128010) | Hot spring microbial communities from Little Hot Creek, USA to study Microbial Dark Matter (Phase II) - LHC4sed_matched (SPADES... | ecosystem: Environmental > Aquatic > Thermal springs > Hot... | reverse complement strand
TTAGAAACATGTCGCAATCCCTTTTCATTTAGGGCAGGTTTCAACCTTAATATTATGTAAGTCTTATAAAATCTTATATGTGAATATTAGAACAATTTAAATTTTTAAAAATTAAACCTCGGAGAACACATTTATTTTGAGCTATAAGACAAAGGATAAATAAAATTTTTGACTTAAAATCAATAACTTATAAATTTAAAACCTCTAATCAAAAATCGTAATTGAATTTCAATTTTTACTTTTTAGAATTACCTCTTAAAATTTTACTCAAAAATTTTATTTAATCCTTTACTAAACATACCTATGTAGTCCCTTAATTAAAACACACCTTCCTCTTAAAAAGCTCTAATAAGAAATAAAAAAATTAAAAACCTGCCCTTGTGAATATTCAATTTTCAAAGAACAATTTTTTTTATTAAAATTTATTATATTCAAAAATTTTAAAAAATAAATTTAACTTTTTCCCAGTTTTGACCAATTTTTCTTATTTCTTTTTTTAGATCAACTCTAAAAATGGCTACTCTGAAATTTTCTCCCTCTTCTTCAAGCAAAACTTTTATCAAATTTTCATAACTTTCTAAACTCTCAAACACACTCCACTGAGCATGCACTCCCAGCTTTTTTAAGTTTTTTCTAACCTTTCCTCTCACTTTCTCTGTCTCGTAATCGTAAACTATAATCCTCATCCCATTAAATCTTCTAAAAATTAAAATTTTCAAATTCAGTTAAAAACTTTTTCATAGAAGTTATTAGTTCTTCTTTAAACTGATTAAATTCCTCTAAAATTTTATAAATAGCTTGTTTTTTAAGTAAGAAATAATTATTTTCTTTAACAAAATCTTCTTTAATTATCTTATTTTCAATAATAAGTTTTGCGGAAAATAAAGTTAATTTAGGACGAATTATTTCCATCAAATCTGAAGCAAAAACAGCATGTTTACCTCTTTTAGAATGAAGAAAGGATATAAAGGGGTCGAATCCTTTTAAAATGATAACCCCAGTTGCTAAGTTATAACCAAGAATATAAACGAAACTTAAAAGGGCATTTGCTTCGTCTTTGGGAGGGTGATAATTTCTATCCAAAAACTTAAAACCTTTATCTCTTATCATTTTCTCAAATTTTTGAAACATAACCTTAGTTGCTATACCTTCAATACCAAGTAAGGATGCATAATCAGTTGCCTTATCTATCTTAAGCTTAAGTTCCTCAAGTTCTGTATTAAAAGTGTGCTCTATTTCAGTAATTTTCATTTTCACTAAATATTTTGCAATTTCAAGTCTTTCAAAAAAATAAAGCCCAAATTGTTTTATTCTTTTGTTTGTAGCTTCACTAACAGCAGGAGGTAAAATTTGCCCTTTTATTTTCCCATAAATAGTAAAGAGGATAATGGGAATTTGTTTTTTCATACAAAGAGAAATAGCTTCAGAGGTAAGATAAGATTTTCCAAAAATGAGTATTCCATCTATGTTAGAAAGAGGTATACTACTTTTAGTTTTAGGAGTTTTAACAAATAATCTTTCTCCTTTACGACTTATTTCTACATAATTGCTATAAATAATAACGGTCTGTTTCATAATTCAATTTATTCTTTTTAAATTATAAAAATTTTCCAAGGCTCAAGAGGATAACCTTTAAAAATTTCTGGAGGATGAACAGGATAGAAGAATACTCGATCAGTTCGTTTATCAACTAATTTAAAAATTTCTTTAAATAAAAAATCTATTACATTCCCCTTTGTTTCAGGTAGGTAAAAAGCACTATATTGAATACGATAACCAAATTTTTGTAAGATCCTTGCCACCTTAAGTCTTTTCTTGTGGTCTGAAATATCATATACTATAAGGTAATCCATATAAGCTCCCTTTTAATTCCCGCATGAATTAATTTAAAATAAGGAATTTTGAGTAAAGCTTTTGCATGCTTCCAAAGAAGAAAAGAAAGAAAACTTCTTGCTATATAAACTTCGTCTTCAAAAGATTCCCCTAATAATAAGTCTGTGGTTGATTCAAATACAGTAAAAACAAAAGCTGGTGCAAAGAATAAATCATCCAAAAAATCTTGTCCATAAACTTCTTCAATAACCTTAGGCAAAATTTTAGGCAACCCCACTTTGGTAAAGAAAAGAGTAGTCAAAATAGCACAGGCAATACTATAATATTTGTAATAGGCTTTAATTATAGTAGAAACCTCTTTTACTAATACTCTATAAGGAATAGGTTCATCAAAAGATTTACCATAGAGCTTATGATTTCTATAATTTAATGCAAAATAAGCAACATTTTGAAATTCCTCTATCCAAACTCTGCGCTTTCTAAAAAAATTTAAATACATATTTTTTATAATTATTGATGATTCTTTAAAATTTAAGTAAATTCTTGAATAATTTTTAGAGGGAAAAAGTTTAATTAAAGGAAGACCAATTTTTTCAAATCCATTTCTAAAACTTATAATAGAAGCTATATCTTTAGAAATTGTTACATTTTGTCCATAGTAGATTAATATACGACCATACATTTTGATTAATATTCCATCAAAATCTTTTCTATTTTTTTTAAACTATCTTCTTTATATTTTATTAACACTTCTTCGCAGGTTTTTCTGACATAAACACAATTTCTTTCAAATCCACAATGAGCAAGAAAATTTCTTGGATTGAAATCTTCACCTTCTCCACCTATATACTCTTTTAAAAGCTTATATTCTTTCTCAAATTTATCCTTATTTCTTTCAAAATTGTTTTTTATCTCTTGAGAAAAGTAATTTCTATTTTGGACTAATCCAAAATACTTATAAAAGCTTTTACTTTCTTCTGCACACTTTTCCTCAAGTTCGGATATTGAGACTTCTTCTTTTTTAGTAATTTCATAAGTTTTAAGAACTTTTATAATCCCTTTATAAAGAGCTAACATAAGAAAAGCTTTGCGAAATAGGTCAAAGTTAAGCTCGGGAGTTTTTTGATAAGTTTGGATAAGGTTGTTTTTTAACAAATCTATCAAGATTTGTATTCCTTTATATACGTCTTTCTCTGAATGATAAACCCAGGTATAAAGCACAAGAGGGGTGTTATTTTTAATAGCAGAGTAAAAGAATTGTCCATAGGCAAAAAGATCATTTAAATATTTTTTAATTTTTCGGTTTCCTTTTGCTAACTCTCCTGCAAATTTCATATAGCCTTGTTTAAGAGAATATTCAAAAGGTCTTTCTGGGTAGCTGAAAAAGACTTTTACTTCTAAAGGAAACTCTTCATGAATTTTAAAAGTCCTATCATAGGGTTGTAAAATCGGGTCAGAAAAGGTTATATAAACCTTAAGATGCTCATTCTGAAGGTGAAAATTTTGAAGTTTATAAAAAGTTAAAAATAATCTTCCTGCTTCAAGAAGGGCTGAAACATAGATGTTGTGTCCGCTTGATATATCAAGGTAAAGCTCGGAAAAGGGCTCATTTTGATACCGAGAAAACATATCTATAAAAATTTCAAGAACAAGCTCTCCTAAAGTCGCTGAAAAGTTTACTCCTTCATATTGTCCTATACTATGAATTACTATAAAATCATCTGCTTCTTTTGAATGAGGATGTTTTTTAAAGTAAAAACGGGGATTTGATAAATATTTAGTAAGCTCTGTCTGGTCATTCAAAAGCTTAGTAATAATTTCTTTAAATTCTTCGGTAATTCCTTCAAAAAATTGAGCATTTTTATTTAGAAGAAGACTTACAGGATAAATAAGCACAACTCTCGCTATATCTCCTTGTTCTTGAAAAAATTTGCGAAGAGCAAAAGAAGTTAACTGAGATTGATAAATTTTTTCTTTTATATCAAAATTTATAGGTTTAAAAGCTCCTCTTTCAAGGCGTCCTATTTGGTAAATTAGCTTCACTAAAAACCTCCTCTTCTCGAGATAATTCTTCATGATTCAAACTTACAAATTCAACCATACCAAGTCCCATTGTAGTTTTTCTACCAACTCCTGCAAATCTTGAAAAATGTCCAAAGATATTAAGCCATTTTAGTTCCTCAGCTGTAAGACCTTTCCCATAAAAAACAACCTTTCCTTTAAAACCTGTAACAGCACTTCCAAGCGAGAGATGTATTTTATAAGTTCTAATTTTAGAGTATACTACGCAAAGTTTTTCTTCTAAGGCTTTTCTTAAATCAACTTCTACTCTAAAAGGAGAAAAGTAATTCCATTTCTTAATTAAACTTTTAAAGAAAATCTGAGGGTCAGGCAGAGGATAGTCAATTTGTCCTTTTTTGAAAGAAATAGGTGTTATAGCTTGAAAATAAAGATAAGTTTTTGGTTCAATATTAAAAAAATCTTCAAAAGTCATATATTCATCATTTTTAATTAGACTTCCTGGTTTTTGTAAAATGGAAACCTTATAAGGGCCTAAAAACAAGTTTTTTCTTTTTTCTGTAAGTTCAAATAAAAAGGGAGAAAAGAGTTCATCTTTAAGAAAGCTGATAGTCACTGTTAATTTTTTAGATATATCTTCTTCATCTTCTAAACCTGAGGATTGATAAAATTTAAATATTTTAGGTGTCCAAATACAAAAGGGTTTATATTTAGAAGGTTTATGAAAGTTTTTAGCTATTTCTTGTGGTAAAAGATTAAAAAAGAACCCGTGTAAAATATCTGGCTTTATAATAAAAAAATTTTTGCTTTTATGTTTAAATGTTAATTCAATTGAAAATTTTATAGGCATTTTGAAATATTTTCATAATTCTTATACAGCTATTACTTTAGTCTTTATTTTTCGTAATTTCATTTAAAATTAATTTGCCAATCTTCTTAATTTTGACTTTATATGGTTGATCATAATCATTACATTCTACTTCGATAAGCCCGTAAAACTCTAATCTTTGAATTTCTTCAGCAAAATCATTAAGCAATATCTCGATTTCTTCCCCTAACCTTGGTTTTTCGTCTGATAATATGTTTAATAATTCTATTTCTTTACCTTTCGGGATATAAAGAAGGGGTGGGAAATTTATAATATCTTGAAATTCTTCATTTAAATAATAAACCTCTGAATGTGTTATAAACCCTGCAAGGGCACAAACTATTACATGAGCTTTAAAACCTCCGGTTGAATTAAAAAAAACTTTATAACCCTCCTCCTTTTTCTTTTGAGCTAATCTAACTAGATGGTCAAGCATATCTGAGATGCCTTTAACAAATTCTTTTTTTCTATCCTCGCCTTCAAATGTTTTCAAAAAATATCCAGGAAATTCTTTAGAAGTGTATATAGAAAAACCAAGTTCTTTCATATACCTTTCGAGTGTTCTTACACAAATTTCATTTACTGGGGTTTTTGTTCCTATAAAATATAATTCAATATAGGATTTAGAATTTTCTATTTTCTTTAAAAAAGCATTTAGTTCAGCTGAATTTTTTAAGGGGTCAGACTTTATAAACTGATAAATATCTTTCATTATTTTAGAATTATCAAGAATTTTTTTCCAAAATTCGTTATCAGAAAGTTTGGCATTCTTTATCTCCAAAGGAATTTTTTCTTGTTTTTGATAATTTGTAATAATACTTGCTCCCACATTAATAATATGAAATTCTTTCATATTAAAAATCCCATATTAAAAATCTTCTATAAAAATCCCATAACCTAATGAGGTTTTAGCTCCCACACCATAGCTTTTAAGAGCTTCTAATAGCAATACTTTAGTTTTATTAAGTAGATTTTTATTAGGGTCCTTAGCTACCTTTGAGGCAAGATAGAATTTAAATTTAGTTTTTTCTACTGTTAGAAACTTTATGGGAACTGGATTTTGCCAGTCAGTTGGGGGTTGTCCTTCTGAATAATATTTTGGATAATGAGGATTCATTATATCTATTTTCAATTTTATTCCTCCAATAGGATATGCATCAAAAAATATCACTTTTCCTTGCTGTTTCTGTGTTCCAAAAATTTCAATTAAATCTTTAAATGAAATATTATCCACTTCAAGGCCTAAATCCTCTCCATCATCTAAGGCTTTACTAACTTCTTTTATTACCTCTTCAAAATCTTTATTCTCTTCTTTATTTTTCTCCTCAGCAAACTTTAAAACTGCCCAGTGTCTTGTAACTCCCTTTATTGCACTCCCAGGAATGTATGGAATACCATAAATATAATGAAGTGTCATCGAAGTTTCTTGAGGATGAGAGGCTCCGAGACCAATGATTAAACGCCAAAATATATTTGGAGAACAGCTTTCTACCTCATAACCTTCATTTTTTAGTTTAGATATTATATTATTTTTTCTTTCTGCAAAATTTTTCAGAAACTCTCCGTCCCATTTGAATTTTTCTATATCTTCGTTTACTCTGATTTTTAATTCACTATTTCTTTCAGTAATTGAGGGTAAATTAAAAAGATAAGCAAAATTGATTTCTTTAAACTTCCGAGGATTAATCTGCCCACCGAAAAAGTTATCAAGTAATTCTCTGAAATTTTTATTGAAATATTTATTATTAGAAACTCTTATGTTTTCATTCATTCTCCCTCCTCCTCAATTAACCCCTCTGCAAATCTTTTAAGCCAAGTTAAAAGAGCAAGAATTTCTTGTGTAATGTACCTGTAAGTTAATGAATCGCAGGATATAACCCATTCTATAAGATTATTTTGCTCTTGAGGCATTCTTATTCTTGTAGTATTTTCACTTTTCATATACTCTGTAAGTTGTTTATAAATTAAATCATAGGCGTTTTTGGGATTTTCAGGGGTTCCCGGGTTGTACGTTTCTCTATCTTTTTTCTTTTGTTTTTGCCGTTTTGATATAACAAATGCAAGTGTTTGTCCTAAACCACTAGATAATATCATAGATGAAATTTTTTTAATATAGGAGTTATATTTATCATCTTCATACCATTCTCCATCTATTTGTGTTTTTCTAATTATTTTTTTCCCTTCTTCTGCACACTTATATGCGAATTCTGCTCTTCCTTTTTCAAGTTTGTTTACTGTTGTTTCTTTTTCCATTTTTATCCTCCTATTTTAAAACCTGAATTCTTACAATACCTTTTCCAATTGTTTGATTTCCACCGATTTGAATGACTTCTGGAATACCTTTCTCAAAAAACTGAAGAACTTTTTCTGCTTCTTTATCGTTAGAATTTGCTTTAAAAATCCCTTTTGCATCATCACTTTCAACTCTTATTGGTGAAGCCATAGCGATAGAGTAAAGAATTGTATCCTGTGGAAGATATTCTTCTGTCCATAAAGCGCCACTTTTTACGGTACCAGTTACATCGTCGATTCTTGTTCTTGTTATTATTTCTGTTGAACTTGTAACAAATTGCTCAAAGTCGTCATCGGATAAAATTACTAAATCTTTTTCAAGTTTCTCTCGCCAGAATTTGTAAACATCATTTTCTTGCTCTGGAAAAACTTTTTTGGCAAAAAATTGAGAAATTTTTTTAATCTCCTCATTTCTTTTAGCCTTAAATGTATATTCTTCAAGAACAATTTGGTCACCGATAATAATTGTCGATTCATTTGATACCCAACAACTCCCTTCATTAATTTTTTCTGTAATTGAATAATTAAAACTTTCTCCTATTAATTTCAGATCTTCTCTAAATCTTTCAAGAACCATTAAACAAGTAATCCATGCAAATACGCCTTTTAAGGATTTAACCGGAAATAAAAGAATTCTTGCATCAGTAAAAGAGAGTGCACCAGCATGGGCTTCTTCGGTATCTTCCGGACCAAAAATAAGAGAAAGATAATCAGTTTCTTTTTCTTTATTATCTTTTTTATATTTAATTTTGTCTTTTGGTCTTATTGTCTGTTCCTCAATGTTTATCCCTTTATTTAAACTACTAAACGCTTCTCTTATACATCCCTTCAGTCCAGAAGCCTCAATTTTTGGAAAGTTTGTATGCCTTTCTCTCTGAATAGGTAAATCAACAATCCCTGTTATCTCTCCTCCACTTCCTGGATGAAGAGGTGTCTCGGCAATTATGAAAAATATTTTTGATTTTTTTATCATCTTTATACCTCCTCTTTATAAATTTTAGAGTTTTTTATTATTTCTTCTTTAAATTTCTTGTTAATTTTAATGTTTTCTAAATACTTTTGATATTTTTCATGACTTTCAAAAGTTTTATATATAAAAATTTTTTCTGATTCTTCAAAATAAAAAATTCTATAAGGATTATTTCCATCATCATAAACATAATGACCATTTTTATTTTCTGTTTTGCTTTGTCTTACATCTTTTTTCCAGAACTTTTCAGTTAAGATTCGTTTAATATTATTTTGTTGCTGAATTTCATTATAAACTTCCTCTGGAGCATAAAAAATAAAAAATTTGCTTTTATACTTCTTCCATAGGATTTGTCCAATTGGGTTTAGAGAGACATAAGTAATGTTATTTAATTTTGTTTCTTCTAATAAATCGTAACATTCATTTAAAACATTGTGTGGAAGTTCTGTTTTGGAAAGAAAATTTGGATGTGCCATTTTATCAAAATATTGCCAATATTTTTCAAATAATTCCCAATTTATATTAATTGGAATATAAGGAATTTTAATTAAGGCATCTGTATCTTCAAAAATGTAATAAATAGGGCATCTATTTACCTGTGCAAGAATAGCAAGATATGGTATAGTTGCCTTATATCCTCCTGTTATGTTAATTATTATATTATCCCAGTATTCTTGAGCAATGTTATAAATTGTATTTATCAAATTTACCATACCTTTACTAAATTCTTCTCTGCTCCAGATTTGTAATCCTTCAATTTTTTTAATTTGTACTCTTCCAAAATCTTCTTGGAATTTATCATAATATTCTATTGCACTTTGCAAAATCTCAGCAGCAAGACAGCTCAACGCTGTGTCAGAATACAAAAGATGAATCTCAAAATCTTCTTTCAGCTCTTCTTTAAGTTTTACTAAACTCTTAATTTCTGCTGAAACCCCAATGTTATTTCTAAAATAATCTTCCCTTAATATGCTTTCAATAATTTTATTTTTTCGACTCCTTTCTTTCTCAAGCTCTTCAGCTTTAATTCTATTAACTTTAAAAAAGTTATAGGCATTTTTAAAATTTGTATCATTGTGCTCTTTTAAATAATTCTCAAAAATCGATGTTCCTACCATAGTAATTAATCTTTTCATAGCTTTATCTCCCCAAGCAAAGCTAATCCAAACCCTTCTTCAGGATTTATATCAGAAATGTTTTGAAGATGAAATGTATTTTTAATTTGTTCGGCTGATACATTATTTATAATTTCAAAATAATAAACACTACCGGCAGGAACTGCTTTATACATAGGTTTAGGTCTTTGGTGTGCTAAGTCCCACCCACCAATTAAATTAAATTTCCCGATAGCACAAGCAACGAGTTTCAAATCTATTCCATTGTAGCTTCCTAGAAGAGACTTCTTTTTAATCCATTTTGGAAGCCAGCCTTTTTCAAAAATTGCAGGGGTGGCTAAATAAATTTTAAAGAGTTTGTTTTCGAATTTAAAATTTATATCTCTTAAGTTTGTTAATGGGTCAACGTTTTTGATCTTCTCAATTTTAACAGTTTTACCCTCTCCACCAAGTTGAATTAAACCTTCTTCTGGATAGCTGATTAATCCATTTATTTCTACAAATAAACTTGTATCTTTTTTTAACCTTATCATAGGAACCCTGTATAAATGTTTTTTTTCTTCTGAAGACAAGGTTTTTCTACTTCTTTTAATTCCTGTCTTTTTTTCTTCAATAAAAATTTCTTTCTTCTCTGTTAAACTAAGAACTCTTTTACTGGCTGTCAAATAATCTTTTAAATTATCAATATCTATAAATCCATCACACTCTTCAACTTCAAAATCTTTTTTATTAACTAAAATCTTCTCCAAAGGGTAATTAGATATAAAGATTTCGGGTTTGTTTTCATAATCAACATAAAAGAGATTATTTCCCCCACTCCCAAATGCCCCTTTCTTTTTAAGCAAATCATTTGGAACCGAAAAAAGTAAATTATTTTTCAAGGAAATAAAAGGGCCCTTTATTTTTAAACTACCTTTTTTATCTTTAGTTCCAAGTTCTTTTTCATAATTTCCTTCTTTGAATTCTTTTAATTTTCCTCTTTCAAAAATGAGCCAAGTTCTTATTGCTCCGTAAATAGTCGATGGATAAGGAGGAAAAATAGAATTTGCCCATGTCTCTGAACCCATACTAAAGGGTCTTCCATCTCTAAAAAATAAGGTATCAAGCGGCTTAATTTTATACCACATTTTTACTCTCCTCTATTCATAAAGCTTGCTATTTCAAGCAAGTTCGTAAAATTGTTTAAATCTCCACCAACTCCCCATAAAAGTGTATGAGCATTTTCAAAGAATGAATTTACAAAATCTTTTTTATCTTTCTCTATTCCATTATATGCTCTGGTAATTAATCTTTTTAATTCAGTATCTATTAATTTCTCAGGAAGCAATCCTTGTTTCAATTTATAAAATTCCATGTTAAATTTTTGAATAAATCCATCTGATATGTATTTTTTATATGGATTTTCTCTATTCATCCAATTTTTTAAATTTTTAAGAATTTCTGTTGTTAAATGTTCATTTATCTTCCATTTAGCAATCCCAACTTTTTCTTCCCCTGAATGTTTTAATAAACAAATGGCAAATCTGTCCTTTCCTAAATTCTTTGCTTGTTTATTCATTTTAAAAACCTTATCAATAACGATTTTTAATGGCTCTTTATAATGGGCAATAACTACACCCATAGAACAGGTAGCATTTTTACCCATTGTAAGATAATAAACACCATCTTTTAATACAAAACCAGAATCATTTTTAATATCAACTTTTATTGTTCCATTTTCAATTTTTATATGTCCTGAAAAAGCCCATCTTAATTTTTCCATTATATCAAAAAGGTCTTTTAGATTCATAAAAGCAAGAACATCATCTCCACCAGCATAAACAAGTTTTCCAAGATGTTCCTCTTCAACAATTTTTCTTACACATTCAATTGTATAATTTCTTAATGCAGTTGATATGGCTGAGTGAATAGCAGGTGTTAAAAGTTTATGTGGTTTATTATCAGGATAAAGTTTTTCTAATTTTTCTATCAATTCTTTTTTAAATTTATCAGGTAATTTTTTATTCCATACTTCTGAATTATAAGCGTATTGAATATCTGGCAAAAGTTCTCCCGAAAGCCATTTTCCCATATTGTCACCGTCAAGATAGATAATTGCATAATATGGATTTGGTTTGCCAACTTTATCATAAAGTTTTTTAAGTTCTTTTTTTAAATCTTCTAAATTTTCAGAAGAGATTTTTATTCCTAATTCTTCTTGTATTTTCTTTTCTCTGAGATTCTCTTCATAAAACCATGAACCTTCAAGAGTTTCCTCTAAATTCAATTTTGGTAAGGATTTGATTTTTAAATATTTTAAATTGATTTTTTCAAAAAACTTATTCTCATAGTTTTTAAACTCAGGTAATTCTTTTGCGCTTTCTTTAAAATCAGCACACGCAACTTCAGCAGTTGATGGAAATGAAAAAGCTTTAAAAATATCTATCCTATTTTCTAAATATATCTCAAAAGTTCTTTTTATGAAACACAAGGAACAAAGTCCTTCGCCATCAGATAAGTATTTTTGTTCAATTTTGCAAGTTAAATCATGAGCTATCTGATTATATTTTAGAAACTTATTCTTATTTTTACTTTCCCAGAAAAATAAAACATTCCTTTCTCCACACAAAGAACATTTTCTTCCTGCCTCAGGTTTTTGCTCAAATCCTCTTAAATTCTTTCTTGCACCCATTGCTTTTTCAAGGGCAGTATAAAGAAGTTGATATATAAATCCTATGTTTGGTGGATATTCGCCATTATTCTCTGCAAATGAATATAGTGTTTTCCAATTATCTAAATTCTCATTTGTAAAAAAGTCTTTTAAATTATCTATTTGCAAATCCTTATCCCCTTTTCTCCATGGTATTGCAACCCAGTAGATTTGAGGAAAGTCAGAAAGTTGATCTTCTAAATCCTTTTTCTGTTCATCTGAGAGAGTAATGTTTAATTTATTTAGAATTTCTTCTTTTATACTTTTAATCTCATCCTTGATTTTTTCTTCTATATTCTTTGCAAGTTCCTTAATCTCTTTTTCATCTGTAGGCCTTATTATTGCCACAAATCTATTAGGAATAGTTGGAAGAGTCAAGTTTTTTGGGTCGAAATTTTTAGGTGTTAACTTTTTATTTTTGATGAGATACCAATCCATCAACGGTTGCTTATAGAGATCAGGGTAGATTATAGAGGTAGGGCCATATTTTTCTATTACCTCCTCCATAGCAATAAATGTTAAATAAGAAAGAATAAAACTTCCCATATAAAAATCCTGTGCTTTTCTTGACTGAGAAATAAAAGATTGAACAGGCCCGATTGTGAATAAAAGTAAAGAGTTATTTTGATAACTTTCATAGGCTTTTATCGCAGTCGTCATTTTAAGATGTTCACAAATAGAATGGTCAGGTGTTCTTGTATCTGCTGGAAGAATAGGAATAAATTTCTTTAAATCTTTATTAGATACTTTTTTTATTAACTCTTCAAGTAAATTCCTCCAAATTAGAAACGCTTTTTGTTCATCAGATAAATTTATAAAAAATTCGGAGATTTCTTTTAATAAGTTAGAAATTTCCTTTATACATTCTTGATTATTTATAGTTGTATCTAATTTTATTTCTCCTTCACATAATGGGTGTCTTATTTCAGTAAAGTCTTGTTTAATCCCTTTTGGTAATAAACTTCTTTCCATACAAGCTGCAATTTGATCTGAGTATTTTCCTTCTTCAATTTCTGTAATATTAAATAACCCAGCATACTCTTTTGCTCTTCGCTCATGACTTGGGATGTCAAAAGGTTTATCTATTGGGTCATGGAAAAATTTTTTAAGAAAATCTTCATACCAGCTCATTTTTTAACCTCTCGTTCAATTTTTTTGTACAAATTTTCTAAAATCTTTATATAATCTTTTTTAATTTTCTTAAAATTTCTTTTGAAAATTCAGTCTAGTGTTCATGAATAAGCTGGTTTCTTGTGTCGATCATTTCTAGCCAAATATTTTCATCTTCAATTAAATTATTTATTTTTGCCTGCTTGAAACAATCTTTTGGTTTTTTACAAATTATGCCCAAATCTTCAAGATATACTTTTATCATTTCCAAGATAATTCATAACATAATTCAAATCTCTTTATCGACCCATCTATATCTAATTCACCGACTGCAGTATTTACAACAAATTTAAGGTTTTTGATTGATTTCTCAAAGTCAAGAAAAGTCTTCTTAACTCTTTCTCTCATAAATTATAACCCCTTCTCTATTTATTTTTTCTTTAAGAGTAGAATTTGCTTTTTTTAGGTCAACAATATCTAAAGCGCCATTTATCTTTGAACTACTGATGAGATTTCTTGGATTTTCAACTGCAATGTCAATGTCTGAATTTTTATGAGCATCTCCTCTTGCACGGGAGCCAAAAAGAATTATTTTATCGGGTTTAAGGTCCTTTGTTATTTTTTCAACAATATCATCCAAAATTTTTGGTTTTGAGAGTATAAACTCTCTACCTTTACCTTTTAATTGATTCCAAAATTCATCAATTAGTCTATAATTTGGTTTTGAAATTTCTTTAATTTTCCATTCATTACCTATTTTTTTCTTTAATGTAAGAGTATCATCTTTTTCCAAGAATTCACCGGTTAATCTTAAAATAGCCCAATAAAACTCTTTTTCTAAGTAAAAAATTTTTATTATCAAAGGTGAACTTCTTCTTTCTGAAAATTTACTCTCTATTTTAGTTTTATTTCTATGCATAATAGGTAAACCAAATATAGCAGTGTCAAAAATATCGCTTCTATGATTAATTCTGAATTCGGAGTAAATTTTACCTATATCATTTAAAGCCCTCTTCCAATCAGTAAATTTTTGATTACTTATAATAATCCTTGAAAAGGATAGGTTGCTATATTTTGTGCAGAAATTTTTAGCCGTATTTTCATTTATTGTCACAAAACATTTGTTCAAATTAGTTTTAATCCAATCAAATAAATCTTCTGAGTTTTTAACATCAGGAATGAACTCAATATTAGATGTGTCTCCTTTAACATCCTCAATTACTATATTTCCTCCTCCTCTCCTTGCCCTTGTTCCGAATCCTCCAAGATAGATAGAAGCCCATAAAGAGGCAATAGCATTATTAAAAGCATATTCATTGTAAGAGGAGACTTCTATATTGAATTGAAAATCTGTTTTTATGTATGGCCTTTCACGGTTTGGTAAGACAGTAGAATAAAGTAAATATCCGATTCCGGCATCTTTACCCTCCAAAGACCCGGTTTCTCTAATATACCTCCACTCTAATCTGTAATTATTTTTTAAATTTTCCCCTAAAAATTCTCTTGAAGGTTGCGGATAAACCTTTATCCTTACTTTACTTTTTCCTTCTCCTTCTCCTGTTCCACCAAAAATTTTTGCTTCATCTTTTCGTAATTTTTCTATGTCACTTTCTGCCTTTATTGCTCTCCACCAGAAACGCATCATTCCTTTAAATTCAGTTGGTCTTAACTCTGGTGTTCTTCCATCTGCTCCTACCATAAACATAGGAGTAATTACTTTGCATTTAAGTATAAGCTCCATGTCTTACTCCTTAGTTTTTCTTTTTATTTTATATAAATACCTCTTTCTTCTAATTTTCTGACATCACTTTCCCTAATTTTTCTTAAAAATTTGAAATCAAGAACTGGTTGATACATACCTTCTTCCTTCTGATAATTGTAAATCCATCCGTCTACATAATGTCCAAAGGCGAGT
>Ga0185307_1001193_pt1 | contig 14843 bp, 20 predicted proteins | sample LHCtaG_FD_128010 | JGI IMG/M metagenome (GOLD analysis project Ga0185307, IMG submission 128010) | Hot spring microbial communities from Little Hot Creek, USA to study Microbial Dark Matter (Phase II) - LHC4sed_matched (SPADES... | ecosystem: Environmental > Aquatic > Thermal springs > Hot... | reverse complement strand
TAAGCATTAGGCCGTTTATTGAGGCGGTACCGCTAACGCCGGAGGAGCTGGAGGTAAAGCTCGAGGAGAGCGCCGTAATTAGGGACGCCTCAAGGTACTGGATAAGGGTGGACAGACCTCCCCGCACTTAAAGGACGGGTCTCCCGGGCTGTGTCAGCTCTCAGCATCCCCTACCAGCAGTCGAAGCTGACGGCCTAGCATCACCCCACGCTAAGGAGCCGACCCCGGCACTTCTAGGGGCCCTCGACTGCGGTCGGGGCCTTCTTGGCGTGCTAGCCCCTCCTTATGAGGGACCCTACGGTAGTACCTAGGAGCAGTAGGAGCAACCTGACTACTGCTACGGTTTGGGTGTCCGAAACCCTTTCGGTAGTTACCCTCTCAACGGTTACCAGGGCTACTACCTCGTGGTTGAAAGGGAGGTTACTAGGGCAGTAGCCGGTTCCAGCGGCACCGCGAGCCTACCTGTGTGAGGCCTCTTCATAGTCCCCAACGCAGTCATCGATGTTTACAATAAACTTCGGCAACTCGTGGTTAGCGAGGAGTTTAGTACGTCGTGAGCGGCGAGGTGTATAGGTTCGAGGCAACGCCAGTGGTGGAGGAGTTCACGGCACTAGCGGTCGGTTTAGGAGAGTCGAAGCAAATAGCGGTGTTCGACGTCACGCGGAACCCAGAGAACCCGGAGTTCAAACTGTTCGTTGATGCCGGGACAGCGTTCGAGGGCTCAGCTGGCATCGCGGTTGGCGATGGCCACATGTACCTAGTGAATGGAAGCGGGATCTACAGGCTAGACCACCTCGGCAACTAGGAGCAAGTGACGGGCGAGTGCAAGGCAACAGGCCCCGGCGCCAGGATAGAGGTGGTTGGGGGCTCGGTACTCGTGGTGCCGGGCAAGGGCAACAATACCATCTGCGTAGCGTATGACACGCCACCGGGCGCGGTAACGGCCTACTCCATCACTGAAGACAACGTGACGGAGTACGCGTCGACCACGGTAGCCGGGAGCGCTCTCTACATCTCGCTATTAAGCGGCACTCGCTCAGTAGTAGTGGGCTACGAGATAGCGGACAACGCTGTCCGCGATGTGGGGCCGTACAGCGTCACGGGCTACAGGCTACTCGGGCTGGCATCAGACGGGGCGGCTCTACTTCGTACTAGAGCACGGTGGGGTCTACGAGCTCGATACGGCTTTGAGGGCGCTGAGGCAGCTACCCGTGGTGCTCCCATTTGCGCCGCACGGCCCGGGAGACAGGCCGGAATACTACAGTGGCTACTTGTTCTTCGCGCGTAGAGGCAGCACCACAGAGCTCTACGTAGTGCTCCCGAGTAGCTAGTCCGCGATACGTGGAGCACGCTAGCTGGGCTCTAGCCTGCCTGTGGGCTTCGCTCAGCGACGCGGAATGAGGCTCCCTCACGACACCCTCTGGGGTGCACTACTTTTAAACCAGGCTCTAGCAGAAAGTAGTGAAGGGTATTTCTAAGGGGTATTCAGCATCAATTCAACATCAGGCGTCAACAGGTTTAAGGCTATGGCTACTGTGTCTGCTCTAAGCTTGGCACCCTCTGCTACTCAGGCGAAGACTCTGCTGAGTGTTTAGGGGACCTCGGGTATGTTGAGGAGGTATTATGAGTGGGAAGCGATGTCCCAAAGCTACCTCGAGTATGAGAGATAATGGAGTTCGCGAGCTTGCTAAATTATCGGAGGTTATGTTAAAGCTTTAGGATAAAAGTTACCTTACGCTTTACAAGGCCCTTATGTGATTGTGCACTATATACAGCTCTACTTCCTACAAGTGGTAATGCATGTGTACTTAGGTTATCATAAGGTCTCGAGATGTATGTTGAGAGCCGTATCTTACGCCAATAGATTTCGTAGAACTACACCTAATAGCTAGAGGTTTCTCTCATTGATGCCCGGAGACAGACCGAATATGCCTTGGGGGTTATGGGTTAATGATGTGAAAAGCAGGTTTGTTTAACCCTTAGTGGTCCTTAGTGGTGGGAAGAACAACATGTTTTAGTGCAGTAGTTTTAGCATCGAACGCTGAAGTAGTGCTTCCAGGTGAGCTTGTAGCAGGGCTAAATTTTATGGGTAATGCCGATGTATACAGAGGGCTTAAAGGAATTACAAGAAAGTACAACATTGTTGTTAATGACAGTAAGGTTAAGTACGGTCCGAGTAGGTCTGCTAACGCGCCAGCCATAATAACTTCTCTCCTACTAGCAGACCTGTAGTCTATGGGAACAGATTCATGATCTGCGAAAAAGCGTGGACTCTATCTATCCTTTAGTTTAAGCTCTTCACATGATTCTGAATATGCAATGAAAGTGTGTAACTGGTTTCACCGGCTTATATAGGGCAAATAAACGGTCTTGTCTTTCATCAACTTTCATTCAATAACTTTGAGATGGTCAGATATAATAGCAGCTTTGTTATTGTAGACTCGGTGAGCTCATGCCTGCGAGATCGCGTACTATCAAGGTCCTTGATATCATTCCACTAGTGTATACAGATGAAACTAGAATCTCCATAGAATATAGGAAGGCTCTTGCCAATAAACTTTATGAGGAAACTAATGGGCTTATTAAATTAGACGTAAGCGCACTCGAATATGGCGCTGCCTCTATCGAAAGTGCATATGACGAGTACATTAATGCTCCGTATATACTGCAGAAAGTCAAATGGGCTGAGAAAGAAGGTTATAACGCCGTTATTATTGATTGTTTCGGAGACCCAGCTCTTGATGCAGCTAGAGAAATAGTCGATATCCCCGTCATAGGAGCGAATCACGCTTCAACGTTTTTAGCTGCGCAAATAGGACACAGGTTTTCAATAATAAACATCTTACCAGAGACGGAACCCACAATAATAACACTTCTCAGAAAGTATGGTTTGCTGCAATACCTAGCATCAATTGAGACTATAAACATGACAGTAATAGAATTAAAGAAGAAACCCGAAGAGACTATAGAGAGAGTTGTTGCGGCATCCGAGAACGCGTATAGAAAAGGCGCTCATGTAGTTGTTCTCGGATGCACAGGTATGTCATTAATAGCCGAACAAGTTCGGAGAAAACTCTTAGAAAAGAAATTAAAAGTATTAGTCATAGACCCGCTAAAAGCAGCAGTTTTTACAGCTATAACATGGGTATTAATGGGTCTCAGTCATAGTAAAGTTGCATATCCAATACCACTAGCAAAGCCGAGGAAAGCGGAGTTTGTATTACCCATTTAAAACGAGCTTCCCTGAAAACTCGCCTTGCTTTAGAAAGCTGTTTTCTCGCGTGCCTCGCCTATCTAGATCTCGACCTTCTCAAGACCTATTTTCTCACTAAGTCTCAATAAAGCTGGCACAAACCGTAAAATGCTTGTTCAAGGGCTTAGGGCCGTTGCGATAAAGCGCTTTGCATGGAAGGAATGCCATGTTTTCGAAAGTGTAAATCTTCGGTTAGTAGTATTGAATGAATTATCCCATGTCCTTCGGGATCCTTTGGTTTGTGCCGAAAACTCATCAGTGGAATACGTCTTTCTGGCCGTCCGAGGATAAGTGATGTCTACTAGGGGAGTTTACTACATCTAACCTCCGGTTCTAGCTCTTGGAAAGGCAGGTATGTACTAGCAGGTCCTTTTAGTTGAACCTTGATTTGCTGGCTTCATGGAAAATTTCCATAGCCCGCGCACATATAATTGCCCTCTCAAAGGTTTTGTCTATCTCGATGTATTCGTATGGACTGTGTGGATGTCCTCCATACGCACCCGCTCCATCAACTACTGCTGTATATTGTGAGATGTGATTCGCGTCAGATCCTGCCATCGCATCGACCGATATAAGCTTTATACCTAGTTCTCCGGCGGCTTTTTGGAAGTATCTGAAGGCATTTCTATTTCTTTCATTATCTAAGAGAGGGGGCCATTTGTTTATAATTTCAAGGCTACTCTTGGCTCCTTCATGAGTAGTTTTGCTAGTAATGTTGTATATATTGCTTATAGCCTCTTCTATTTCTTCCAAGGTAGGGGCTCTTAGACTTAGCTCGGCTTCCGCGCGCGGTGCTATAATACTTGGTCTTTCACCCCCTCTTATAACGCCTACGTTAATGAGCAACCGACCTCTTTTTTCAAAATTTCTAAGTATTGTAGAAAGCTCGTGTATTAACTCATGTATAGCACTTACGCCGCCCTTCCAGCCAGCATGCCCCGTAATGCCCTGAACAACTATTCTAAGCCAGGCGACAGACCACCTACTCTTTACATACCCTCCACCAGGTCTTGCAGGTTCGAATACTATGGCTAGATCTGCTTTTTTCGCCTCTTCATCCATAATCTTAGACGAAGAAGGCGACAACAGCTCTTCATCGCTATTTAAGAAGACACATATTGAAATATCTTGGTATGCCCTTGATCCAACATCTTTTAGAGCCTCTAATGCTAAGAGCATGACCATGATCCCCCCCTTCATATCAAGAACTCCTGGGCCATGGGCTGTGCTATTTTTAACGGAAAAAGGTCTCTCTTTAACTGTTCCCTTTGGGTATACGGTGTCCATATGTCCTACGAGTAAAATTCTCGGCGTTACATCTCTATTTATGCATGCTAGTATGTGATCTCCATATCTTTCCTCTTTTATCCTGCCTACATAAAAACCCAGATCTTTTAGTCTTTGGGCTATAATGTCTGCTACAAGATCAACACCTTCTTTGTATTCAGTCCCACTGTCTATGTTAACAATGTCACGTAGGAATTCAATCCAGCGGTCTTTACCTCTCATAATAGCTTTAGCTATTTCATCAACGCCCAAGGTATCACCCCGCTTTAAGATAACCAGAACCGGAAATAAATATTGCTAAGATATAGCAAAGACCACTGGGTATAGCTTAGATGTACTTATTCCGCATAATTCCGCTAATTCTCTGTTTTGAGTAAGCGCTCTTACTGCTAATCCTGGCTTAGTGTAGTTTAAAAAGAAGTTGAGAAAGGTGATTACACCAATAACCGTGACGCCGTTGACCGATTTCTGCAGGTCAGCAAATATAGGTATGAATCCCATATGACCTGGTATAAAGGGTAGTAGACCTCTATATTCGGGGCCAAACATCGTTAAATAGAGGTTCTCCATGAGTACTGATAGGGATAACACTGCTATAGCCCTGTTAATGCCCACTCCCTCCCCCCGCAATCTTATGGGCATCACTATAGACCTCTCAACCACATATCCAAGACCTGCAGTGGAAAACTGCTATTAGTATGGATATCAGCGGGTTAACACTAAATGACCTTACGAGGAAATAAACAACGTATCCACCGGTTACGTAAAACATGCCATGGGCAAAGTTGTAGAGACCTATACCTTCGAGAACTAGTGCGAAGCCCAGACCCATCGTAGCGTAAACAAGGCCATTTACTATACCGCAAACTCGATCCCCAGCTTTCTTAGGTAGCTTTCAATGATCTCCAATGCCGATTCTAGCATATCACATATCTTATTTCTACTCCTCAATAGCTTTGTTTTTAGCATTACGAATCTTTCATCGCCTTTTGGCAATTTTACGAGTTCTTTTATTGGGTATAGTAGGGGTATTGGATAGTTTAGATAGGACAACCCATAGGGATCTTGACCGTATTTTCCTGCATCGTATGTGTATAGCAGTGGAATTAAATACCTTGATAGCTTGATTAAGGTTTCGTTTAGTTCTTCTACTTTTTTATCATCTTGAATACTTGGTATCACTTCTTCAAGCTTTAAAACTTTACCATGGAGCTCTCTAGCCAGGGAGATACACCTTTCTAAACTAATTACTCTTTTCGCATCTTCGTTCAGCTTTTCTAATGTTTCTAAGATGAGACCGGTGGACTTACTATGTTTATAGGGTAATACTGGTGAGTTTAGTAGCTTGTATATATACGCCGCGTAGACGTTTACAGCTCTTTTTAGCGCCTCGAGATCGACTTTATCTATGGTGTCTTCCCAACTGTGGTACCACCAACCAAGATATATCGGCGTATACCTACCCACCTCCTTAATTATTACTTCTCTTGGAAACGCTGTCTTAACTGACATTGATGGTATTCCTAGTCCTAATACGGATTGATCTCCGACCTTTATTATTCTATGCACATCTTGGGGCTCAGTTTTATCTACCTCCTTAATTGTTTCGACTATTGAATCTTGAATTTCCTCTGTACTCATTACAAAAAATTTATCCGTGCCTTTCATGCCTATGGAATCGAGGTTTAACCAACCTATGCAGTACTTATTTAACTCATCCCAAAATTCGTCAACGTACCATGTGGAACCCGCCATTATGCCTGTCTCATGCCCCGACCACCATGCAAATTTCAATCCTCTTCTTAGTTCATGTCTAAACTTATTGAAAACCCGAGCTAATTCAAGCATAGCCGCGTTACTGGTGGCATTATCCGTAGCGCCAGGCCCCCAGCAATCAAAGTGGCCATGCACCACTACGAATCTCCTCTCCTTGGACCCAGGGATAAATGCTACAACATCGTGTATAGGTAAATACCCTCTCCATACCGTGGTTCGAAGCCACACCCTCACAGAACCGTATTGCTCAAGGAGTTTTTTCAGATATGTCCCATCAGCTTTCGTTATTCCAACAGCAGGGATCCTCAGAATTCTACCGACATCATCTAGCGTTGGGTTACCCCATATGCTTTTTGCTGTTCCATACGACATCACCCTACGCTCCTCTAAGCCCCATGATATCATTATTTGTCCTAGCGCCCCGTGCTCTTGCGCTATTCTAGCTTTTTCCGGTCTAGGCGGCGAGTAAGATAACTCTGCCAGCGTGATTTTCCCCCTTACATCCTTACCCACATAATCTTCGAGGCCTCCAGCACCTACGTATACGACCTCACCTTCAATGCCCTCGGCGGTGGTAGATGCGGAGTGCGCATACGCAACGCAGGGTATTTCAAGCTTTTCCGGGTAGACGACCTCGAGTTTACAGGATATAGGTCTACTCACATAGCCTTCGAATTCATACACACTATATTCGATATTATAGGATTCTAACACCTTGGTTAAATATTTGACAAACTTAAGCTCTTCCTCAGAGCCAGCTAGCTTTTCTCCAATATTAACGATATTTTTAATGTGCTCGTATATGTTTTCGATAGAAATTTCGTTAAGTAGCCTTCTCAAGGTATTGTCCACGGGATACCACCCAATATTATTTTGCTTTTTTCCAATTTAACTCTTTCCCAATTTAAACTTTTTAAACTTTTTTGACTTACATATAGCTCAAACTTTAAAATTTGTTCTCCTAATTTGGGAGCCTTCTCGTATGCTTGCGCGGAGGCTTTAATTCTTCTTCCCCTCTTCCTTCCAACTAGTATGAAATGGGGTTCGTTGGACGATCATTGGCTCGTTCTACTCTATTAGCATGAACTACCATTCGGGTTTCTTGGTGTAATCTTCGCTATTCTAATAACGTGGAGGGTTCGAACCAGCCAACTATTGATCAGAATTAATAGGTAATGTTTGTATGCAGTTCTCTCGGGGATCTGAGATGATTTCGTGGGGTCCGGTAAGAAGCGGCATAGAACATAAGAGCAGTAATGGAGCTGTACTATTCAGACCGTAGAGGGATTTCGCTACGCGATCTTCCAGATCCTCGGGAGAGGCTGCTTGCAGAAAACGCGTTGTAGCGTAGCTCGCCACAGACCATTCCACTAAAACCCGGTTCGCGCGTGCGGGATGGCGCTTACTGTGTATGCGTTAATTGAGATGCGCTGGGTAACTTCGCGCGAATGTAGGTGACACTATTTAAACCCAGCCAGCGTTATCTGCTGCATAGTCTAGGCTGCGGTGGGTTTTGCCGTGGAGGGCTTTTGAGGCTAGTGTACTTGACGGCTGCTGTATCGGCTTCCGGGGCCCTTAGCCCTGGCTCCCTGACGCTAGCCGCGATTACACTGAGGTCTAGGCGTGGCTGGAGAGCTGGCTTGCTGGTGGCGCTGGGCCACACCCTCGTGGAGGTCCCCTACGTAGCCCTCCTCTTCTACTCCCTCTCTGCGGCTGTCGAGGTGCTGAGTGGCGCAGTGGGAGACGTCTTGACGGTCGCGGGCTCCGCGGTCGTGGTGTACTTCGCAGCGCTAACTGTAGTCGGGGCCCTGAGGCACTGGGGCGCGGCCGGCCCGGGTGGAGTGGGGGCTTTGAGGGGCATCGGGAACCCAGTCGTAGTCGGCGTGGTTTTCACGGGCTTAAACGCGTTTTCCTTCTGTGGTGGGCTAGCGTGGGGCTAGAGCTCCTCTCGCCCGCGCACTCGGCTCCGCGGGGCTAATACTCCTCTTTGCGAGCCACTTGTGGCTAGACTACCTGTGGCTAGCGCTAGTGGCGGCGGCAGGGGGCGCGGGGCCGAGCTACTCGGCTCCAGGGGCTACGTGGCGCTAAATGTGGCCCTCGGGGCCTTCCTAGCCCTGTTCGGCGCAGACATGGCGTTGAAGAGGTTTACTGGGCTTAGGTTACTGCTGTGAAGCGGTAACAAGGGCATTGACGCGGCCATCAAAAGTACTTTAACATGGCCCCCGTACATTAATAATAACCAACTACCTCCGGGGTAGCGCGAAAGGTCTTGGTGCTCACAGCCTCTGAGTGGTATAGGCTAGTCGAGGCCGGCGTTGACCAAGTAGCTGTAGCAGTCGCTAGGAACGCTGTTTTGAGGCTATTAGTCCCGGGGAGGTGACCAGGGAGACCGTGGAGTACTATGTTAAGAAGGCCATTAGAACTGGTGCTTGGAGAAAACTACGTGGCGAGTCGAGGGCTCTACTGCTCGCTGTTTCCAAGTAGAGAGGTGTTATCAAATCTAATACTTTGAGGAATCTTGAGGAGGAGACGGGCTAGGCGAGGTTGAGGAGAGATTGAGGGAACATGAATTCGTCAGAGACTATGAGTTAGAGAGATTAATAGAGAGGAGCATCGTATAAACTTAGGGAGTGGATAAGAAACATACTCAACGTAGCAATGAGTCAATGCATATAATAATTAATTCAGATCAGATATACATTGATGAGACACGGTTTTGTGATGGGTAAAGCTTCTCTTAAAGGTTTCTACGGAGCCTTATTCACTATAACTCTCACTTCCTTTCTTACACCATTTACCTCGTCCTCTATCAGTATTGCTCTTCCTGTGATGTCTGAGGAGTTCCATGTCTCTCTTGCCGAGATGAATTGGGGTTCTGAACTGGTTTCTGATCGCTCTTGCGTCAACTGTTCTTGTTATGGGCAGGGTCAGTGACTGGGTTGGCAGAGAAAGGATCCTCTTAATCGGTGTCTCCGTCTTCGCTTTGTCCTCCATCGGTATTGTTCTCAGCAGAGATTTCCTGGGCTTACTGATACTAAGATTTATTGATTTATTCAAGGAATATCCGCCGCCATGATCTCTGGGACGACTGTAGCTATCTTAAGCGATGGGTTGCCTAGAGAGATGAGGGGTAGGGCAATTGGTTTGAATACCACAGCTGTCTACCTAGGACTCACTCTTGGTCCCCTAGCCGGTGGTTTCCTAACGAGTCTCTATGGGTGGCGCTCTTTATTTATCCTCAAGGCAATAGTTTCTCTAACTAGTCTTATCCTGGGCACAAGATCTCTATACTTGGAGTATAGGAGACCTAGGGCTCTGCACCCCAAGATATTCAGAATAAGACTCCTCGCGGCATTAACAGCGACACTCCTGAACTACAACGCAACATTCGCTATAGGTATAGTACTCAGCAACTATCTCCAGAAAATAAAGGGTCTAAGCCCAGACGAGGCAGGACTTATACTAACCATACAATCAATTCTCCAAACATCACTGTCGCCATTAGCGGGTTACCCAGCGGATATCTACGATCCATCGCTTGTGGCCTCCACAGGAATGGCGATCATAACATTTAGCGTAGCTGTACTTTCACTCACGATAAAACATATCTATATGGTATTAGCGATCCTTGGAATAATGTTCGCATTATTCGCATCACCAAACACCACATCAATAATGAATATGAGTCCTAGAGAAGCCTATGGAACATCATCAGCATTGATAGCAACAATGAGATCCCTAGGACAGGCGCTCAGCACATCAATAATAACCACGATAATGACTATGGAGAGAAACTTGTTGAGAGCATCAGAGGAGGCCCTAATAGTATACGTGATCCTTAGTATCTTAGCCACAACACTATCTATAGTCTCCAGTGAAAGGATTAGGTCAAGAATAGTTTGAAGCAGATCCTGAGCACAGAAGATAAAACATCTGTTAGCAAGAGAACACGAATTGATACCGCATTAACTTATCTCTCTGAATAAATGATTATAGCATGATTGATATGGACATAGATTCAGTGCTCCTCTTAATAGGGATCTCACTAGCATTAATTCGCTTCTATCAGCGTTGTTAGGCGCGACCTTGAGGGAGACGGGCTAGGTGTTAGCGGCGCTGACTGCGCAATGTTCACAGAGGTTTTGGAGCACCTGCACTACTACTATGTACCCTTGGTCTTGAGTAAGATAAACAAGGCCCTGAAGCCGGGAGGAGTCCTAGTACTCACAACATCTAATACGGCGTCTAGGCCCCTGGCGCTAAAGGCGGCCTCTGTTCTAGACTACAGGCTTCAAACTACGTGGGCTAAAGTGAACACCTACATAAAGCTCCTGCAGAGAGCTAGGGTGCCGAGAGATATACTCCCTTGCAGGTCTAGAGGTAAGCAGAGGCTCTCAACAATATTATTTAAGCAGGGAACTACAAGGACTCTACAGCCTATGGGTAGGCACCCCTCTCTAGAGCGCTAACAACTCAAATAACAATATCAATAGCATTTTAAAACACCGGTGGCTCAAGTAAGCTGGCACGCCAGGCGGTCATTTAGCCTGGACTAAGACGCCGGCCTGCACGCTAGAGATCCCGGGTCTAAATCCCGGCGGGCCTGCATTCTCATTCGAAAGCCCAAGACACTCTCGCGAACCCTTATACGGAGCGATAGAGGCGCACCAAAGCTCCGTAGAACCGGCCCTCACCGTTAGGCGTGACAGCCGCTCGTATTCCTGTACAAAGACTTGTGAGTTAAGTAGAAGTCTTAGATGAAAGAAACACTATCAATAGGACCAACCATCTTGGATAAGCCTTGCAACCTGAATTTTTAGTGGGTTTAAAATCATGCTAATACGTAGTAGTTTATAATGGGATGGCTAGGCATGAGTAGAGTTATTGAGGCTGTATATGAGAAGGGTGTACTACGTCCGCTGGAGAAGCTCGATCTCCCCGATGGCATTCGAGTTAAGCTGAGAATTGAGGGTATATTCGGTCTCCTCAAAGACTGGGAGATCGATCCTCAGAAGCTAAAGGATGAGCTGAGGAAGCTGCATGGCTGAAGAATCTTGGCGCGTTATTACGCTGACACATATGCTTTAATCGAGATTCTCAGGGGCAACCCACTCTATAGGAAGTACTGGTGAAGAGCTTGCTACCAGCGAGTTTAACCTATTGGAACCCGCTTATGCGCTAACAAGGGACTACGGAAAAGAAAGCGGCTGAGATATTGAGGTTAATGCGGGAATTCCTGACCATCATTCAGCCCACATACGAAAACTATGTTGAGGCATCTGCATTGCGCATAGAGTTGAAGAAGTAATCCATAAACCTCCCACTAATAGACTCTCCAGGATATGTACTCGCAAACGCCTCGGGATACCCTTCCTTACAGGCGATCGCGAATTCAGAGAACTAGATGGAGTCAAATATGTTAGATGAAAAGATATTTAGACCACAAAATGAATATAATGTTATCGTAAAGTTGCAAAAATCTCAAAATTCCATGAAAGCCCTTAAGAGTATTTGTTTAAGTACTAGAAGCAAGCTCGAATAGCTAACCTATCTATTGGTTTAGCATTTTCAATAGAAGTATATTTAATAAAATAATGAGAAATCGTTATATAGGTTCAATAATTCCCTCACTATCTTGCTCCAAGTATAATTTCTTATCATTTCTGTTCACATTTCCGTTTAAACCCGGGGATGTTTAAGTCGAAGAACAAGCCTCTGGAATAACCCTGGGAGAGGCCGCAATATTTATATCCTCTATCCGGGGAAGGGGGGAGAACTAGCCTAGAGAGCTTTAAACCGCATATTGTCGTCCTGAGCAACCTCTATATTAGGACTAAGTAATTTCACCGTGCTCGACTGGGATCTAAAGGACTTCGATGTTCTAGACGATATAATAGAGTATGTGAAGCAAAACCATGCCGGGGTCATAGTTACCCATGGAACTCTAAGTGACTGGGTTATTTGCTCCGAGGATTGTTCAAGCAAAGTAAAAGCCGGCTCTAGAGGACACGTGAGAAATATCTAAGTGATTTGAATCCCGTAGAAGAGAAGACCATAGCTGCGCTCCTAGGGTTCTCAGAGCTAGCTCTGTGGGAGTATATCAGGGACTCTCCAGCTACGCTAATTTTTAGTGGCGCATTGATGTTCTTGGGGATACCACCAGAGGCTGAAGCGGTAGTAGGCTCTATATCCCTATTAATACCCTATATTCCATTCAGTGGCGTATTGAAGGCCTCTCCAGAGGTGCAGTACGTTGACTGGTTCTTACCAAGCGAGTTCACGATAACCGTGCCTGAAGCTGGCACGTTATTCGGCTTTAACGCTTACACTACCATTGGTTGGCAACTAGCACAACCGAGAGCTACGGCTTACCTGGCTTGGGATAGACTCAGTGGAGTTAGAGAAAAAGCCTCGGCCGCCATGGATAGGTATGCACTACTAGTTGAGGGAACTATATAGAGCATTTATAAGAAGTGGTGATTTCGGTATAAGTGTATCTCTGCCAGAGGGGGTCGTGAACCTCAATATTAGGTTGGGCTTCCCGCGAGAGGACTTCAGCTGAGTTTTAGGAGGCCTAGAGCCCTAGCGCTCTTCCAACCTCTTCGATAAGTCTACGCACGTTGTTAAAGTGATCCGCGAAGGTACTAGCATCTAGGTGGCCCTCGTAGAAGTGCTCGTAGAGCTCCTCAGCTGCTAGCAGAAGGTTTCTAAAGGGCTCCTTTAGCTCCTTCTCTACGGAGCTGCTGACGTAGTTGTAGAGCTTCCCGTGATCCCAGTGTATTATTGGCACTCCCTTCCTAGCTGCATGGAGCTTAAAGGGCTGTTGCAGCCTCCCAGATCTTCTCGCCGGCTTGCCGGGTATCCCCCTCTTCAGCTAGCCTCAGGGCCTCCCTATAGTACCTCTCAAAGAGCTCGCCAACCCTCCTCATAGCTGGAACGAGGATCTCAGTTACAAGCCTCTGAGCGTCGTAACCCAGCTCCACGAACTTCGTAGCCGCTGATACGGCTTTATCAGGGTCTCCATCAACGATCGCACTAAACAACTCCATCTCTAGCTTTTCCAAGCCAAAAACCCTCTTTCACGTATAACAATGGACTGGAATAAATAAGCATCAAGCTACGTTAAAGTAACTCCAAGAGTAGTGCGGGCTTGACTCCTCAAGCAATCACAACGACCCTTCCTCCACCCCTCTTCTTGATTTTCCTGAGCAACTTAATTGCCCCTCTACGAGCTGGTGTTCCATGGTACGCTTCACGCCTGTCTTCCGCAATCCGACAGTTACGTAGTCAACTAAAACCACGATCGTGAGTGATACACCATAAGGCTCAATTTTCTTCTTCAACTCCTCGAGATCTCTTGCGACCCCCCAATGTCGCTGGAGAATGAAATTTCTACAATTGCCTCCTCCGCCCCCTTCCCTGCTCAGCCCATAGACCACTACGCCTCTGTGTTTACATGCAAACTCCTCTACTGGGTTAGCTAAGTCGCCGGCGATGGTGTTGGGTTTACAGGGATCGCGACTCCACCAATACTTTCTCGCACTCTCTGAAGCGATTCCGCGGCATAGCGGTTCTCAGCATTTTTCATAGAGTTTAAATAAAAGGATGATTTATAAGGAATGGTTGGAGAGAAGATGGGGTTTTGAAGAGGGGGTGGGATTGTGGTCTCAATAGTGTTGCCCAAGAAGATTGAGAGGAGGTTAAAGGAGGAGTCTGAGAGAACCGGGGTTTCAGAGGAGGAGTTAGTGCTGGAAGCCTTATCGAAGTTCCTCAACGAGCCCCTCGACCCTGAGACGAGGGTTGAAACCCATTTAAAGCTGTCGGAGAAGTACATGAGGGATGCGGAGGATTTCTTATCCAAAAAGGACTACGTCCAAGCGTCCGAGAAGGCCTGGGGCGCTGCAGCTCAGATGGTTAAGGCCTTGGCTGCAAAGAGAGGGGTGAAGTTAAGGGGCCGTGGAGAACTGCATAGGGAAGTTATCAGGGTCGCTAAGGAGGCTGGAGACGATGAGATGAGGCTTCTATGACGGTCCGCGATCTCCCTCCACCAGAACTTCTACGAAAACTGGCTTCCACCGGAGATGGTTGAGAAAAACGTTGAGAACGTGAGGAAGTTCTTAGACAAGTCTAGGCGCTTACTTCACCACGCTACCGTATAGTCGCAGGTATTTCGAAAGCTTCTACGAGATACCCCTCCTAGGCTTGAGCAGGAGAGGCTTACCCTCCACTAAGTTCCTAGCAATCCTTAGAGCTAGGTCGAAACCCATCTCACCCCCTAAAACCTTCCTCCACAAAGCGCTCACCACCTCCTTGATGGCTAGGTCAAGCACCAACACACCTTCAAGAACGATCTCCCCAGCCTTCTCCCAGCTAACCTCACGCGAGAAGTACTTAACTAGAGCTGAGGAGTCAACGACTCCCACGATCCTCCCTCACGGAGATAGCCGAGAACCCCTCTAATTTTGTTTCTCATTTATTACCTAGGAGTTAGTATATGTTTCTATATAACTTAAACATTTAAAGTTAA
>Ga0185307_1001192_pt1 | contig 14852 bp, 13 predicted proteins | sample LHCtaG_FD_128010 | JGI IMG/M metagenome (GOLD analysis project Ga0185307, IMG submission 128010) | Hot spring microbial communities from Little Hot Creek, USA to study Microbial Dark Matter (Phase II) - LHC4sed_matched (SPADES... | ecosystem: Environmental > Aquatic > Thermal springs > Hot... | reverse complement strand
CTGGGGACGGGTTCCGGTGCGCTCCGCCAGTGCGTCGGCGAGAGCCGCGGCGGCGCGGGCGTAAAGGTCCTTCTGGAGAGTTCCCGGCGGTAGCACAATGGCTGCAACAGGCTCCAATGGTGACGGTTCTGCGAAGACCGGGCGGGCAGATAAGCGCGGCTCTTGAGGGAGGTCCTTGGGCAGATAGGCAATGCCCAAGAAGCTATTGACCTGGCCCGCCAGCAATAGGCCAAATGCCAAACCTAAAAGCACAACAAAGGCTGATTTCAGAATTTCTCGGCTCATGGCTCTTCCTTGAGCATTGGGTTACAGACTTTCTCTTGATTCAATTATGCAGCATGAGAGAATTTTGTCAAATCACCTTGAGCGCCGACCCCTGAGGGTTGGAGATTGCTTTGCCTCGGCGAAATCAGGAAAGCTCGCCGGCAGCCTCTGTTAAAACTCACTGATAAGCTCTGCGTGCACCCAACAATAATGACTGTTTGACGTCTTAAGGATAAAGTGTTACAATTGTGGGCAAGGAGGAAATTATGAGAAAGGCTTTTGCCTTTTTGGTGGTTTTAGCTTTAGCAGCTTGCGCAAGCCCAACCCCGCCTCCGGGGGGAATAAGCCCGGAGGGACATTTTTACCTGGGGCCTAAAGATGCCAAAGTCCTAATTGAAGAATACTCCGATTTCCAATGCCCCTACTGCGGTCTCTACGTCCGTGAGACTTTGCCGAAGATAAAGAGCGAATACATTGACAAAGGGCTTGTGCGCTATCAATTCATAAACATGCCTTTGCGGAGCATACATCCGGCGGCCCAGAAGGCAGCGGAGGCTGCCCTGTGCGCCGGAAAACAAGGGAAATTCTGGGAGATGCACGATTTACTCTTTGAAAAGCAAAGGGAATGGGCAACGCAAATCTCTCCCCTGAAAACATTTGAAGGTTATGCCGGCCAAATAGGCTTAAACTTGGAAAAATTCCGGACCTGCTTACAGACAGGGGAAACTGCCCTTCAAGTCCAGAACGACTTGACCGAAGCAGCCAAAAGAGGGGTTGTCGCTACCCCAACCTTCTTCATAAACGGGAGGAAGCTTGAAGGGGCGTATCCATACGAGGTTTTCAAAGCCATCATAGAAGAGGAATTGCAGAAATAGTGGGTTTGGTTTAAACTTAAATTAGGAGGTTTGGATGGGATGAGTCAGTTCAGTCGGGAAAAGGCATTGGAAACGGCGATAGCTACGATAAAAAAGCGGTTCGGGGATGGGGCTATAATGCGCCTTGGGGATGTCCCCAAGCGAGATATTGCTGTTATCCCAACAGGTTCCCTGGCCTTGGACATAGCCCTTGGAGTAGGAGGGATACCGAGGGGTAGGATAACTGAAATTTTTGGCCCGGAAGCCTCGGGCAAGACTACCCTTGCCCAGCACATAATAGCCGAAGCCCAAAAGCTTGGGGGAACGGCCGCTTTCATAGACGTTGAGCATGCCCTTGACCCCAATTATGCCCGGAAGTGCGGAGTGGATGTGGAAAACCTCTTGGTAGCCCAGCCTGATACTGGAGAACAGGCTTTGGAAATAACAGAGGCTTTGGTGAGGAGCGGAGCGGTAGACGTAGTGGTCATTGACTCGGTGGCAGCCTTAGTCCCAAGGGCAGAAATTGAAGGGGAAATGGGCGATGCCCACGTCGGCCTGCAGGCACGCCTCATGAGCCAAGCTCTACGCAAGCTTGTCGGGGCCATACACCAGTCCCAAGCAGCTTTGGTCTTCACCAACCAACTCCGCCAAAAGATTGGGGTAGTTTTCGGAAGCCCTGAAACCACTACTGGCGGTATGGCCTTGCGCTTCTATGCTTCCATAAGGCTTGACCTCAGGAAGCTTGAGAGCATAAAGAGGGGTGGGGATATAATAGGCAACAGGACCAGAGCTACGGTCAAGAAAAACAAGGTTGCCCCACCTTTCAAAGAGGCCGAGTTTGATATCCTCTACGACGAGGGCATCTCCAAGGAGGGCGATATCCTGGACCTGGGCGTGGCTTACGGCATAATAGAGAAGAAAGGTACATTTTACTCCTACAAGGACATAAACCTTGGCCAGGGCAGGGAGAACGCCAGAATCTTCCTGAAGGAACATCCTGACCTGAGGGATACTCTGGAAGCGCTTATAAGGGAGGCGGCGGGCCTTCCTCCCAAAGAGGCTCTTTTCCGCCTCAGCACTTAAGCACCACTGCAGTCGGAAACAACCCCACCCCATAACCCCCCTGTGATGGGGGTAAAGGGGGTGGGTTGAACGGAAAAGCCCCATACCCTTACGGACCCGTCCTTAGGGGAAGGGTTGTTTTATAATCTTAACCGGCTGCAGTGGGAAAAGGCAGCTGGTTAAATTTTTATCACGGGGAGGAAAACTTGCCGGGGCTTATAACCCGGATTAAGCCTTGTGGCTCTGAAGGGAAAAAAGTAGCCATAACCATACAGGGCTTTCCGCCCTTAATCCTGCCACGCTCCGAGGCCGAAGGCCTTCGGGAAGGCCAAACCCTTTCCGAAGAGCAAATCCGTGAGCTTTGGGAAAGAGCCGAGTTATCCAAAGCTTTGGAAGCTTCACTACGCCTCCTCAAGTTTAGGCCAAGGAGCGAGCAGGAAATAAGAAAAAGGCTTCGCCGCAAATTCCCGCAGGAACTTGTAGAAAAAACCATAAAATCCCTTCGGGAAAAAGGCTTGATTGATGACCGGCTCTTCGCCCGCTACTGGGTGGAAAACCGCCGAGAATTCAAGCCCTCTGGCTTCAAAAAGCTCCGCTACGAACTGCGCTCAAAAGGGATATCACCAGAAATCATACAGGAAGTCCTTAGTAACCTAGACTTTGCTGAAGAAGCCTATAAAGCGGCCTTAAAGAAAGCGCAACGTTGGCAAAGCCTGGACGAATTTTCGTTTAAAAAGAAAATGGCCGATTTCCTTGCCCGGCAGGGCTTTTCCTTTGAAATCATAGAAGAAGTAGTGCCAAAGGTGTGGCGAGAAATCCAGCGGGAGGAGTGAGAGATGTGGCTAATCGTAATAGTTGCTTTGTTATCGGCCGTATTGGCTTTTGCAGCCGGCTATGGCCTTAGGCTTTACCAGGAAAGAAAAACCATAAAGTCTGCCCAGGAACAAGCGGATAAAATCATAAAGGAAGCGCAGAAAGAAGCTAAGGGGATGGTACTGGCGGCTAAGGATGAGGCGCTGAAAGTCAAGGCACAGGTAGATGAAGAGTTAAAACGACAAAGGGCTTACCTCCAAAACCAGGAGGAAAGGCTCCAGCGCCGCCAGGAATTCCTGGACCGCAAAGCGGAAAACCTGGACATGAGGGAAAAGCACTTAGCCCAGCTCCAAGCTGAAATCCAAACCCTTCACGAGGAGGCACGCCGCTTAAAGGAAAAAGCCGAAGAAGAACTCAACCGAATAGCAGGCTTGACCCCAGAGCAAGCTAAGGAAATACTCCTGGAAAGGGTCAGGGAGGAAGCACGCCAGGAAATGGCCAAAGTCATCCGCGAAGAGGAAGCAAGGGCCAAAGCCGAAGCCGAACGCAGAGCAAGGGAAATCATTGCTGAAGCTATGCAGAGGATTGGAACAGAAGAAGTGGTTGAGCTTGCAACAGTCACAATCCCCTTGCCAAGCGATGAAATGAAAGGCCGGATAATTGGCCGAGGGGGTAGGAACATAAGGACTATTGAGAACGTCCTTGGGGTTGATTTGGTTGTGGACGATACCCCCGAAACTATAACCATATCCTGCTTTGACCCCATCCGAAGGGAGATTGCCAGGTTAGCTCTGGAAAAATTGATAACGGATGGTAGAATCCAGCCGGCACGGATTGAACAAGCCGCAGAGCAAGCCCGGAAAGAGATAGAGAACATCATAAGGGAAGAAGGGGAGAAAGCCTTATACAAGCTTGGCCTCCCAGGGTTACCGGAAGAACTTGTAGTCCTTCTGGGCCGGCTTAAATTCCGCACCAGCTATGGCCAAAATGTCCTATACCATTCCATAGAGACAGCACGTCTGGCTGGAATAATGGCCGCCGAGCTTAAAGCCGATGTAAAAGTGGCCAAGCTTGGCGGCTTACTCCACGACATCGGCAAAGCAGTGGACCAGATGGTGGAAGGGCCCCACGCCGCCATTGGGGCTGAAGTAGCGCGAAGGAACGGATTGCCCGAAATAGTAGTAAACTGCATCGCCGCCCACCACGGCGAAGTTGAACCTCAATCGGTAGAGGCTATCTTGGTAGAATTAGCCGATGCCCTTTCCGGAGGGAGGCCAGGAGCTCGGCGGGAAAGCTTGGAAAGCTACATAAAACGCATTGAAAGCCTGGAAGCAATTGCTTCCTCTTTCCCAGGAGTGGCCCAGGCTTTCGCCATCCAAGCCGGCCGGGAAATAAGGGTCATAGTTAAGCCGGAGGAAGTGGACGATTTGGCCATAATCCAGCTTTCCAGGGAAATCGCCCGTAAGGTGGAGGAAAGCTTAGAATATCCCGGCCAGATAAAAGTAACAGTCATCCGTGAGACAAGGGCCGTGGATTACGCCCGATGATAAAAAGGCTTGAGCTCACTAACTTCCGCAACTATATATCCCTGTCCCTGGACCTACCCCCCGGCCTCATTATCCTTCAGGGGGATAACGCCCAAGGGAAGACGAATTTCCTGGAAGCAATTTACCTCCTGGCTACAACTCGCTCCCCTTTTTCTAAAACTGACCAAGAATTTGTCAACTGGCTTGCTCAGGATAGCCCTATCCCTTTCGCTAAAATCGCTGGGGTGATAGAAGGCAAGGGGGAAGAAACACGCCTTGAACTGGTCATAGCTGGCGAGCCCGGCCCTTTGGGGGTCCGATACCGCAAGAAAGCTTTCATCAACGGTGTCCCCAAGAGGCTGATCGATATAATAGGTCGCCTTTGTTGTGTCCTATTTTCCCCCTCTGATGTAGAGATAGTCTCAGGCCCACCGGAGGGACGTAGGCGCTTCCTGGACATAGCTTTGTGCCAAGTTGATTTAACGTATTGCCAAGCCCTTGCCCTTTACAACAAAGTGGTGGAAAGACGAAACCACTTGCTCAAAAAAGCCCAAGAGGAAGGGTTCAACGAGGAAGAATTCCTCTTTTGGGATGAAAGCCTTGTGAAATATGGGAGCGTTGTAACCAAAATGCGGTGGGAAGCGCTGGGGACTATGGCTCAAGAAGTGAGAAAGACCCATATGGCCTTGACCGAAGCAGAGGAAAGCCTCCAAGTCCTCTACATCTGCTCAGCTGTTGGGGAAGTTATTTCTGAGCCCGGCCTCGCCAATCCCCCACCTCCGGAGGAGATAGAAAAGGCCATGGCCCAAAGGCTGGTCCAAGTAAGAGGTAAAGATTTAGACCAAGGGGTCACCACCATCGGCCCTCACAGGGATGATGTGCGCTTTCTTTTAAACGGTAGGGATATTTCAACATATGGCTCCAGAGGGCAACAGCGCTCGGCTGCCTTTTCCCTGCGCTTGGCCGAGATGGCTTTCATTGAAAAGGCAAGCGGCGAAAGCCCCCTGCTCCTGCTGGATGAAGTCCTTTCGGAATTAGACCAGAAAAGGAGAGACCGGCTTACAGAGATTGTATCTCAAGCCCCTCAGGCCATCATAACCACCTTGGAATGGGGAAGTTTCCGGAAAGAATTCCTGGAAAAAGCCCACCTTTTTACTGTGAACCAGGGGAATGTGAAGGCGGTTTCCCTTTCTTCAATCCCAACGGCCGCTTAGCAGGGATTCCCGGCCGCCTTGGATAAAGCGAAGGCGTTGGGGATTCCTTAGCTATCAAAAGCAGGTAACGAGAGCTCCCAAGAGCAAGAGCTTGCACTTGATGCAACTTTACTACCTTCCCCCCAAGGATAGAAATAGCCTCCAAAGAAATTTCCAGCTCTTGGAATATTTTAGGGCCCTTGTAGGCCACGACGTAACCTCCAACCCGGCAGAAGGGGATAAGGTACTCAGCTAAGACTGGGAACTCTGCCAGCGCTCTGGCTAATACCCAATCGTATTGCTCGCGGTGCTCCTCCTTGCGAGCCACCTCCTCCGCCCTGCCCCAGATTATCTCCACACCCCTGAGCCCAAGAGCACCTATAAGATGCTCAAGGAACTGGACCTTTTTCCGAGATGAATCCACAAGTGTAAGGCTTACTTGGGGGTTAACAATCTTTATCGGAACCCCAGGGAAACCACCACCAGTCCCTACATCCACAATCCTCATTTCCCGCCCCGAAGAGATTGCTTCCCTGAACTCAGCAAGCTCGTAAATGGATAGGGAGTCCAGGAAGTGCTTAATCTGGACCTCCTCTGGGGAGATGAGGGCAGTAAGGTTAGCCCTGCGGTTCCAATGCCGAAGTTCCCGGTAATAGATTTCAAAAGCCTGAAGCTTATCGGGGCCGAGTTCCAGACCAAACTCTCTAACGCTAAGGGCGAGTAGGTTCATCCTCTCTCCTTGGCCTTGAGAAGGCGCTTCTCTTGAAGGATGGAGCTTATCCTGGCTCCGAGTTCGTGGACATCATTTACCAGTAGGACTAAAACACCCTTCTCAGGCTCAAAAAGGTACTTGCCGAAAAGCAACCTCAAGCTGGCATAATCATAGGGAAACTCCCGCACTTTAAGGACCAGCACCGGCTCAAACCAGAAAGGCTGCAAGAAAATGCGCTGGGACCAGTTCTGGCGAATTGGCTCAAAGTATTTGCCGAAAACCCCGTAAGAAGCTTCCTCAATGTCATCGTATTTGATGGAGATTTCCCCGAAGAGGCTCTTTACCTCAAGCCCGTTGTCTGTAAGCTGGGCATAGCTTGAGCGGGCTATTAGGGAAATAATAGCGGCCAAGGAGAAGGAGGCAATAGCAATTAAAACCCAAGGCCACCGAGGCATAGTGAGGATGGAAGAAGGGAGGATGCTAACGACAAAGGAAATTACGAAAATCAAGGCCGCTTGCCCAAATGTTATCTCCTGCAACCTCCTATAAGTAAGAAGGGCGTACTTCTTCATCGCGCCCTCTCCAGGTAGAAATCGCAAAGCTCGTTTATAATGCAGACCTGGCATTTAGGGTTGCGCGGGCTACAAATTTTTCGGCCGTGTTCAATCATGTTGAGGTGAAAGGAGTAATAGTAATCCGGAGGTATGAGTTTCTCCAGGATTTCATGAGCCTTTTCCCGAGTTGACTTTTTGGGGATTAAGCCCAACCGCTTGGAAACTCGGAAGATGTGGGTATCCACCGGGAAAGCCGGCATCCTTAGTCCGAAGAGCAAGATTATAGCCGCAGTCTTTGGCCCGATGCCATCCATAGCCATAAGCCACTTCTTGGCCTCATCTACCCCCATACTCCGGAGGAAAGAGAGGTCAAGGCGACCTTTCTCCTTCGTTATGCGCTTCAAGGCCCCTTGTATCCTGAGGGCTTTCTGCCGAGATAGACCCGATACCCTTATGGCCTCTTCCACTTCCTCCACAGGGGCATCCCTAACCTCCTCCCAAGAGCGGAAACGAGCCCTGAGCCTTTCAAAGGCTCGGTCCCGGAGGGCATCGTTGGTGTTCTGGCTTAGGATGGCCGAAACAAGAAGCGCTATCGGGTCACGCCCCCCAGGCTTTCCCCTATCACCGTATTGGGCCAAGAGCCTCCGGTGGATTTCTAAGACTTTTCCCTCCATTTCTCTTCCATCACCTCTTTAGCTTCCCTGAAAGCCAGCTCTATGCGGGGGTATAAGAGCCAGACAAGCGCAACTCCGAAAAGGGAACCGCTGAAAACCCTCCCTGGAGCAGTGCTTTCCCTAAGCCCGAAAAGCTGGGTTAAGCCATCAATGGCTATCGGGATGCATAGGATGAGGAAAGCTTTGAAAGACAGAGGCTCAAGCTTGCCCCGCACTAAGGAGAAAGCAATGCCGGCAAGCAGGATGGAAAAGTAAATAGCAACATCACGCTGGCATATAGCAATCTTATAGCCCAGTTCCTCATTGCCAACAAAAGCCTTTCGCTTGAGAATGTTATCAGCATCAGGTCCCATGGCCTTTCTTATCTCCTCCAAGGAGTAGAAAGGCTTCGGACCTATGAAGAAAGAGCGCTCCGGAAGCTGGTGGCAGGTTAAGCTATAAAGCGAGTAGATAGCCTTAGCCGGGCCTGTAATTCCGAGGCTCATCAATATGGGAGCAAGCACTGTAGGCAGGAGGAACAGGGCCACAGCAAGGTTTACAAAAAGAAGCCAATGTTTTATCGCCTGATAAGCTAACCACTCAGCTACTCTGTCCAATTAAATTCCTCCCAGCAACCTGAGTGTATCGGTGAAGAGCAGAAAGCCCAAGATTATGAGGAAAGCGCCGCTTGCCCAGGAAATATATTTGCCGTAACGGCTGGCACGGCTAAGCCATGGGCTTAAGGGGGCAAAAGCAGCACCAACTGCCAGGAAGGGTAATCCAAGCCCAAGGGAATAAGCGGCCAAGAGCATAGCCCCCTTCCAAGCAGTGGCCGAATTTCCGGCCATAAGCAAAATTGCCGCCAGGATAGGCCCTACGCACGGGGTCCAGCCTACAGAGAAGACCACCCCAGCTAAGAAAGAAGCCCAATATCCAGCCCCTGGCCCCGGATTGAATGGCAGCCTTTTCTCCTGATAGAGGGCGGGTATTTTTAATAGCCCCAGGATGTGAAGGCCAAAGAGGACAATTAGAATCCCTCCGAGCTTTTGGATGACTGGCATCACCCCAGAAAGCCACTGGCCCAAAGCCCCAGCCGAAGCCCCCATAAGGGTGAAAGCCGAGGAAAACCCCAGGACTAAAAAGAGCGAATGGAGGAAGACCTTTCTCCTGTTGCCCTTTTCCTCAAGGGAAATTCCGCTCAAGTAACCTATGAACGCTGGGATTATCGGCAGGATGCAGGGGGAGAGGAAAGAAAGAACCCCAGCACCCAAAGCTACGATTAGGTTGACTTTTCCTGGCTCCACCATTCATTCCTCCAAGACGTACTCAAAGGTGAGCAAAGAGATGGTTATAAAAATTATATCAAAAACCACCATAAGCCTTATCCAGCTTGAGGCCTCGGAGAGGGGGGAATTGTCCAGGATTATTCCGGTGGCTTTTACAGCCGCAATAGTCACAGGGATGGAGACAGAGAAGAGGAGGAGTGGGAGCATCACTTCTCTGGCTCTGGTATTGACCGCCATGGCCGCGAACAAAGTACCGACCCCAGCAAAACCCAGTGTTCCCAAAGCGAGGACGAGGAAAAGACCCGGCCGGAAGAGATTAACGTTGAAAAGGGCAGAGAAGATGGGCAACGTCATTATTTCCACGAAAGCCATGAAGGTTAAATTGCCGAGCCATTTGCCCAAGAAGAGGGCGCTTCTATCCACTGGGGCCAAGAGCAGGCCATCAAGGCAGCCTTTGTCTTTTTCTAAGATGAAGGAGCGATTGAGGCCGAGGACTCCAGCAAAGGCGAAAGCTACCCAGAGTGCTCCCGGTGCCACTTTCGTCACGTCTTCTACTCTGAGTTCAAAGGCGAAGTTAAAGATGAGGGTTACGAGCACCACGAAGGCGAACATGGAGCTAAAGATTTCCCTGCTGCGCCATTCGGTCAGGATATCTTTTTTGAGGATTACATAAACGCTTTTCCAGTAGCCCATTTTTACTTACTACCCCCTATGAGGAGGGAAGGGGGATGGGGCTTCGCCCCTTATTTTGCTCACCCCCGTTTGCTGAGGGCCACGCCCCGCCACGCGGCGAGACCTCCGCCGAGCCTTTAGCCCCGAAGGGCCTTCGGCCTGAGGGGTTCACCAGCGTCTTAGGTTCCCACTCGTATGCGGGTTTAGCCCCCTCGTAGGGAGGTTTACGGGGGTTGGGGGCACGTCCCCCAATTCCCCCAGGGTGCTCCGCCCCCTGGACCCCCGATTTTGCCCATCCCCGTTTGCTTAGGGTTCGCCAGCGCTTTGGGTCCCACTCACGGCGAGGTTGCAAGGGGTGGCTAATCGCCCCCCACTTTGTCTTTGTGGGGGGACACCCCCCACGTTCCCACGGGAGGGGACTTCGCCCCCTCCACCCCCAGTTTAAGGTTTTGAAGACAAGGCAAACCACCCCACCTCTCGTTGCGCCATCGGCTCAAAGTAGGGCAACTGCTCGCAGTTGCCCTACTTCAAGAAGTGTCTCCGATTACTTGAGGACATTAGCCTATTTTTTGCTAACCCTGATAATCCACTTTGCTATTTCAACAGCCCAGAACACGGTGGAAGCTAAAGCCAAGCTCGCAAGGAGTTCCCACCAGGTGAGAGGGGCGGTCTTGAAAATCCCCTGGAAAGGCGGGAGGTAGATGATTAGAAGCTGAAGGATAACGGTAATTGCGATGGAAGCCAGAAGAAGGGGGTTTGAGGTAAAGCCTATGCGGAAGATGGATTCCCTCTCGGAACGGACGACTAATGCGTTGCCCATTTGAGCCAAGGTTAGGGTAGTGAAAATCATCGTCCGCCAAGTCAGTTCGCTTCCAATGGAAAGGATTTCGGGCAGGAGGGAGGTGAAGCCTAAAAGTATCCCTACCAACAGGATGTATTTCCACATCCCAGTAAAGATGTTCTCATCAGGCGGTCTTGGAGGCCGTTTCATTATATCTGGTTCAGCAGGGTCAAATCCCATGGCCAGGCCAGGTAGCCCATCGGTCACCAGGTTTATCCACAGGATTTGAAGGGCTGTTAGCGGGATCGGCCGGCCCAGAAGTGGAGCCACCATCATCACGAAGATTTCCCCAACGTTGCTGGAGAGGATGTATTTTATGAACTTGCGTATGTTCTCGTAGATTACGCGCCCCTCTTCTACCGCCGCTACTATGGTGGCAAAGTTGTCATCCAAAAGCACCATTTCCGAAGCTTCCTTGCTCACGTCCGTCCCCGTTATGCCCATTGCTACACCTATATCGGCCTTCTTGAGGGCGGGGGCATCGTTTACTCCATCGCCAGTCATGGCTACTATGTGACCACGCCTCTGAAGGGCTTCCACTATCTTAAGCTTGTGCTCCGGAGAGACACGGGCATAGACGGTAACGTTTTCCGCTATCCTCTCCAGCTCTTCTACCGTCATCCTTTCCAAATCTGCTCCTGTGATTACCTCCCCTCCCACATCCATCCCAAGTTGGCGAGCTATATAAAGGGCAGTCTGAGGGTGGTCTCCGGTTATCATGACCGGGCGAATCCCGGCGGTCTTGCATTTAGTTATTGCTTCTTTGACTTCAGGCCTTGGAGGGTCTACCATAGCCATCATCCCCACGAAAATCATTTCCCTTTCAGGCTCTTCGGCAATTTCCTCCAGAGGCCTGAAGGCTACCCCCAGTACCCTCATCCCTTGGGAAGCGAAACCAGCATCGGCTTTTATGATGCGGTTTCTCCACTCCTCAGTAAGCGGCTCAATGTGGTCTACGTTCCATACCATGGTGGAAATTTCCAAGAGGCTGGTGACGGCTCCCTTACAGAAGGCAACATAGGTGGAATTTAAGGGCAAAAGGGATTGGTCATTGAGCTTGTGGATTGTGGTCATACGCTTGCGCTCGGAGGTGAAGGGGACTTCGCTAACCCTGGGGGCCTTTTTCTCCAGTTCTTCTTTCCAGAATCCGAACCTGGCAGCTGCAACAACCATTGCCCCCTCAGTGGGGTCGCCTTTGGCATAGAGGCGCGACGGATTAAAGGGGTCAGGCTCAAGGTAGGAGTCATTGCACAAAGCTCCACCTATGAGTAAGAGCGAAAGGGCTGGGTCGTTTTCTTTAACGTTTTCCTCATCCTTTTCCAGGAAAGGCCCTACCTTGGAGAGCCTTTCAGTAAGGTCCAAAGTTTTGCCGGCCACGTCCAGAACGGTTACCGTCATGCGGTTTTCAGTTAGAGTTCCAGTTTTATCGGAGCAAATGAAAGTTACGGAGCCCAAGGTTTCCACAGCCGGGAGCTTGCGGATGAGGGCATTGCGCCGGACCATTCTCTGTGCTCCGAGGGCGAGGGTTATGGTTACTACAGCGGGGAGGCCTTCAGGGACAGCCGCCACTGCCAGGCTTATGGCTGTGAGGAACATGGTGTGGATGTGTTCGCCGCGCCAGAGTCCCAAAGCAAATACGATTACCACCAAGACTCCAGCCGCTATAGCTAATCCTTTGCCAACTTGGGCCATCCTTTCCTGAAGGGGTGAAGTTTCACGCTTTACGGTTTGAATCATCTGGGCTATGCGGCCCAGTTGGGTCCTCATCCCCGTTTCCACTACGACCCCTGTCCCACGGCCGTAAGTTACGCTTGTCCCCATAAAAGCCATGTTGATTTGGTCGGAAACAGGGGTATTGGGGGGTAAGACAGCCTCGGCTTTTTTGTCCACCGGGGTTGATTCCCCGGTCAAAGGGGCTTCATCGGTCCGTAAGTTTATGGCTTTTATTAGGCGTAGGTCCGCTTGGACCCTGGTCCCGGCTTCCAAAAGGACTACGTCGCCAGGGACAAGCTCTTCGGCCGGTATTTCTTGGACTTTGCCGTCCCTTTTGACCTTAGCTATTGGCGCGGCCAATTGCTTTAAAGCCAGCAGAGCTCTTTCCGCCCGGTATTCTTGGGTGAAGCCAAGTATAGCATTGAGGATGACTATCACCAGGATGGCAATTGTTTCTTTCACATCGCCCATGAAGAAGGAGATGGCCGAGGCGATGAGGAGTATTATGACCATTATGTCGGTGAATTGGGAGAGGAAGATGGCGATGGGGTTGGGGCCTTCTTTCTCCTCAAGTTTGTTTGGGCCGTAGATGGAGAGGCGCTTCTTGGCTTCCTCCGAGGAAAGGCCCATTTCAGGGTCGGTTCCGAGGCGCTTGAGGACCTCGCTGATTTCAATGGAAGTCCAGGCAATTTGTTCTTTCGCACTCATATTTCTTACCTCCTATTCAGACTCAGCTTTTTCTACTTCTACGTAGTTGCTGTAGAAAGTTGCCCCGCGGCCTAAGTCTGCCTCCAAGTCAGGTGTGGTGGAATTGATGTTAGTCCCTTTGGGGGAGAAGCTTCCCCACCATATGCTTGGGCTTATCACCACGCCTGGTATGGTCTCGTAGCTTACTTGAGCCCAAAGGTAGCATTCGCCTCTATCGTTCCACACTTTCACAAGGTCGCCATCGGAGATGCCCCTTTCTTCGGCATCTTGGGGGTGGATTATAAGCACTGGTTGCCCTTCTTTCGCCCGCAAGGAATCAACTGCCCCAAAACTGGAGTTGAGGAAGTGGTGGGCACTTGGGGTTAGGAAGATCAAGGGATAGGAGCTTGGCGGTAAAGGTTTGTAATCGGGTAAGGGGTCAAGGCCCATTTTTTCCAGCCTGTGGGAGTAGAATTCCAGCTTTCCGGAAGGGGTCGGGAAGCCTTGGGCAAAGGGTATAAAGGGTTTGGGGATGTTCAAGCGAACCCACCCTTCCCTTTCCAAGCGTTCTCTGGTTATCCCACTTCCTTCCAATGCTTGGTCCACGAGCTCTTCATCGGAATCCTTGAAGCATTCTTCTTCAAAGCCCATGGCTTTGGCCAGCCGACGGAAAAGTTCGGTGTTGCTGACGCTTTCCCCTAAAGGTTCTATAGCTGGCTTGTTTAGGCTTAGGTAGTAATGGCCGTAAGAGGTGTGGAGGTCAAGTTTTTCCAGTTGGCTCGCTGCCGGAAGGACTAAATCGGCAAAGCGTGTGGTGTCGGTGAAAAATATGTCGTGCACTACCACGAAAAGGTCTTCTCGCATTAGCCCTTTGATGACGAGTTCCCGGTTAGGGGCGGAGTTGGCGGGGTCGGAATTGTAAACGAAGAGGGCTTTTATGGGCGGATTGTCCAACTCTGTAAGGGCTTTCCCTAAGTGAATCATGTTTATGGTGCGAGGGTTGTTTGGCAAAAGGTCCGGGCGCTGTAGTTTTTCCCAATTTATGGGGAAAGCCCCGCTGGTGGATAGCAATGCCCCGCAGCCTGGGTAAAGCCATGCCCCAGTTAGGCCCGGAAGACAAGCGATTGTCCGGACGGCCATTCCTCCATTGGTGTGGCGCTGGAGGCCGTAATTTAACCGTATCAGCGATTTAGGAGTTGAAGCGTAGAGTCTGGCCAGTGCCTCTATGTTTTCGGCCAAGATTCCGGTGATTTCGGCCACGGTTTCTGGTGGGTAAGAAACGACCCTTTCACGAAGGGCTTCAAATCCGTAGGTGAATTGACTTACGTAATCGGGGTTGTATAGGTTGTCCCGGATTATGACGTGCATGATTCCGAGGGCGAGAGCGCTATCGGTCCCTGGTTTTATCGGGATGTGGATATCAGCCAAAGAAGCAGTCCGGGTTCGCCTTGGGTCTATGACGATGAGTTTTGCTCCACGGCGGCGGGCTTTTTGGATTAACGGCCAATAATGGGGGTTGCTGGTTATAGTGTTGGTGCCCCAGAGGATTATGAGGTCAGCATTGGGGATGTCTTCGGGGTCGGGGCCGATGGTTGCGCCTGTGGTAGCAATAAATCCTTCCTTCCCAGCTGATGAGCATATGGTGTAGAGGATTCGGGTGGCACCGAGGCGATGGAAGAACCTTCTGTCCATGCTTCCAAAGTTCAGGATTCCCAAGGTTCCGGAGTAGCTGTAGGGCATGATGGCTTCAGGGCCGTAGCGTGTTAGGATTTCTTTAAGGCGTGAGGATATTAGCTCAAGGGCTTGTTCCCACGTTATCCTTTCAAATTGGCCGGAGCCTTTTGGGCCTTTTCGGCGATGGGGGTATAGGACGCGGCGGGGGTTATACACCCATTCCAGGTAATGGTTGAGTTTGATGCATAGGAAGCCTTGGGTTATTGGGTGGGAAGGGTCGCCTTGGATGGAGATGGCTTTCCCGCCCTCTACTTTGGTTATGAAGGCGCAGGTATCAGGGCAATCGTG